>Ga0207016_1182_pt1 | contig 11195 bp, 16 predicted proteins | sample Alteio_BWMinCont_54_FD_153469 | JGI IMG/M metagenome (GOLD analysis project Ga0207016, IMG submission 153469) | Enriched cells from forest soil in Barre Woods Harvard Forest LTER site, Petersham, Massachusetts, United States -... | ecosystem: Environmental > Terrestrial > Soil > Temperate forest >...
CCGGATCGCGCATGATTTCATGCATGCCGCATATGGTGAAGCTGCGAAACTGTCGCCGCAGACAGCGCTCGGCGTAGCCGATACGCTGATCGACCTTTTGCTACTGCCGCTGCGCGAAGCCGGAACGGCGTACGATCGTGGCGGTCCGGTCGCGCTCTACGAGCGGGCTCAAGCCTTCATCCATGATCATTTGCGCGACCCGGACCTCAGCATCGATCAGATTTCCGTCGCTTTGGGCTGCACCAAACGCTATCTGCATATGTTGTTCAAGGAAAAGGGCATGACCGTCAGCGATTATATTTGGCGAGCAAGGCTACTGAACTGCCGCCAAGAGCTGGAAACCCAGGGTGGGAAGACGATTACGGATGTCGCATTTTCGTGGGGTTTTTCAAGCTCATCACATTTCAGCCGAGTGTTCAGGAATAATTTCGGGATTGCTCCGTCCTCCATTCACAAGGCGCAGAACGGCAGCCTGTCTCCCCCACTAAGTATTTCATCAGGAACCCCGTCGCGGCGCCCCTAGGCTTTCTGCTTTCGCTGCACAGCTGCGGGACGGTCGGCCAAGTCAATAACCGATTGGATTGGAGCGAGGTTATCGATTTCGATAAGGCGTCGGCTGATGCACAACATGCCGAATCGTGGCATAATCTATGTGGCGGCGCGTTTGTGATCGGGTCGCTCTCCCGAACTTCACCCCGCGGTGGCGGGGTTTTTCGTTGCTGCCGAGTGGATCGGGAGCGCAGGCCTAGACCCCAGGTTGCTCGGGACGCAATCGTTGATCCCATATGTCAGGATCATTGCCACCCAAAACAGCCCGATTATTTTGGCGGCCTCTAACATCGTCGACCTAAAACCTCTCGGGGACCCGCGCCACTTGCGCCGGTGCCTGGAACATCGGCGGGCCGGGGCGCATATCATGAATGGCCCGAGATCAGTGGGTTGAGACTCTTAGGTGCCCGCGTTGCGGCAAGATTGGTACCGCCGAGCTTTCGACGGCAGATGACAAGTCGTGGGCTATAAAAGTGGATAGTCTTCCCAAGGGCTTTCAGTTTATCCAGGCCGAGGATGGCAGCAGCTTTTACTGCTCTTTCTGTGACCGTCCGGTGGACAGCAACACGCCGCGCCGTGACGAAGCCGCCCGCCGAAATCGAGCGCGGCGTCACATCGCCGCGCAGGCGAGATACTGGGCGCCGCCGAGCAGCATGAGTCACGCCATCGCAAGCCGATCGCGCGCGGATGACGGTCATCGAGACCTTTGCTTGCCGTTAGCCTACAAAACGAATGCCTAAGCGGTCAGTGGCCCGATCAGGCCAGCACTCGCTGCACAACGCTGGTCCCATAAGCGCAAAAGCGTGATTTTTCCCGGTTGCGCGCATTTGATAGGTTGCACCGCCCTTTTGGATTTGGTTACCCCCAAAACCCATGGGCAGAACGGCCCTGGCGCTTCGTACCGCGACGGGGCCGTCTCTTACAGGCGGCTAAAAATATGGTGATACGACTGACGCTTGCCCTGGCGCTGATTGCAACCCCGGCGGCCTCGCGCGACCTCGACGGGCGCTACGCCAAGCTCGACCCGAAGATGCACGACTGGTTCGAGCAACTGCATTCTGGCAAGGGACCGTGCTGCTCCGACGCCGATGGTCAAACCGTGCTGGATAGCGATTGGGAAGTCGTCAACAGTCACTATCGGGTGTTTCTCGATGGCCAATGGTTGGACGTGCCGGATGACGCTGTGCTCACTCAGCCCAATCTGTACGGGCGCACCGTGGTCTGGCCAATGAAGACGTTCGCTGGAATGACTATCCGCTGCTTCATACCAGGATCGATGATGTAATTGGCCCCATAACATCTCGTTTTGGCCGGCGCCGAAGTGACGGCGGAACCGATCTAGGCGGCCTGCAGCGCCAAGCGCTGGCGGGCGCGGATCACAGTCATCGCGGACTACTGCTTGCCGTTAGGCGTGCTGACCTTGCGGTCGTTCAGGACGCGCGCGATCTCGCGGGCGGACTTGGCAGCCAGCTCATCGAATAACGGCGCCAGCACCTTCGCGCGCTCGACCGCGGCGGCTTTCGCTTCACGACCATAGTCCCGTAGGCCACCGAGTTGTTTGCCGTTGGCCTTGGCCGAGGCCAGCGCTTGCTTCGTCCGCTCCGAGATCATGCGGCGCTCCTTTTCGGCAAGCGCGGCGTAGATGTAGAGCATAAAGGGGTCCGTATCAGCACCGAGGTCGGCGACGATGAAGGACACTTTGTGCTTCATCAGGCCGCTGATGAAGTGCACGTCACGCGACAACCGATCGAGCTTCGCTGCGATAACCGGCGCCTTGGCCTTGCGGGCGGCTTCCAGCGCGGCAGAGAGCTGCGGCCGGCGCTGGTCGTCATCCTTACCGCTCTGCACCTCGGTGAAGGTCTCGACGATCTGGAGGCTCACCAACTCGCTCCGACTATACCTACGCTCACAGCACTACCGTAGGGTTGAAATCCGAGGTCAGAGGATACATGGCAAAAGAGATGAAGGATAAGACCCTCGATGAGCTGGCCGTGGATATGTACACGCGGGCGGACGCTCTCCCACATCTGATGGCAGAGGCGGAGATCGCGCTACGGTTGGCGGTGGCCCAATTGGACGCCGCTAAGGCGACGGTCGAAACAGCGACATTCACGAGACGAAACGCCAATTACATGTTGGCGTCTGTCGTCGTGGCGGCAGCTGCGGCCATCGCTTCGGCCGCATCGGCATATTTCGCGTATTTGACCGCTCTGCCGAAGTGAAAGAGGGTCGAGTTACCCAAGCAAGCTGGACGATATCGAACTTGGCAAATTATTCCCCGACGACCTTTCAGCCGGCAATTCGTTTTCCGAGCCATAAAAGAGCCAAAAATTTTGGACGCCCGACTAAGTTATTGAAAAGTGGTACAGTTGGGTGGGTACTGCCAACGCTCTGCTTCAGCCTTGAAAAACCTAGCTTATTTGCTCGGCGGTGATCGGCCTTTGTAGCAGGGCTTTGTATTCCGGAGAAGATCCCACAGCGACCCGCTCAACCGTCACCCGGCTCCGCCAGTTCGCCGTTTGCGACCATCCGCTGGGTAGACAAATTCGTCATCGTGTCGCAGCGTTGTTGTTTTCACTGACCGCGTATTCGGCCCCGGATGCTGAAAGGCCAACGCGCGGTCGCTTGCAGGAGGCGTACGCATGCGACGGCGGTCCTCTCTAGTGGCGATGGGCGCTCTAACGGCGGGTTTGAGCGGAATGGTGTGTATGCTCTCGTCACCCTCATGCTTGTACCAGAAGTTGCTGTCGCAGGCCCGGGCAGACGAAGCGCCTGAGCAAGTATTCAACAATGCGTGTCGAACCTGCCATACGGTCAGGGAGGGCGACAATCGACTGGGCCCAAACCTCTACAAGATTATTGGAAGAAAGGCGGGATCGCTGCTGGATTACGACTATTCCAGTGCGATGAAGGAAGCGGGCTTCGTCTGGGACGAGGCAAAGCTCGCGCGCCTTATTGCCGATCCAGACGAGGTCGTGCCCGGCAACAAGATGAAGCCATATAGCGGTCTCGCATCTGCCGACGACAGAAAAAAGGTCATAGCTTTCCTTCTGTTGGTGAGTGCCCGATAGGAGAGGAGCGGCGCTGTATACAATGATGGCAATCAAGAGCTGATCCGCGCAACGCGCTCTCCACCTTGCTGAGTATTTAAAGAACCCCGCCGAAGGCGGGGGCGCAAGGTACTGCAATTGCCCGGAATATCAGTCAGCCACACAAATCGGCAAATTAGACGCTTCTCGGGTAACCCAGGATACATTTATCTCCGCCGCGGCCTCAATTATTTTCGCCGGCTTCCGCGCTGTGAGGATCGCGACCTGATGGGCTGAAGCGGGCATACCAGCTAACTTTAGCGTAGGCATTGCTGAGCGCTCTTCAACGTGCGCCGCTCCCAGCACCGCCACTTGATGCGGAGAGATCGGGAAGCCCGTTACTTCAAAAGTGGGAAGGCGTAAATTGCAAGCATGAACTTTATTGGTCGTTGCGCCTCCGATGGCGGCGATGGCGATTGCGATCAAGAACAGATTTCTCATGACAATCCCCTCCCGGACTAGACTATTCCCACGACAAATTCCGCACCAACCTTAGCTCTAAGTTCCTGACGCATCATGTGAACCTGTTCACACACAAGCTGTGCCAATTCGTCGCGACATGCTAGAAGTCGAACGCGCCTTTGCTCCGCTCGCGTGGCGAGTGCTGACGAGCATCCAGAGCGTCCCGAAGGGAGCGGCCCCCTGCCCGCTGATGATGTCATCGCTCGTAGACTTCGGCTGTTTTCACTCGAACACGTCATTGGCTCTGTCGCCCCTGATCCACCGCGCGCCGGTCGCTTTAACGTGATCGGCAGATGCGCATTTTCTGCGACGGTTCCGTAACAAGCCAAATGCGTCGAGGGTTGCGGGCTTTTGGGACGCCCGATCACAAGATGCTCGGGTGATGGCGAACAACGCCATAAGATTGCTCAGGATCTGCTCGACTTCCCATGCGTGCAGAGCGTGTGTGGTGGCCTTAATGGGAGGCCACCATGGATCGTGCCACGATCGAACCGGCAATCAGGATCGTGCTGACTGAGATTCATTCCAAACTGAACGAAGCCGCGCGCATCGCAAAAGCTGCCGAGGCCTGTGCGCTGGCGGGGAGCGTCACTGAGGCCGTAACCGTTTCCATGGATATCGAACAACTCATTTACGAGGCCGGTCGTCTACAAGACGCCGCCTCGCTGCTCGATCGGCTGTCCCGCGAATAGCGGTCAATTTCCACGTGATCTCACCCCGCCCCCCAATCGGCGGGTCGTATCAGTGGCAGCACATGATGCTGTCGTTGACCGAATGGAGAGCCAGATGGCCAAGAGCAAACTGAAATCGAAATCTGCAAAGACCATACGCAAGTCAGCTCGCAAACCAAAGCGCCTCGCCGATAGCAAGGTTGGGGCTCGATCGAGGCTTCGCCCTGGAACCAACGCCAGGGGTTCAAACCTGGCCTCACCGAGAGCACCTGCATCTGCATCATCCAAACAGGCGGCGGTCCTCAAAATGCTTTGCGAAACGAAGGGCACCACCATTCCCGCAATCATGAAGGCGACCGGCTGGCAGCAGCATTCCGTCCGCGGCTTTTTCGCGGGCATGGTCAAGAAGAAGCTCGACCTCAATCTTGTCTCCGAGAAGGTGGACGGTCAACGCATCTATCGGATCGCCAAAGCTGGCACGGCAGGATGATGGCCGTGCAACGGATAGCGCCAGCTCAACCCGCCGATCCAGCCGTCGAGAATGAGTTGGTTCGCCTGGCGGTGATGCCGATAGCGCAATTGCGCGTTAGGTATCGCGAGATGTTCCGGACCGATCCGCCAAAGGCGTTCGGTCCGGATCTGCTGCGGCGGTGTATCGCACATCGGATCTAGGAGAAGGCCTATGGCGGCTTATCTCCAGCGACACTGCGCCTGTTGAATCAGTTGGTGAGGGCTGCGATGGCAAAGCCCAACGGGCGGCTTGAGCTGCCCCGGCGGATCAAGCCCGGCTCCGAGTTGGTGCGCACATGGAAGGGTAAGACCCATCGGGTCATGGTGATGGCCGATGGCTTTGCCCACGATGGCAAGACCTTTGCAAGCCTGTCCGAGATCGCCTTCGGAATAACCGGTACCAAATGGAACGGGCCGCGGTTCTTTGGGTTGCGGTCAACCAATCGAGAAAGCGCCGATGGCAGGTGAACCCAAGCGACTCCGCTGCGCCATCTACACCGGCAAATCCACCGAACATGGCCTGGAGCTGGAGTTCAATTCGCTGGATGCCCAACGGGAGTCCTGCGAGGCCTATATAAAGAGCCAGGCCTCACAGGGATGGTCGGCCCTGCCCCAGCGTTATGACGATCCAGCTTATTCCGGCGGCAATCTTGATCGCCCCGGTCTCAAAAAGCTGCTGGCCGATATCGAGGCCGGCAGGATTGACGTGGTGGTCGTCTACAAGATCGACCGCCTCACCCGCTCGCTGGCTGATTTCGCGAAACTGGTCGAAGCTTTTGACGCCAGATCGATCTCGTTTGTGGCCGTGACCCAGCAGTTCAATACCACCACGTCGATGGGGCGGCTGACCCTCAACGTGCTGTTGTCCTTTGCCCAGTTCGAACGGGAACTGTCTTCCGAGCGGGTACGGGACAAGATCGCGGCGTCACGGCGCAAGGGCAAATGGACCGGTGGCACGGTCCCGCTCGGTTATGACGCGAGGGACAAGAAGCTGGTGATCAACAAGACTGAGGCGGAGACCGTCCGCACGATTTTCCGCCGCTACCTCGAACTGCAATCCTTCAGCAAGCTGGTCGCCGATCTGGACCGCAGGGGCATTATCACCAAGCGGCGAAACACCAGCGTCGCCAAATACAACGGTGGCATTTCCTTTACCTATGGTCCCCTCGCCTACTTTCTGAAGAACAGTGTCTATGTCGGTGAGGTTCATCACGGCGGCAAGTGGTTTAAGGGCGAGCACGAAGCCATCGTCGATCGCGCGACCTTCGATCGGGTTCAAGAGCTCCTCGCATCCAAATCGCAGGGCCGTAAGGTCAAACGATCGGACAGCGGGGCCCTGCTCCAAGGCAAGCTCTTCGATGACACGGGCAACCTTATGAGCCCGAGCTTTTCGAGCAAGAACGGCGTGCGCTATCGCTTCTATGTCAGCTCAGCACTGCTGCGAGGGAAGAAAGCAGCAGCCGGATCGGTACAGCGGATTTCCGCTCAAGCGATCGAACAAGTCATCTTGCAGGCAATGCGCATTCGAAATCCTTCCCCAGAGGCAGATGACCTAGAATTAATTGTTCGCCATCTTTCGCGCGCTCAACTGGGCGGGAACCAAATTAAGCTGTCGCTTCGTCTACCCGCGTCAGAGCAGTCGACCACCGCAGCGTCGACCCAAGTGCAAATTCCCTGGGTGCCACGGCTCAATTCGGCAGCTCCGCTACCACGAAATGGAGAAGTTTCGTCAGACCACCCGGACCAGAAATTGATCCAGGCCCTGGTAAGGGCTCATCGGTGGGCCGACGCGCTCGCCAAAGCCAATTTTGGCTCAATCGAAGAGCTCGCCTCCAGCGTGAAACTTCATCCCAAGGTCGTTAGAAATGAGATCAAATTGGCGTTCCTGGCGCCCGGCATCACAGCCTCCATCTTAACCGGAGACTTTGCGTTGCGTCTGCCCAATTTGCGACAGATCTCAGCGCTGAGCTGGCAAAAACAGCTGGAAGAACTACATGAACGGCAGCCCGAAGTCCGATCCCGGCTCAATCTCTGCTCCTCGTGAAGAAATACGTGTTCATTTTTCTGCTTCTCATTCTCGCGCCCCTCAGCATATCTGCCGCCAATTACCTCGCCGGCGACCGGCGTGGGAACTGGCAAACGGCAGACCGCTCGAGCGCCGGCCTTCTTCCTAAGGCTTCGGAGCATCCAGACGCGATGATCCGGGTTTTTGCCGCGCGCACGGTGCGTTGGCGCGGGATTTTTGCGGTCCACACCTGGATCATCGTTAAGGAGCGCGGCACATCCCGCTACAGCCGCTATGACTACACCGCCTGGGGCGAGCCTATTCGCGTCGATGGATTTGCCCCGGACGGCCGGTGGTTTGGCGCGCTGCCTGAAACCGTGGTCAGCGTCGACGGAGAAGAAGCAGAAAAGCTGATTCCGAAAATCCGCTCGATCGTCGAAACCTACAAATTCCGGGCTTACGGTGATTACAGCCCTTGGCCCGGTCCGAACTCAAACACATTCATTCAAGCCGTCATGGACGCCGTGCCAGAGCTCAAAGCGGTGCTGCCGCCGACGGCGATCGGGAAAGACTATCCCTATGACGGCAAATGGCTTGGTATCACGGCGTCACGAACCGGCGTATTCGTCTCGCTGGGCGGCTATTTCGGTCTGACGATGGGCTGGATCGAGGGGATCGAACTGAATTTTTTCGGCGGCGTCCTGGGAATTGACATCCGGCGGCCCGCCGTGAAATTGCCGGGGCTTGGCCGACTTGGCCTGCCCTTGATGCAGTAAGATTCATCGATCGTAGGCCCGGAGTGACTCCAATCGAATGTTATGGTTGGCTCCGCCATGATGGTTTGGATCGGCGGATGAGAGCATCGGACTTCGAATCCGAGGGTCGGGAGTTCGAATCTCTCCGAGCGCGCCAGAACTTAAGCCTGCAATTAAAGGGTTTCTTGTAGTTTCGGCTTCGTTCTGCCGCCCGTTTTTCGTGTTGCACGGCGTTGCTGGCCAGTACAAAAGAAATCAACGACTTATCGAGCTCTACAAATCACCGCCGGGGCCTTTTTTTTGGTAGCCCCTCCACGACTCTAGGAAGCCCGCTGGTGAGTCCGGGATTTGCGGGTATATCGGCCCGTCAGCAAATCGTTGCGAGCTGGTTGGAGTCCCTAGGATGTTGGGGGTGGCTTTTCATGCCCGCTTTCTGTTCGCGGACGTTCAATAAGTTCGTATGTGGGAACGTGGGTGCTATTCCACCACGATTCTAGCGCAGCACCGCAGACCTCGCAGACCGCGTCACCCGTATGCGGTTCCAAGAACTTCTCTTCAGTGCGTCTGTACTCGGCGCCGCAATTGCACTGAACAATTGTCGACATCCTCGGAATATGCGCCACAACCGACCCAATTTCCAGCCAGTCATCCTGCCACAATCAAACCGACCAGACCGAGAACAAAGGCCCGCCCTGTTGCCGCCATACACTATCGGAATCATTCCAGGCTCGACTAAAGCTGGGGACGCTAAGTCGAAGGGGTGGCAATGGCAGGCAGCAGATCGAAGTGGCGGGCCGCGGTGCGGACACTCGTCAAGACGCGCGGGCGGCCACGGCGCCGCATTCGTCGACGGCGTGGATAGCAAGGGTTCTTAGAAAAGCTGAGCGCGGGACCGAAGCCCTGCGGAATAGCCCCTCCCCGACTCTGGGAAGGCCGCTGGGCGAGGGTTCCTCATCCGAGCCTGTGTGATACCCAGGCTCCTCGCATCTCTGGCATCTGGCCGCCAATGTTCGCGGCTATGGCGGCGCTCAACAGAAGAAATGCAACGCTAAGTCCGACGGCGAATGGGATCCGCCTCATGATAGGCTCCTCCCTACTAACTCCCCGCGCTGCCAAAAGTAATGTACGCCAAAGTATTGTCGGAGTCACGAAAAAGCGCGGGACTGAAGTTCTCTCCATGACTCTAGGAAGCTCGCTGGTGAGTCCGGGATTTGCGGGTATGTCGGCCCGTCAGCAAATCGTTGCGAGCTGGTTGGAGTCCCTAGGATGTTGGGGGTGGCTAGTCATGCAGGCCTTCCATCTGGACGCTTGACCAGTTCGAATGTGGCAACGTGAGTGTCTTCCGCCCAAGACTCTAATACCGCCCCGCAGACTTCACAGGATACGTGGCCGCTATGCGGCATTAAGCACATTGGTTCGACGCGCTTATATTCAGCGCCGCACCGGCACTGGACAACTGTTGTTTCCATTCTCGAAATATGCACCCGTAACCCACCCCTTTTCCAGTGTGGATGACTGCCATATTCAAACCGACCAGAAGGCCGATCGCCGGGCCTGAGAGACCCGCTGGTGAGTCCGGGATTTGCGAGCTTTCGATTTGCGGGCTTTCCATGTGCCGGTCGATCCGCGCCAGCGCACGGCGGGCCAAGCACGGCCGCGCCCACAGGCATTGGGGGCGCTGAGTGGGGCTGCGACCGTGCAGGCCGCGCGATGGAAAACGCGACCCTCTGGAACAATGAGAGTTTCGAGGAGATGTTCAACGACATTTCGTCAATGCTTGAGGCGCGGCCCGAAGCCCGGCGCCTAAGCCCTGCATGACTCTGGGAAGGCCGCTGGTGAGTCCGGGATTTGCGGGCTTCATGTGCCGGCCGATCGGCGTCAGCGCACGGCTCGCCCGCGCTGCTTGCCGTAGCACGCTGTCCCCGCAGGGCGGCTTTCGCAATCTAGGGCTTCACGGGTTGAGCGCGCGCAGGGCCCGTCGGGCTTTACCGGATGGCGCCTGGCGTTCGCGCGCAGCGCTCAGTTCTTTCTGAAGCTTCAACAGCTGGTCGGGTGTCATGGCCGGGTTTTCGCGCTTCGGCGGCAGATCGCCTAGTAGGGGATAAGCGCCTGTTTTAGGAGGCGCCGGTGCCTCAGCCCGCGCATCCATCAATGAAGTCGCACAGCCGCCGAGCGAGAGGCTCGACAACAGCAGCGTTCCCGCAGCAAGCGCCGTTATCTTTCGCTCATTCGCAATACCCATGCATGATCGTTCCACGTGCATTGCGGGCCAATTGTGACTATCAGCCAGGGCCCGATGCCGGTTCCTCAGCGCTAGCGCAGCCGGTCGGAGCACGGTCGAGCGCCCACGGACCGCTACTAGCACCCGGTGAACCGAGGATCTTGCCCCTCGTGCAGTTCTGTCAAATACGCCAAGCCGTATATCGTGAGTTGCTCGGCATCGCACTGGCCAGCAGACGAAAGGGTTTCAATATATCGGCTAATTTTTTGCCTTGAATCCGCAGTTCGCTCGGCGTCAAGGGGGCACATCGATTGGTAGGTGTTCAAAATGAGTTCAACCAGGTCATTCATCGCAAACTCCAAAATAAACGCACTGCAATAATCGCAGTGCAGCATTTCGGATTTTGGCCGTCAATCCCCCAGAAAGGGGCACGGGACCGAAGCCCCGCGCCCCTCGTTGCTGCTACCGCCTCCGCCGCCTTGCGTGGGCGGCAAAACGACGAAGCGGGTCACGCCGGCGGTCCTTGGCTTGCGGCAGATACGCTGATCGAGTGGGTTTTTTTCAGCGGGCACTCGCGCATAGTGCCACGTCCGCGCCAATATTCTACGACCTTGATGCGACGCCGATACTCGAGGACGATCGGACAGCCGAGACCGCTGCGATGGCACTCCCTTCGAAGAAGAACTCGCCGGTGCCGATCGGAATGTCCACAGATGCAGGTGCTTCGGCCGTTTCGAAGCAGTCCCGTTTCCTTGTTGATCTTGGTGTCGAAGAAATCGTTACCAACAGCAGCCTAAGCAGCATCACCTTTCAAAGCTGCACGATCCAAGGCCAGATCGGCATTGTTAAATGGATGTCCGAGCATCCAATCTACCATGCCAACTGGGCTCTCCAGCGCTACAAATGCGCGCCGGGTCACTACGAGCTGCACGT
>Ga0207016_1183_pt1 | contig 11113 bp, 6 predicted proteins | sample Alteio_BWMinCont_54_FD_153469 | JGI IMG/M metagenome (GOLD analysis project Ga0207016, IMG submission 153469) | Enriched cells from forest soil in Barre Woods Harvard Forest LTER site, Petersham, Massachusetts, United States -... | ecosystem: Environmental > Terrestrial > Soil > Temperate forest >...
TGAAAATCAACATGAAGTCAAGTGGAGTAAGCTCATCTAAAATCCGAACGGATCTGTGCAGTTTGATACAATAAAATCCAAGTACACCTTAAGTAAGTGCCATTCGGGGCAGGTCTTGCCTTTTGCTTTAATAGGCAAAAGGCAAAACCTGACCCCTGTTCGTGCTATTCGTGAAAAATATTTAAAACTGTATTTCTAAAATACGCTTAGTTTTTAGGCCGAGAATTTTTGGGACCACCTAAACTGGCCCCGTCCTTAATCCGTCTTTTCTCCGCTATTTTTTTATAATCAGAAGGGCGAGGAGGCCGTACAGCATCCTTATCCCTTTGTTTCTCATGCTCGACTGTCAGGGGTCTAATAGCCCGCTTGTACTGATCAATGACTGTTTTTTTATTATCTTTGAGTAGGGCCATATATTGTTTAATTACTGTTGCAAAGTGTGGCTGATCTGTTAATTGCAGGGGAGTCAGTTGCAATCCCACAGCCTTATTTATTTTTTCTAACCAGAGTGGTTCAACGTATGATAGTGCCAAGATTAATTCAGCCGGACTCAATGAGCTTTCCACAAGATGTTCAAATTCAGCTTTAATTCGTACGTTATTATCACTTATCAGCGCTGAGGCCAATTCTCTAATATTTGCTTCTGGAGCAGTGTTCTCAAAGCTGTCTATAAGTCGTTTAATACTGATGAGTGTTTTGCGTTGATCTGATGAGACAAACGTCAACATCACACCAAAGTCATTACCCGATTGAATCAGGGCTGGTAATTTATCTTTCATGATGTCATAAACTACCGTGCGTTCTTCGGGCGAAAGAGGCCATAACACCATATACAAATCATGACCTGACCGAATGATATCAGGAAATTTATTTTTCATAACAGCAATAGCATCCATGCGCTCTGTTGGCAATAGTCCACTCACCACGTCATAAAAAAATTGACTGGATTTAGCCATTTCAGGTAATTTTTCATTCAGGATTTTAAATACAGCTGTGCGCAATGATGGATAGAGGTCCTTTAATACATCACAAAAATCCTTGCCTGAGTGAATGATATTCGGTAACTCATCCTTAATGATATTCATAATGAGATCCATATGTTGCCGGGCATATCCCATATCATCATTTGTTCTACTATTCCAGCGCCAAGTGTGAATCAATTTTATGACGGCCATAGATTTCGCGACTATGACATTCCGAGATTGAATTGTTTGCAGTAGTTCACCCAAATGTTTGCCCGACTTGATGATGAAAGGAAATATATCGCTCATCTCACTCCCGCGTCTTGCATCCATTACTATATACATTAAAAAAGAACATAAATTAACATCTGATTCCAGAAAATCGGGTAACTTCTCTTGTATTATCTGGAAAAGATGCTTGCGTTGTTCTAATGTCAGAAGCAAAACGGCCATGACTAAATCTTCTCCTGACTTAATAATGTCAGGCCATTTGTCTTTCATGATATCAAAAATAATCGCGCGTTGCTCAGGTGAGGAGTAACGCATCACATTGTAAAAGTCTTCGCTTGTCTTGATGAAATCAGACCATCTGTCTTTCATGGCATCAAAAACAATTGTGCGTTGCTCAGGCGTAAGGACGTACATTACGTCTCTAAAATCACTGCCAGATTTAATGATGTCAAGATTTAGTATCTCAACAATTGCCTTACATTTTTCAACATTTAGGCTGATGAGCAGTGCAGCCAAATTATTAGAAGAGTTAATAAAGGCTTCTAACAGCTCTTGACGATTAGCTTGTAAAAATGCCGTTAATTTTTCAGGCGGGATATCCATGATGAAGATAACGAGGTTTTCCAGCGTTTTCAGCTGGGTAATGATTTGTTTTCTCAATGCGGGTTCTGCGCACACCGAAATGATTTCATCTGGCGTCAGGGATTTAATGATATCCAAGTCGGACAGAGAGGTCATATTAAGTTGAATATTTAATGTCTTAATCAGTCTGATGTTGAGATTTAGTTTGTCATGGCCCTCGGTATAGGTATTCGTATTGAGTGCGTGGTTCAGCTCCGTTCTCGCAATATCAAAGTGTTGCTGAGCCTCCTCAATAAGTGACTGTTTCCGGGCTCCAGACAGAGAAATTCCACTCAACAGGGTTGCATGGCCACCCATGCTTGCACTTATATTCTCTTTTCGGGTATTGATGCATGTGCTGATGGTTTTCGTGGCATCGATATTTTTCGTCGGGTTTCGTGCCAGGTCGAATAGCAGATTAATTTCTGATTGCAATACTGGAGGGACAATACTTTTCTCTGCAAGAAAATTGTGTCCTGTCATGTCAGTGATGGCTGCCAACTGCATAAGGGAGCAGGTTGAAACTGATTCTGATATGTGAAGGTCATTCATGCACATGGAAAGCGTTTGAGTATGAGCCTTTTTATTAGCAATCTCGTTATAAATGGCATCAGGCACATTGCCTAAAGGACACTCGCTCAATGGCGCGCAATTTTTCAGGAACAGCGTCGACATCACGGTCGCATCCAGTTCGGTAAACCCCCATGTTTGGTCAGGGGCGGCTCCGTACAGACGATATTGGTTGGTATTTTGAATCTGAATCAGGGTTGGGTTTTGCTTGTCCAATGATGGGATGTGGGCTTCATCAGGCACTATCATTAATGACAGACCAAACTTCAAGCCTTCCAGACTGACCTTTTTGACTGGTGTGTCTTCATCTAGGCGATTAATGAAATAGAGTTCGGCATGATCCGGTTCGGAATCAAGTTGTGCCAGAACATAGGCTATATTCCTGTCGGTTGGCAAATCACCGACCTCAGGTGGCTTTTGCATCACTTGAAAACCACATGGTACAAGGCTGGTATAATAATTCATGAATGCAATAATAGCGGGATATGCCCCGCTAGCCGCATTGGTTTCCTCGCCGACTCCGGAGGCACTATTTATGGCCAGTTGTTTACACAATTGTGTCAATTGCCCTAGCAAATTACTGGTGTCACTGCTGAGTGTTTTGTATTCTTGTCTGGTCGCATATACCGCTTGGGTTAGCATCGAATGTGCGCCTAGGCGTTTGTATTCCGCTGCATCCACAAGGCCATTGCCGACAGGCTTGAATGCATCAAAGTAGGGGTTACCCAGTTTTATGGCGTTTTCTGATAAATCCAGCTCGGTGATTAGCCTGATTGGAAGCAGGTAAGCACCCTTGTTGCCCAATATATGGGTTTGCAGCAAGGATTTAATATTTGCATTAGCGTCTAAGTCAGGATAGGCATCGCGACATGACTCTACCGTCAACCCAGGAATCAGTACTTCAATTGGATTCAGTTTTTTTTCATTAGCAACAAATTGCGCGACATCACATAACAGCAGGGTAATATCGTGTGTGGGCAATGCGGTGTAGCATAACGCTGAGTCATTAATCAGCTCCCAATTTTTGGTTAAGAGCTCTTGGAAAGCCTCAGCCAAATCAACATTGTTCATGTGTTTATTTAAAACGGATTCGAGTTTATCCAACATTCGGTGATTATAAGCCATCAGTGCTTTATCTCGCAGGGAGACAGGGCTCATATCAGCATGACGACCTTTGAGTTCTTGAAGTGATTTCCTGATGTCATTGATGTCCATAATCATTCCTTAATGCAATTGTTTTTGCCAACATATTGTTAGTGTAGACTACTTTTTGGAGGTTTAGTAAGTCAAATGGAATAACAGAAGCGGTCTGGGGTCACATCTTAAGCGGGAGTCGCTGTTGGAGTGAGAGGGTGCAACTCTCGTATAGACAGGAAAAATGGTGTAGGTTGGGCCTCGGCCCATAGCCGTCAGGCTAAGGGCTTAAAAGCCCTCTCCAGCAGAGAAGGCTAGGTCTATGGTTTTCTTTTTCATATCTTTTAGTGCAAAGAGGTGGAGGCTTTCATGAAAGGATGCTATGAATGATTTCAAGCGATAAATAGAAGTTAAAGCACGAGCCAAGCTAGCGACCCTAGTAATTAATATTTTACACGCTTTATAAAATGAGAGCTCTTTACCTTGGTTATACCGTACCGGGGAACATAATAGGAATAAGAGCATCATGCTCATAAACTTTCCGTAGGTTTCCACAATAACCCGAGCGGGTTTGGTCGAATTTATAGAGTCCACATGCATCAAGGATTTACTCAATTTAAAAACGAGTTCAATTTGCCATCTTAAGGCATAGGTTTGATGGATTTGTTGATTGCTTATTTGTGCTTCACTGGTATTGGTAATGTAAATGGACCAGCTTTGCAAGGCGAGTAATTCTTGGGTGGGTGTTATGCCACGACGTCTATGACCCTCTCTGAGCTTTTGTCGCCTCCTGTCCGCTATTTCATCAGGTAAGCGTTGAGCAACCAGGCGTATTGGAATTTTATGTCGAGCCCCCATGAGTAGCTGCTGAGAAAATAAAGGACCAGCAGCCGATAAGGTAGTCAGTAAATTTAGTGGTTTTTTATCTGCGGTAAATAATTTGGTTCCGGTAAGTAGTCGACTAACGAAAAAAGCACGTCCTTCGATAATTTTCTTAAATGAATTGAGTTTAAAATAGCCTAAATCAATCAAATAAAGGGCTCCCTCTTGTATTGAATCAAAATAATGATCAAAGCCTTGGTCATTCTCACAGCCAGAGGTGAGCGTCAGTTCTTTGATTTGCCCTCCTAAGTAATCAAACATCAACTGTATTTTTAATGCGGCAGTTGAAGCTGCGCCGCCACTCCCTCTAAATAGATTACTCAGCGCACTATGTAACGAAACACCACTACTATCAATAATATTAAGACCAGTAAACTCTTCTAAACCATTGAGCTGTGGTAGCTTTTCTAACTGGAAATATTTTAAAAAAGATGAGGACAATGTTTTAAGAAACTCGACAGTACGCTCATTAAATCGTTCAGATAATGACTGCTTGCGAATATTGATTCCTTGCTCTTTAAGGACACTACAAAATATCTCTAAACCAAAATGTCCAGAGAGACAGGTAGTTAACAATGCCTTGATAAAAGCACTAGGCGTTAATTTTGATCGACGCTTCTTGTACTCCGTTTCTTGCCCTAAGCGTTCTGCTTCTAGAGTGAAAAAATTAAAGATTTTGCGTGGAATATTTGATATCGTATCAGGTTGCATAGAGTCCCTTTTCTTTTGTCCCCGCCCGGGAAAAAAAATTAAAAGGGTACTCTATCTTTTTCTATATTTAATTCAATAAGTTAAAGAAAATATTTATCCCTTAGCCTGACGGCTATGGGCCTCGGCCCAACAGGAATGTGGCACATGATGACAATCTTTTACTGATTTGTCGTCGCCATACTGTATACGCGTCCAACGTTTCTGTTGGGCCGAGGCCCAACCTAAAGTGGTCATTTCAAACATCAAAAAAACCTTTCAAACTACCCTAAGTTTTGACCATGTTTTTCTCTTTTGCAAGGCGTGTTTTTGTCCTTATTGGATGTTTATTTAAATATCCTTATGAATCAAAAAGGTACATCATGAATTGCGCGGTTTTTTTTGTTTTTTAGAGTAAATATTATTATTGAGCCTGTGGGCATGTGGGCGAGAAGACAGTGAGTGTGGGCACTCTGTGGGTAACACGATTTCTGTGTTATCCATAGAGTGTCTACACGTCCCGAAGGGCGCTGGCTGGTCCGAAGGACTCGTCCACATATCCATAGGCCTTGACCAACCAAGGGGCACTCGGATTTCAGGATGGATAAGATAACGGTATCTTACTTAAGATGCTCTGGTTCGCGCCCCTTTCTATAGGTGCCCCCATCCAGAGTAACCCTATGCGCATTATGCCGTAGTCTATCGAGTGTGGCGGCAGCGAGAAGTTGATTAGGAAAAGCGCTGCCCCATTCATCAAAGTCCAAGTTGCTGGTGACGATCGTGGTTGTTCGCTCATAGCGCTCCGAAATCAGATCATGGAAATCCTCATCCTGTGGTGAACGCATAGGCCTGAGTCCAAAATCATCGATTGAAAGAGGCAACAGAGAAAAATAAGGAACGTAATACAAAACGAAAAAAAGATCCAAAACCAGATGAAAATGAGGGGAAGAATCATGCGTGATATGACGTTACAAGCTATATTATCGGAGTCAATGTCAGACGAGGCTGCCTATAACCTAGTAAATTTTATTGGCACTCTTGCTTGCACATTGGAATGTATTTATTGCGACCAGATAGACCGTTATCATCGAAAAGTCGAAGAAGAATTTTATGATTCAATGGCCGAGAATCAATGGGGTCAGACTGGATTGATTTGCCATGAAATTAGATTTAAACTATGCCTATTTAGCAAACAGGTGTATTTCTCAATGGCACGACAACCACGTTTTATTCTTCCTGGCCAACCGCAACATGTCATACAGCGGGGGAATAACCGTCAGGCAATATTTGTAACTACTCGAGATTATGAGTTTTATTTAGAAAAATTGATGGACGCGGCTAGTGAACATGACTGCCAAATTCATGCGTATGTGCTGATGACCAACCATGTCCATCTTTTAGTATCTCCCGCAAGGATCGATGGTCTTGGAAAAATGATGCAAATGCTTGGTCGGTATTATGTGCAGTATTTTAATTATAATTATCAACGGACTGGTACTTTGTGGGAGGGGCGTTACAAATCCAGTTTGATTAGTTCCGAACAATATTTATTTACCTGTATGCGATATATTGAACTTAACCCGTTAAGAGCGGGGATGGTTAATGATCCATCTGAATATGACTGGTCCAGTTATCATCATAACGCGCTGGGTAAAACCAATCCTCTGATACAACCTCATTTGGAATATTATAAGCTGGGCACCACCCGAGAAGATCAGCATCGAAGTTATCAAGCATTATTTGAGATCCCAATGGAGCTGAAAATATTGCATGAAATTCGTGAGGCGACTAATAAATGTTGGCCTCTTGGAGATAGTCAATTTAAGCGGTCAGTGGCGCAAGAATTGGCTCGTCGGGTGGAACCAGTCGCTAAAGGAGGGGATCGAAAATCCAAAAAATACCTTGAGACAATTAAAATCAATCCAGTCTGACCCTGACTGATCGACACCTATTTTTTTGACAATAAAAACAATAGGTTAGAATCAAAAAATGGGTTGACCTGCAGATCTTGATGCGTATGATGGTTGTTTTCGACGACAATATCATAAGGAACATCAAGATGCAGGTGTCAGAAATTTTACACAAACATTTATCAAAAGTCATGCACAAAACTCGCTTAACTACACTTTCAATGCTTGTTGGGTCGTTGTTTCATGCGAAATTTTTAAGCTTAACGGGTCTTGGGCGAGCACTTGAAACGGACGCTCAAGAGCGAAGTGCAATACGACGCGTAGATCGGTTTCTAGGAAATAAACGCATTCAAATTGACAGACTGAAAATTTATTCGGCAATTTGCAAGCTGGTTGTTGGTTGTGCAACAAGACCATTAATTATTGTTGATTGGTCCCCTATCCCGAACAAAACGGACAATGTTTTAAGGGCGGCAATTGTAACATCTGGGCGTGCAATAACACTCTATGAAGAAATCCATCCACAAAAAAAATATGCCAACCCAAAGCTACACTTACGGTTTTTAAAAAAATTAAAATCAATGTTGGATGAGGGTGTGAAGCCAATTATTATTTCTGATGCTGGTTTTCATTCTTCATGGTTCGAAGCCGTTCAGGGACTGGGATGGGACTATGTTGGCCGAATTAGAGGTAATAAATATTACCGGTTGCGCACCGTTAAACAATGGTCTGCGATTTCCAGTTTGCATAAAGATGCAACAAATACGCCAACATTTTTAGGTGAGATAGAACTGTGCAAAGACAGCGGATTTTACACAAAACTTTATCGTTATAAATCAAAAAAAACGGGTAGAAAATCCAAAACAAAGAGAGGGAATATCAGGCGAAGTGCGCAATCATTGCAACATGCAAAAGGAGCCAATGAGCCATGGCTTTTAGTTAGCTCGCTTCCAGAAAACAGTACAATAGCGAAAAAAGTGGTGAATATTTATGGTCTTCGTATGCAAATTGAAGGTGGCTTTCGAGATCTTAAATCGACCAAATATGGGTTTGGTTTTGAGCATGTTAATACAAATCATATATATCGTTTGAATGTCTTTTTTTTAATCGCAATGTTGGCCACTTTTCTTGCATGGATAATTGGCTGGTTAGCTGAAAAATCAAATTTGCAATCTCAGTATCAAGCCAACTCAATCAGGAGCGTACGTGTACTTTCGTTATTTTATCTGGGCTGTAGAATTATAATTCGAGCAAAAGATAAAATTAAAAACGTTTGTATACAGTCGGTTATAGAAAATTTCCCTGATTTTAGTGAGGCTTGAAAATAGGTGTCGATACCTCAGAGTCTGACCCCATTGATTTTTTTCTTGTCTGACCCTATTGATTTTCTTAGTATATAATTAATGAGGAAGCCTATGATGTTTAACCTGATATTAACCGTTAAAAAATGTATTCTGTTGTTTGTATCGATTGGGCTGATGATTTTTATGGGGCTTAGTTATTTCACTTATCCGCAAATTTCTCCCGGATGCCCCATTCCTAAATCGACGAAGAATAACAATTTTTATTCTCAATACCTGGAAGACTATATTTTATCTATTTTGTTTAAAGGTGTTAAAAAAGGGCACTATATTGATGTCGGAGCCAATGATCCCGATCATGATTCTGTGACAAAATATTTTTATTTGAAAGGGTGGCGTGGGATCAACATAGAACCCATTCATAAACAATATTTAAAATTAATGACGTATCGCCCAGAGGACCAGAATTTCAATATTGGTATTGCCGAGCAATCAAAAAACTTGCTTTTGTCTGTTATTTATAGAAATGATAAAGACATTGATAATGATGGATTATCTACGTTCGACCCGGCTGTTTTAAAACAAGCAATACAAGATGGACTATCATATAAGTCCGTTACAGTTTCTGTAAAGCCACTGAACGAAATATTGCAAGCGCATCCTCTGCAACCCATTCATTTTATTAAAATTGATGTAGAAGGGATGGAGGATGAGGTGTTAAAGAGTATTGATCTGACTAAATACAGACCTTGGGCTTTTATTATTGAAGCAACCGAGCCGAGAACGTTTATTCGGTCCGATGAAAAATGGAAGAATACGTTGCTTCAAAATAATTATATAGAGGTGATGTTTGACGGGCTTAATGCATACTATATTGCAAAAGAACACCAGGACGCATTGCATCAACAGCTTACTAAAGCTTATGACTGTGCATCAGAGGTTAATGAAAAATTTCATATTATAAACAATAAAATAACCCACTAAGATAGTATGTGGTTGATCTACCAAGCCTCGTTCCTGTCAACGATATGGTCTTCGCGGGGACGACAGGATTGCCGCAACAATGACTGAGTTTACAATTTGGCACAAACACTTCGCAAAATCTCCTCCCCATGATTTATCAACAACGATACATGCCCCTCTTGCTTAAACAAGATCAATTTAGAGTCAGGGATTAACGTCTCAAAAATCAATGGGGTTTGCGCCAAGTAAGCTTGTTGGAGGGGGATTCGAGCCAGAATGATTTTGGCGAGTTGAAACCTCTTCAGTATCTCAGTGGGTGCAAGTCCCCCCACATGATAAAGCTTAACCGGCAGTCATAAGCGAGTCTTGCGTGGTTGGTGGGGTAACCCATCCTGCGAAGCGTAGACAGCTAGCCTGAAAGCCATGCTATTGAGCTTCGAAATGGTCATCGCAGGTGCTTCTATTGTACCCTTGCCCGCGCCATGATATTGAACTTAACCTGTTAAGAGCGGGGATGGTTGATGATCCATCTGAATATGACTGGTCTAGTTATCATCATAATGCGCGATTTTAAATTTGAGTTCAAATTATTTCGATTGAGCAAATAATTCATAAAACATAATCAAAATAGTTAAAAACATCACCGTCATAAATAAGGGCCTCACAATTTTTGACCCGCGAAGAATAACTATATGCGCACCACAATAATTTCCAGCAATCTGGCCAATAGCCATAGTAAAACCATAAATGAAATTGACCTTGCCATAATATAGAAAAATAATTAGGGCAAATAAATTACTTTTAAGGTTTAATACTTTAGCATAGCCTGATGCCTCTACAAAGGTATAGCCTAAGAAATAAACGATGGCTATTAACCAAAAATGCCCTGTTCCAGGTCCAACAAAACTATCGTAGAAACCCAATATAAAACCGAACAAACTAAAAAACACTGGTTCAGATAAACGTTTTTTACCGGGTTCGATACCAAGTTTTCTATTGAATAAATTAAAAATATAAACACCTAGCATAATAAAGGGAACGACTATCACCATAAAATGGTTGTTAATATGATTTACCAAAGTGGCGCCACAAATTGCGCCAATCAACCCAAATAATAACCCTCTATACACCGTCGCTAAACTGAGTAAATCATGTTGATAATATTTTAGTACAGCAATCCCAGTACCAATTGATGATTGCAATTTATTTGTGCCTAGTACGGATGCCATTGGCATGCCAGTTAAGGTTAAAGCTGGAACACTGATTAATCCACCTCCGCCTGCGATGGAATCCACAAATCCAGACAAAAATCCCATCACAATTAAAAATGAAAGCAATAAATAATAATGATTTGCAAAAAACGTCATATCTGCACCACTAATTTACGATATATGATCACACTCAGGATTGGGTAATTATCAAAGAAAGCTGACTGCAGGAAAATTGTGTATAGGGAATTTAACCTACCTATTTTCCATTTTTCAATATTACTAGACTTTGGACAATGTGGATACGTAGTCAGGTTTTGCCCTTTAAGTGGTGTGATAGTCTAGTTTACTGTCATATACTGACAGTTTTTGTCAGTAGTGAATGTCTATTTACTGATCAGGAATATTGTGAATTTCACGCCATTTTTTTAGCAGAGTTTGACGACGTTGGGGATAGCGTGTTTCGAGTTGTGTTAATTTAGCAATTCTATCTGTTCGAAAATGGCGAAAATCAACGCGCAGCTCACACCAAGCGACAACAACATGTACCTCTTCAAAAAAGCCAAGTGCTAGCGGCCAGATAAGGCGTTGCGACTCATCACCGTTGACATCCACATAAGTCATTTGAAGTTTATACTCTCTAC
>Ga0207016_1185_pt1 | contig 11074 bp, 11 predicted proteins | sample Alteio_BWMinCont_54_FD_153469 | JGI IMG/M metagenome (GOLD analysis project Ga0207016, IMG submission 153469) | Enriched cells from forest soil in Barre Woods Harvard Forest LTER site, Petersham, Massachusetts, United States -... | ecosystem: Environmental > Terrestrial > Soil > Temperate forest >...
CATTGATAATTTAAATAATGTTCAATGCTCAATTATCAATGTTCAATTTTCAACTTCTCCCGAACAAAAGACATTAATTGATCTTATTCCATTCCTTCCCATCAAATTTCTCAACCGCTTTCCAATACTTCGATTTAATATTTTCAAAACTTATATACCAGTCTTTAATATCACCGAAATTCAATCCTGATTTTTCAATATTCTGATAAATAAGACTGGAGATATTATGTTCATTTTTATAAATGTACCAGGATGATAAAACATCTGAAGATTCTATACCAATTCGTACATAGCCTATTGCTCGGTCGTCTATTTTTGATTTACTGTCAAGCTTTGTCAGGTTTTTATCCCAGTCACTGCTCTTTGTAAACCAGATAACAGGTTTTAAACGATAGCTTTTATCTGAGGAAAACACTTTGATATAGCCATCTCTGTTAATATGATTATAATTTTCAACTGAAGTATAGTGCCATATCAAACTCATGTAATTTATTTTGTATCGCTCCAAATATATTATAGTTATAATTCAAATTTCAATTTCTCTTCAATAATATTCTGCGTAACTTACGATCCGTATTTCAATCAAAATATTATAAAACAATTAAAAATATAAATCATGATAGCAACAAAAGCATATGCAGCGCAGGATGAAAAAACTCCTTTGGCTCCCTGGACATTTGACAGGCGCGAAGTAGGACCACACGATGTACAGTTCGATATTTTATTCTGCGGTGTTTGTCACTCAGATCTTCATCAAATAAAAAATGATTGGTTCCCCGGAATATTTCCAATGGTGCCCGGACATGAAATTGTTGGCCGTGTTGTGAAAGTAGGTGATCATGTAAAGAATTTTAAAGTGGGCGATCTTGCCGGCACGGGCTGCATGGTTGATTCTTGCAGAACATGTGAAAATTGTAAACAGGACCTGCAGCAATATTGTTTGAACGGAAATTCCCCAACATACAATGGCCGTGAACAAGATCATAAAACGCCTACCTACGGAGGTTACTCAAATACGATCGTTGTTAATGAAGATTTTGTTTTACATATTTCTAAAGACCAGGACCTTGCTGCTGTCGCTCCTTTATTGTGTGCAGGTATCACCACTTATTCTCCCTTGAAACATTGGAAAGTAGGCAAGGGGCATAAATTAGCAGTAGTAGGTTTGGGCGGCCTGGGCCACATGGCAGTTAAATTCGGTGTGGCTTTTGGTGCAGAGGTAACGGTAGTAAGTACATCACCTAAAAAAGAAGCAGATGCAAAAAAATTAGGAGCGCATCATTTTGTTGTAATTACTGATCAAGCACAGGTTAAAGCGGCTAAAGGAAGTTTTGATTTTATATTAGATACAGTTTCTGCCGAACATGATTTTAATCTGTACCTCTCTTTATTAAAAACAAATGGTGTACATATTTGTGTAGGTGTTCCATCCAAACCTGCAGAGATCGCAGCTTTTAGTTTGCTGGGAGGAAGAAAAAGTTTAGTAGGGTCAAACATAGGCGGTATCAAAGAAACCCAGGAAATGCTTGATTATTGTGCAAAAAATAATATCGTTTCAGAAATAGAAAAGATTGCAATAAAAGATATCCAGTCTGCATATGACCGCATGCTAAAAGGTGATGTACGTTACAGGTTTGTGATTGATATGGCCACCTTATAAGTATATTAATAATTTAATAAAAAAGGCTGCTCGCAATGAGCAGCCTTTTTTATTCTGTAACTGATAACCATTCACTAATTCTACCAGTTCCTGCGGAAGCGCCTCTTTGGCTGCGGTGCCAAGCGAAGCGAGGCAGACAAAATCATGCGAAGCAGATTTTAGTCAGCGGCCAAAGTAGCGCTGGAGAAGGAACACAGCCCAGCGGCTATGAGCGACAAAAACTAAAAAATAAAAAAACTGCTATGGTGGATTAAGGAAAAATTGCCGGGAAAACGTTTTGTGAATAAATATTTTTTTTATTCTAAAAGTATCAAAGTAACTTTACAAAGTAAATTTGATACTTATGGTAACAGCAAATGATCAGACGATCGCGTATAACATACGGGATCTTGTTTCTAAATTAAACAGGAGCCTTCGTAAGCAATCTGGTAAGTTAGGAGAGTTGTCTATTGTAGAAGAAAATGTAATAAGGGCATTGATACTAGAAGAAGAAATGTCGCCTTCTGAACTTTGTTCACAATTAGATATTTCTTCACAGTTCATGTCTCAGGTACTAAATCGCCTGGAAGAGCTTGGACATATTTCAAGAAAACCCTCAACCACTGATAAAAGAAAATCCCTGGTATCCTTATCAAAAAATATGTTGCTTACACTGGCAGAAAAGAGAAAGCAAAAAGAAGACTGGCTTGCTTCTATTATTTCAAAACAATTCAGCAAGCAACAAAAAGAACAGATAGCACAAGCACTAGAATTATTAGCACAACTTCATGACGACAAATAAAACAAAACATACATTCAGGGCATTTAAAAACCGCAATTACGCTTTATTTTTTTGCGGACAATCAGTTTCACAGATCGGAACATGGATGCAGCGGACAGCTGTGAGCTGGGTTGTGTATTCAATGACGCATTCGTCTCTGATGTTAGGACTAGCGATGTTTGCACAGCAGTTCCCATCATTTCTTCTTTCTTTATTTGGAGGTATTGTTTCCGACAGGTACAGTCGGTATAAGATATTGCTCGTAACTCAAACCGCTTCTTTGATACAGGCTGCATTGTTGGCAGCATTAATATTGATTGGCCATTACACCGTTTGGGAAATTCTTTTTTTAAGTATCATACTCGGTGTGATCAATGCTTTTGATGTACCGGCAAGACAGCCGATGGTACACGAGATGGTAAGCGATAAAGAAGATCTGCCGAATGCGCTTGCGCTTAATTCTGCCATGGTCAATTTAGCTTTTTTATTGGGCCCCGCACTATCAGGTATCGTGTTACAAAAATTTGGTGCCGGTATTTGTTTTCTTTCAAATGCCATAAGCTTTCTGGCTGTGATCACTTCTTTGTTGTTAATGAAGTTACCTCCATTCAATCCGCCTGCCATTAAAAAGAAAGTTATTGCAGAGCTTGTTGAAGGTTTCAATTATTTAAAACATACGCCTTCGATCGGCAACATCATATTGATATTAGCTATATCAGGTTTGTTCGTATTGTCATACGGTACACTGTTACCTGTTTTTGCGAAAGATATATTTAAAGGGAATGCCGCAACATTCGGCTATATCAATAGTTTTATGGGACTCGGAGCTATCTGCGGTACTTTCTTTTTAGCCTCTTTAAAAAAAGGAACGGATCTTAAGATCATATTATTATGTAGCAGTATTACTTTAGGAATAGGGCTGATACTTTTTTCTCATACCAGTTATTTACCTGTGGCCATGTTATTTGCAACCATAACAGGTGTTGGTACAATGTCTCAAAATACAGTTTGTATTACGATCATACAAGTTGAATCTGATGTAGCGATGCGGGGTAAAATGATGAGTTATGTTGCATTGGCTTATTTTGGAATGTTACCATTAGGGAGTTTGCTTATTGGTGCAGTATCACAAAAAATAGGAGCAGCAAACACAATGTTTGGCGAGGGAGTAGTGTCGCTTATTATTGCCGCTGTATTTTTTAAATTTTTGCGGAAAGATAAAATGAATGAGGCGCACATAGAGGAATTAACTGAAGCAGAAGAGATGGCAATGGAAAAGATTTAATAAGCAATAAGTAAGATAAATAAACACTAACTGAAATTTAATAAGGCAAGCTCTACCAGTTCCTGTGTAAGCGCCTCTTTAGCTATGGTGACAAGCGAAGCGAGGCAGACAAAATTATGCGCAGCATATTTTGTCAGTGGCTAAAGCAGCGCTGGAACAGGAACAAAGCCCAGCGGCTATGAGCGATCAAAAGGTAACAATTACAAAACTCCAATGGTGGAACAATAAGACATAAGATTAATCAATAATTAAAAATAAAAACAATGGAACAGAAGACAGCGCTATTAGTAATGGATATGCAAGCAACAATGCTAGGCATGTATCCGGAATTTTCGGCAATTATCGGTAAAGTGGCAAAAGCGATCGCGCATGCACGCGATAAAAAGATCCCTGTTATTTATGTAACCGTAGGATTCAGGCCAGGAACGCCGGAAATAAATATGAGCAACAAAGGTTTTGCTGCAAGTAAAGCCATGTTTGCTAATGTAGATATGAATGAATGGTTAACGATCCATAAAGATGTAGCGCCGCTGGCAGACGAAGTTGTTACCGTAAAGCGTCGCGTTTGTGCATTTACAGGAAGTGATCTTGAAGTTGTTTTAAGAGCAAAAGGTATTCAACATATTGTACTTACAGGTATTGCTACCAGCGGTGTTGTTTTATCAACCGTGCGTGAAGCTGCTGATAAAGATTATAAAATAACTGTATTAGCTGATTGCTGCGCTGATGGAGATGAAGAAGTACATCGTGTGTTGACTACCAAAGTTTTTCCTCGTCAAGCAGATGTATTGTCACTAGAAGAATGGAGTAAAATGTAGTATAAGATAATCATTTATCAATCACCATTCCGCTAATTCCACCAGTTCCTGCGGAAGCGCCTCTTTGGCTGCGGTGCCAAGCGAAGCGAGGCAGACAAAATCATGCGAAGCAGATTTTAGTCAGCGGCCAAAGTAGCGCTGGAGAAGGAACGCAGCCCAGCGGCTATGAGCGATCAAAAGCTAGTAATTTATAAAGCTCCAATGGTGAAACAATAAGATCAAATAAATTACAATTATCCAAGTCTGAACCGTTCCATGATCTCCAAACTAATGATCGCTTCTTCTAAAGAACAAGGATTAGGTTCATTGCCTAAAAAGTATTGTACCACTTTACCGATCATCGGTTGTTGAATATGTGTTGGATGTTCAAATGAAAGATCTTGTTTTCCTTCAGCAGTGATCATCTCTAACTTGTTGCCAAAGAAGGGAAATGTTATGGAACCTTTTTCTCCGATGATCCTGCATTCATCCTGGTTCATAGTATCGGGCACAGTAAAACACCAGTTACCGGTGAACAAAACATCATCGGGTAATTTGATATATCCCGTAACTGTATCTTCTGCTTCATATAATTTCGCTTTGTTAACAGCTATACCCGAGCAATTAATATAATGACCAAAGATAAAAGTGATAATATCCAATTGATGCGGTGCCAGGTCATAAAATAATCCGCCACCAGCAATGGAAGGATCAACGCGCCAGTTCTTTTCAGTATTGGCAATGATAGGAGATTGATGCGGTTGTAACATATTCAGTTGTATCAGCTTTACCTTACCAATTGTATTTTCTTCGATCATTTTTTGTATGGTCAAAAACATGGGCAAGGCTCTTCTGTAATGTGCCACGGCTAATTTTCCTTTAGAGTTCTTTACACAATCGATCATTCTTTTACAAGAAGCGATATCCGTAGTAACAGGTTTTTCTACATAAACATATTTACCGGCCTTCAGCGCCTGTATAGCATAGGCTTCATGAAATGAAGGTGGTGTTGCCACATACACAGCATCGATAGCAGGATCATTGATCAGGTCTGTTGCATTGCTGTACCATTTGGGAACTCCGTGACGCTTGGCATAGTCAGCCGCTTTCGCTGTATCCCTGCGCATTACTGCAATAAGCTGTGAGTTATTTACTTTATTAAAAGCAGGACCGCTTTTTACTTCAGTAACATCACCACAACCAATGATACCCCAGGAAATAATTTTATCCGTCAAATTACTCATTGATTATATTTTGAGTTTGTTATTCAATACAAAAATATAGTAATTTGTAGCATCTAAATATTTTTATAACGCTACTACAACATGTTAAAACGATATTGCTTTTTTATTGTACTGCTCCTTATTACCGGTATTGTTTCAGCTCAAAATTTTAATATTATCGATTATGGAGCAGTCGCAGATGGTAAAACCATTAATACAACTGCTATACAGGCGGCGATAGATCGTTGTGCTCAGGTAGGAGGTAAAGTTGTTGTGCCTGCGGGTGTTTTTGTAATAGGTACATTGTACATAAAAAGCAATGTAACAATAGACCTTTCCGATAGTGCAAAGCTATTAGGTAGTGGTTCGTTTGCAGATTATCCCGATAACGATGTGCAATACAAAAATTTCTTTACGCATTTTCCCAATGGCAGTTCAAGAACAAATAAAGCATTGTTGTTTGCAGAAGGTATGTCAAACATTATGATAACAGGCAAAGGCACCATCGATGGTAATGGCGCAAGTAAGGAATTTGACCTGGGAGATGATGCATTTTCTCAGCGAAGCAAAGAACGTCCCTGCACTATTCTTTTTATCAACTGTAAAAAAATAGCGGTAACAAATATTCACCTCACAGATCCCGCTTATTGGTTAGAAAATTATATCGATTGTGATGGCTTATTGTTAAAAGGGTTGACGATCTATAATCATTCTAATTCAAATGTCGATGGCATGGATATCGATAGCCGCAATGTAATAATCGACAATTGCAATATAGATAGTGACGATGATGCCATTTGTTTTAAGAGCAATAGCAGAAATAATATCTGTGAAAATATTGTTGTTAGTAATTGTACTATTGCCTCTAACTGCAATGCTATTAAATTCGGCACAACTTCAATTGGCGGCTTTCGTAATATTACTATAAGTCATTGTACAATTCACAGATCGGCAGAGAGCCCTATTTTTCACTGGCAAAAAACTTTGAAATTTATAGATGAACCTATTACAGCCATTGCAGGCATTGCTATTGAAATGACAGATGGCGGTATAGTAGATAGTATCAATATCTCAGATATTAAAATGAATGATGTACAAACACCCATCTTTATAGTGTTAGCCAACCGCGGTAGAAAACAAGTAGGAGATACAGCCATCGCACCGGTAGGTGCAATAAAAAATATTGTATTAAAAAATATTACTGCAACGAGCCATAGTAAAATGACAAGTTCCATCACTGCATTTCCGGGCTATTATGTAGAAAATGTTGCGCTCGATAATATACATCTGAATGATATGGGCGGCGGCGACAGTACCGATGCAAAAATAATCTTGAAAGAAAACCCTACCGCATATCCCGAAAATAGAATGTATGGCTATGTATATCCGGCAAGCGGTTTATACATCCGGCATGCAAAAAACATTCTGTTGAATGATATAACGCTTGATCTTATAAATCCCGACCTTCGTCCTGCGGTGATACTGGAAGATGTTATTGGTGGTAAGATAAAAGGATTGCGAACGGCTGCTACGATAGGGTTACCGTCAATTGTAGAACAGATCAACTCTAAAAATATTATTGAAAATTAATTAGCTAAATCATGCCCGTGTATAAAATGATCTTGTTGTCTTTATTAATGTCAATCCTTTTTCTTAGTTGTAAAAAAGCATGTGTTTATCAATCTGTTTCTCCTGCGTTCATTGGATTTTTGCCTTCCGATATTGATACCTTCATCATTCGGGCATATCGATCAGGAGATAATTTTCAACATGAACAGGATACTGCTATCATTACAAATAACAATGAAAAGTATACGATCTCGAATGATACAACGACAGTCTATTTTCAGCAGGATGCTATTCCCGGCTATGTTACCTGGGGACATGATTGGCAAATTTATATTCCTGCAAAGAATAGAACGATTTTAATATATGACCTGCACGGAGCAACTAAAGAGCCGTTCCAATATCGTTGCGATGTTCCTATTATCTCTTTTACGCAAGATAGCCAACTGATGCAGGGGAATATTGCTTATATTCATAATTAAATACTAAACCAACAATATGACATTTATACTTATTGCAGGAGCTATGGTAGCTGGCTACCTGGTATCTAAAAAATTATTTAAGAAAGATCAATAGAAAGTGTAATAAATAAAGCGTTTTGTAAATTTCAAACCCTGCAAAAAATATTGCAGGGTTTGTATTAAGTATGAGTTATTGACCAATATACTAATCTAGGATATATTACAATGCTAATTTATTTATCGGATTTGTAAAATTAAAAGAACCATTAGTTATTACTTTTTTATCCGTACTTGTTGTATCGCCATTTAGATAAACAGTTCCTGTAAAAGTTCCCTGTGAATGTGTAGTTGTAAATGAAGTTAGATCTATTAAAAATGGACTGGATGGGGACTCAGAAATTGATGTACTTGAATAGGTGCGTCCATTAGGGAACATAATTTGAAATTCTGCAAGATTAATAGAGTCACCAAAGTGGCCATAGGTTGTAGTAGTAATTCTATCTGATTTTGTTCCGAATATAACTGCAGCTTCAACTAAATTTTGATCCGAAGCTATCACTGCAGATTCAAGTGTGCCGCTTTGAAACAATGTTGTATCAAGAATATTTTGGTTAAATGTATAAACTGTATCAGCAATAGTTGCTGTTATAGAATTTACCGGTGACCCAGAACCGCTCTTTTTACAAGAAAATAATGCGATTGCAAGTACTGAAATTGAAAGGATTTTTTTCATGTCTTATAGGTTTTAGTTTTGGCTAAGATAAGAATTGTGATGATTTAATCATTATTTAAGCAAAAAAACTACTTCAAGCCTACTATGAATAACATAGGAGTAACAAAATCGATCGCATTTTTATTGATCCGTACACATAATTGTGTTGAAATAATAGTGTCAAATACATCGCATCCATAAAAGATCGAATAAATAATATTCGCTTGTCCGAGGAATATCTTCCACAAAAATCAATTCGTTCACATTAAGTTAATCAAACCGTTACATGATTTTAATATTCTGTTCACACAGATGTTTTTGTTTTACATCAGCAAATAGTTAAAAACTAAAACAACTACACTATCATGAAAAGCATTTCAAAAACAAACATTTTAACAGCTGCGATCATGGGGATGATGCTGGTAAGCCTTCCTTTTATTGGTTGCAAAAAAAGCAGTGGCGGATCTGGTACTGATACAAATTTTGATATCACTAAAGTAAACCACGTGGTAGTTATCTATTTGGAGAATCACAGCTTTGATAATTTGTACGGACAATTTGCCGGCGCAAACGGTTTGTCAAATGCGGTACCGGGCAATACAACGCAGGTAGATTCTTCAGGCAATGTATATACTTTTTTACCGCCAATTGCGGGAACAAGTGCCTTCCCCACAAATCTTCCTAATACTTATTTCAATATCGATCAGTACATACCGGCAGATATGATCACACCGGATGTTACGCATCGTTACTACCAGGAGCAATTACAAATTGATGGTGGTAAAATGGATAAGTACGCCTACTATAATATTCCGGGAAGTTCTGCGGGTTTAACGCAAGGCTATTATACTACCAGCATTATACCGATGTTGGGCATGGCACAGAAATATGTATTGTGCGATAATTTTTTCCATAGCGCTTTCGGCGGATCATTTTTAAATCACCAATGGTTGATCGCGGCAGCAAGTCCTACATTTCCCAATGCACCTGCGGGAATTGTTGCTACGGTAAATCCTACAACAGGCATGTTCATCACAGACGGACAAGTTACACCTGATGGCTTTGTAGTAAATACGAGCTATTCGGTTAATACACCACATCCTGCATCAACACCTGTTGCTAATTTAGTGCCTGAACAAACGAACCCAACTATCGGTGATAGATTGAGCGGTAAAAATATTTCATGGGCATGGTACTCTGGCGGATGGGATAGTGCAATAGCAGGACATCCGGATCCTACATTCCAATTTCATCATCAGCCATTTGCATTCTATGCTAACTATGCTGACGGAACACCGGGAAGAGCTGCGCATTTAAAAGATGAAACGGAATTTATTGATTCTGCTACACATGGTACATTGCCTGCAGTATCTTTTATCAAACCACTTGGTATCAATAATGAACACCCGGGTTACTCTGACGTGTACAATGGTGAAACACATGCGGTAGAATTGATCAACGATGTATTGAACGGACCAAACGGTAAAGACGCTGTGATCATTGTTACCTATGATGAAAATGGCGGATTTTGGGATCACGTTGCACCTCCTGTTATCGATACTAAATGGGGACCCGGCACACGCGTTCCTGCGATCATTGTTTCTCCATTTGCAAAAACGGGTTATGTAGATCATACACAATACGAAACAGTAAGTATCCTTTCTTTTATAGAAAAGAGATGGGGCCTTACAGCATTGTCAACACGTGATGCCAATGCCAATCCTTTTACAAATTCATTTAAATAAGTTCTCGTTTTTCTCCAACCTTATTAAAGCAGGTTTAATAGATAGAGGTAAGTATAAAAATGAAGGGGCAGCTAATTTAGTTGCCTCTACATTTTTTAAAGAGCAACCGGCCACCGCCATTGTTGGTCGCCTGACCAACAATAGTCGCCTGACCAAATAGTCACCCGATCAACAATGATAGCCTGACAATAAACACTGATCAACAATTAGTTTTTAAGTAATGAAGCATTTTATTTTTATAACGGGGATACTAACAGCGATGATCCTGTATACCGCTTGTTTTTACAAACACAATGCCATCACCTCCGAAAAACAAATAGCACAAACAATGTTTTTGCATCCTGCCTTTATAAACGATTGTAGTTGATCACATGGATTTTTAACCCGGCTTCAAGATCGGTAATACCTGTGGTGACAGGATCAGCATATACAGTAATAAATGCCGCCCTGTTAAAAGAATCGAAATTGGTATTGTTGGTAAGATAATTATTGGCAGCGGCCATTTTGTTCAGCAGGTTGGTAGTATCATTTTCGTCTGCATAATAACTCATCACTTTTTGCAGGCTCGTTATACTTGCCGATGATTCCTGCGCGCTTTGCAGCGTTAGCGGGTTATCAAAACCTGTAATGCCCAATGTTTCTATTCTAAACATTTCTAACTTGGCGGCATCAAATACCTGCCAGTCGAAAATGCCGATATTTTTAAAGTAGATATTGTATTTGTCGCAGCCCTTTTGTAAGGCTGTTAGCTGCTGTACCAATTCTTTTTTGTGTACCGTATCGTATTTCGGAAATAAGTAAGCTTCTATTACCTGTAATCCTGCGGGTTCAATTACTTGTCCGTCTGCTTCTATTTCTTCTACGG
>Ga0207016_1148_pt1 | contig 11029 bp, 13 predicted proteins | sample Alteio_BWMinCont_54_FD_153469 | JGI IMG/M metagenome (GOLD analysis project Ga0207016, IMG submission 153469) | Enriched cells from forest soil in Barre Woods Harvard Forest LTER site, Petersham, Massachusetts, United States -... | ecosystem: Environmental > Terrestrial > Soil > Temperate forest >...
CACGAACAAAGCGGATAGGCTGCCCAAACCGTGGCCACAGTAGTCCGCGTCGCATTCTTCATCGGATTGGTCGTCCTCCCGTTGGCGATGGTGTTCGTCTCGATGGGAATCCTGATCCTCCGGGGGCTGATCCGCCACGGGTGCTGGTGGAGAGGACTTGCTCATCTCGCGCTCAAATTTTCCGAGGTTCCCATCATCGGCACGGAGATAGCCGCCGGCCCCCATGAGCAGGAGAGTGATGAGGAGAAAACATCGTTGGATGATCTTCATAAGGGCCTAATGCTTAGACTCCGGCCTTTTTCATATGTTCCCGTCGACAGCCAAATTGGGTCCTTTGACGGTAAATATGGGGCAGGATAGCGTATTCGGAAAGTTTAATCTATCCGATCTTGACAGAGGTTGGTTTTCCTGATATAGTTAACCATATGGTTAACTATATGTCACACCAACTCGATCTCGCGTTTTCGGCCCTGGCCCATCCCATCCGACGCGGAATTCTGGAGCGCCTGGCCAGGGGGGAAGCGCCCGTCGCGGAACTCGCCCGGCCGCACGACGTTTCTGCGCCGGCCATCTCCCGGCACATGCGGCTTCTGGAGAAAGCCGGCTTGGTCTCTCGCGCGCGGGATGGGCGTGTCCACCGATGCCGGCTCGAGGAGTCCCAATTGCGGCAGGCGCAAGCCTGGATCGAACGCCACCGCCAATCGTGGAACGAATGTCTGGACAATCTGGAGAAATATCTAAAGGAGGAAAAAAATGAACACGACAAAACCGGCCTTTGAGCTGGAATTCACCCGAGTGATCGATGCCCCGCGCGCCCGCGTCTTTGAGGCCTGGACCAAACCCGAGCAAATCGTCAAGTGGTTTGCGCCCAAACCCTACCAACTGATCGTGAACAGAATGGATCTTCGCACGGGCGGAACATTTGATATGGCCATGCGCGGGCCGAATGGCGAAGATTTTCCTTTCACGGGCACCTATCGGGAGGTCGTACCGCCCGCCAAGCTCACCTGGACCGGAGAATTTCCGGGCGACCCCAAGGACAATATAACGACGGAAGTGACTTTTGAAGAAGAAGGATCAAAAACAAAACTCCGGGCCCGTCAAACCTTCGCCGTCATGACGGCGGCCGCCAAACATGCCACCGCCGGAGCCAAACAGGGATGGACGCTGACGCTCGATCAGCTGATGGAGTTTGTGGCTCCCGGAAAGTCCTGAGATCGGCTGCTGGGCTATTTGGAAGGTATGTAGTTGGCCAGTTTCCCATCGCGAAAGATGAAAGTCCAGGCCCCCCGGGATAGACCATGCTGATCCAGGGGTGTGCCGGACCGGACTTGCGGAAGATTTCCGACTTCGTTCTTCACGTTGATCACCAGGGGAGACGTTAATGTGCATTCGAGATTATCCACATTGCTCATATAATCTTCCTTGTCCAAGCTTCGGCATTGCCCGCCTTTAGACGTCACCGTAGAAGTGAGATCTGCCATGGACATCGATAACCGGAGGTCGGGTGGCGTGCTGGGCGCGACGGGATACTCTTTGGCGGTCTCCTTCTTCACCTGTTCTTGAATACAACTCGAAAGAAGAAAGCCAGCCATCAAAAGCACAAATAAAACAAAACTTATATGTTTCATCTCATTAGATTTTCACTCTCATCTAGATTATGCCACAAGACATAAATTAAACAGCTATGTTGTCATCTTGCATTCATCCGTCATGTGACCTAGACTTTCGGTATGCTTGGAGAATCGGTGAAGTCGTGAACAACCTCCGTTTCGTATTGGTGTTATTCTTCCTAGGCGTCAGCCAAGCCCCGGTGGTGCGGGCGAGCTGCGACGGACACGGCGGGCCGGCCGGCTGCGATCGCGCAAATAATTCAGTGTTATGCGCGGATGGAACGATAGACAAACGTTTTCGCTGTTCAGGGAGACGGCGGAGTCCACTCAAACCGAAAACCCGGGTGCTGAAACTCAAGCCGCCATCAACGAATCGTGGCCAGATTCTCTCTCCCAGTGAAAAGCCACCTGCCACATCCATCGAAGATTCGAAATAGCTTATCTCAGGCGCGAGTCGCGCAATCGGACAAAATGACGAGGTTGCTATGGCACCAAAACCACACCAGGTTTCAACTCTGTGCCTGACACCTTTTTGACTCTTTAGGGCCGGAGAGCCGCTTGCGCGTGGCGCTGAACCTGGGGGTCTTTGTCGCGCAGCACTTGCTTCAGCCACGCTTTCGCCATGGGATCGGGGGGGTATTGCCCCAGAACCCAGGCGCATCGTGTGCGAATGCTCGACGGCGCTGTACTGCCTTTCCGGAAAAATATTTTCTTTGGACCCAGAAGAAGATCGGCGACGACCGGCAAGGCAACCGCGGCTTTCCACAGCGCCAACGCAAGAAGGATCTGGTCTTGGATCTCCGGCGAAGCGCCCGGCAGGATCGCCACGAGCGCCGGCGTCAACCGACGCATGTCGTGTTCGCGAACCTGGCTGATGGCCTCGATCCGGACTTCCGGCTCTGGATCATCGAGCATCCGGAGAAGCCCTTCTTCGGCCTCCAGACCAGGGACGGAGGCCACCCAGGAAAGTGCCTTCAGCCGAACGTGCCCATCGGGATGCCGGAGCAAGTCCAATCCCTTCTGGAGGATGACCGGATCGTTTTGCGCTTCGACCGCCGGAAGAAGTCGCAGGAGCACCGGCGCCGGTACACCGAGGTGGATGTGATCCAGAATCATGCCGCGCACCGCCGGCCCCATTTGCCGGAGAGCCGAAACGGCCACCTGACTTAAGAGCGCATTTCCCGGGCGCTTCGCGAGCTCCAGATAAAACGGGCCGGCATCCTCGTCCAGCAAATGCAGGATCCGAATCCCCTCCTCCTTCGTTTCCCACGAGGTCGATTGCAAAAGGTGGCTCAGGATTCCTATGGACTCGGCGGCAAAATAGCTCAAGGCTTTGGAAGCGAGCGCTCTCCGGGCTTGAAATTGGGGATGTCCTTCGGTGCGATGCCGGGCGAGCAATTGGAGCACCTCGACCGCCTCGTTTGATCGATTTTCGGTCAGCGCGATCAGGGCGCTCCGGGCCAGAGACCGCGCGATCTCTTCATAGACGAGGCTCGCCCCTTCGACTTCGGCCAGAGCACACAACGCCTTCAAGATGACCTCCAGAAGAGCTTTCCGCTGGGACGAGTGAATCTTCGACTCCACCAGTTCGAGGGATTTTACGGCGGCGGCGCGATTCGAGGGGTCTTCGTCGCTCAGATTCGCCACAATATGGTCCACCAATTTTCGCAAAGCGGGATCGGCCCCTATGGCGCAGAGCGATTGGACCACCTGGGCCAAACGCACCTGAACATTTTCCTTCAAGACAGCGCGGAGCGGCAGGGCCAACAAATGCTCCACGTAGGCGATGACAGAAAAGCTTTCTGTCCCCTCCAGAAATCCCGCGGGCGCGCTTTCCACCAGGCGGAATTGCGCGAGCTTTTCAAGCATGCCGGAGGAGATGAGCCGGGCGCCGGGCGTTTCGATGAGGCTTTTCAGAAACCGCCGAAGACGCTGCATTTTGATCTGGGTCAGCTCACTGGCCTGGTCCTGGGGCGTCAAGCCGCCCGCCCAGCTGACAATCAGATCGAAGAATTGCTCCGATTTCTCAAGACTTAAACTTTGGACCAGAGATTGCGAAAATCCGGTCTGAAAGAATGCTTCCGGCAGATCCGTTTCGACGAGTGCCTGAAGTTCCTGCACGGAGCGATGGGTCAGATCGGCGATGATTTCGGCCTTGCGCTTTCGGATGGCTTCTTGTGGAAGTCCATCCAGCTCGCGGAGGGATTGTTCCAGGCGCGAAATCAAGGCGGCGGTCATCTCATAGTTCTCCGCCCCAAAGAGGGTCTTCACTTGGTTGGCGACTTTTTCCCCCTCACGCACGGCCACGTAATGCGCCTGAGCCAACGCAATGTGCTGTACGCCGTTCTTGGTGAGCCAGGCGGGCAACCCTTCGGCCATCTCCGGATCCTTTTTGGTTTTGGCAAACCCTGTAACGAGGAGACCCACTTCTACTTTCGTCAATCCCGACGAGACGGTGATGATTTGCACATCGTGCTGGATCAGCTCCTGGAGAATGGTATTCGGGTGGATTTCGGTGGTGTCATTGAGCATGAGCTTCCCCTGGAAATCACTGATCGTAAAGCGGGGGGTTTCCTTCAGGCAGGCGGACAGCGCCTCATAGGTGGCATCTATGGGTTGCTGGATGATCTGACTGCCGGCCGGATAAATTCGCGCGTTCAAAATGGCGCCGCGCAACAAACTCAGAGCGTGGTCGATCGCTGCCATAACGGTTGAAGGATAGGGTAAGCTATCGGCTTTTGCAATGGCTTCCTTGACCCCTCACGAGCTTGGGCCCGATCATGCCCGGCTTCGGGGGGAACGGGATGAAAGGCACTTTTCCCGAAAGCTACTTTCAACGATGAGGGCAACCCGGCCAGCAACAAGGCCTGCGCTTCCCCCCTTTGAGGTCCGCTTTTGGAGGGATTATTCCAGGCTGGCTCAGACGTTTGCGACATTCGCGGCAATGACCCGCCAGCGGCCGTTCGTCTTGTGCCAAACGCGCAAAAATCGCAAAGTGCCCTTCCATTTGGCGCTTTCGTAATAGCCTTTACACGTGACCACGGCCGCCTCCCCATGGTCGATAATTTTCATATCGCTCATATCGACGCGGGTAAATTTCGGCATGGTGCCGGGCTGGTGAGCTTTGACGACTTCCGTTTTAGTAAAAGCGAGGCCATCCTGCGAACTCAGGATCACATCATCCGCCAGGAGCTCTTCGAAGACTTTAGCGTCCGGCCCCAGTTCGCCTTGCTTGAGTCGTTCCTCTAATGCCGTAATTTCTGCAACCGTGTTGCTCATATAAGGAAAGGATAACGCTTTTGGGTGGGATTAATCTAGGCGTCGCCTCCGCCCCTGGGAAGGAGAGCATTCGGGCAAAAATTGCGAGGTTGCTATGGCACCAAAACCTTTCTACGTTTCAGCTTAGTGCCTGACACTTTTTTGCTCAATACGGATCTGAGTCATCTTGCTTTCTCCGCGCGTGGGATATGCAGTACGCGCCAATAGGCGATATATCCCAGGATTGCGAAACATCACGAATCGTTCGTGATTCTTGTTTGGCAGCTCGGTCGGCAAGTTGAACCGCACGTCCTTTGAAGGTTCGATGATCCACCGAAGATTATCGGCGACTTCAGGTTCTTCTGAGGGAGGAGGCGTCTCGAACCAACTCACCCCCTCCACAAGGTCTTTGTATCGGATTTGCTTCCACGGGCCGGAACGCCGGTGAGCTTGGAGGGCGATCCATTGGTCCGCTTTGCCTTTTGACGGCACCTGAATCACAATCGATAGCTGATAATCGCGAGCCGGAACGAAGACAAATTCAGGCTTCCGTTGACATCCCGCCAAGAGAAGCCCCATTAAAACCCAGTGCCTTACAGAACGTTTCATAGCCGGAAGCAGGATAGCGTTTTTGGCGGGAATGTTCCAGGCACAACAGGCACGAGCGGCCAGTAGCGCCAAAACCAGAGATCGTTAGTTGCTTGAGCCGATGACCTTGTGGACGCTTTTGTCAACGGCGTTCAAGCCCTTGTTGGCCGCATCTTTGGATTCATGCAGCGCTTCATGAACGCCCTGGTCGACCTGGCCTAACGCCTGATTGGCATTGTCTTTGGCAGTCTTGACGGGATGGGAGGCGGGAGGGGTTTCCGGTTTCTTTTTCTCCGGCGATCGACCCTGCGCCCAAGCCGTTGACCCTATCATGAAAATGATCAAGGAGACCGCGTATCTTTTATGCCGCGTGACGTATGCCGTCATTCCGCGTTGCGCATTACGGCCGTCCTTACGGCTCACCTTCTGGGGCCTCGGCCGTGCTTCATTTCCTGGCCAATGTTGATAAACGTCCCGCTTCGGGGGGCGGATCTGGATTGCGCTTTGGCGGCGGGTTTTCGGTGCCAGACCCGGCTTCGGGATTTATTCTTTGGAGCGGCATGCGCTCGGTATGTCGTACGCTGCATCATGATCCTCCTTTTTCAACGATGAGGGCAACCCGGCCAGCAACAAGGCCTGCGCTTCCCCCCTTTGAGGTCCGTTCGCATCCTTTCGATATGCTGCTTTCGGGTTTCCAGTTTTTTGACGGAGATCGTCCAACAGATCCATTCATTGCGCGCAAGCGGGGTAATATCCTCCCACTGGGTGCGTGCGCTGGGGTCGGATAGAAGAGCTTTGCGCAAATCGGCCGGAATTTTGTGGACTGGTCCGGCGGCAGCTTTGGTCCCGCGCTTCATTTCCTATAAGCGTAGCGTTTTGAGAGAGAAGGGTCCAGAGCTTAGAGAGACGAGCGCTTCCACCGAAACCAAAATATGGAATGCCGGATCGGGCAGTAATGAAAAACAGAGGTGCCTGAAAGGTAAAACCCGATGAGAAGAAAGAAGATGGATTCCGGAAAGTATTGATGCCTGACATAAAAAAATGAAATGACAAGCGGAAATCCGACCAAGGCGCGAACCCCCCGCTCTAATCGCCCGAAGTCATCCCGATGGAGTTCACGCGTCTCCTTCCTGACCTGGGTTTCGGGGTCGTTCCCTGGCGGGACTTGTACAGTTGTTATGTCCTCGGTGTGGATCATTGGCCTCATTAGACCTTGTTTTGGGCTGTCCTGCTATCGGGGATTTCCCGATGAAAAATATAGTCCTCTCTCCTGATATATAGAGGGGCCCTCATCTCTTACCATGTAAAGGAGAAGCGATATGAATGCAATCGAATTTCTGAAGAAGGCCAATACCGTCCTGGTGTTTGTACTGCTGGTCGGAACACTCATGGTCGGGGGCTATCTGATTAACAGATCGCGCAAGCCCATCGATTGCGTCCATGTCGCCATAGATTCTGCACGCATGAATAAAAAGTGATGGAACGGTAAGAGGGAGGCTCTATGAATTGGGATATTATCGAAGGGAAATGGAAACAAGCGGCCGGAGTGGTCAAAACGAAATGGGGAAAGCTGACGGATGATGATTTAAAGACCGTGGCTGGGAAGCGGGATCAATTGATTGGAAAACTTCAAGAAAAATACGGATGGGTCAAAGAAGAGGCCGAAAAGCAACTGGCGGATTTTGAACGCGACTTTGTCGAGTATCAACCTACGAATTTAGAGCCCGTGCCGTCGCGCCGGTAAGCCCCCCCGGCCAAATTATTTCTCGAGAAATAAATTAAATGGCTTATTTTGCTCCGTTTGGATGCGAGCGGGGGCGAATCGGCCTTTTCCTCTGTCCCAACTGATGGCCTACGTTTCTCCGTTGTGTCAGGCACCATTTGGCAAGGCACCATTTGGCACTGTCCTTTTCTGTCTATGGCGTATTTTGCTGGCTGCGCAAGTAGCGGTCGCGGTAAATCTCTAAAAGCACAGGGGCGATGGCCACCAGAAGGGGACCGATGATTACCCCTTTGGCGCCCCATACGGCAATACCTCCCAATAGGGCAAAAAACAAAGCGAAAAGCGGCAGTTCGACGCGCTTGCCGATGAGATAAGGTCGCAGCACCGAATCAATAAGACCTACAACCATAAAGGCCCCGCAACCCAGAACGAATATCCCCTTCCAGTACATTCCCTTGATCAAAAGATAAATCCCCACCGGTACCCAAATCACGAGGGTCCCCACCCCCGGCACGAGACCAAAGAGCGCCGTGAGGGCCCCCAAAAGGACAGCCCTCGCCAGACCGACCACCAAATAAACGAGAGTCGCGGTCACGCCTTGAATTAAACTGGTGAGAAGCCATCCGCGCGAAACCCCGATGACCGTATCCTGGATTCTCGTGATCAGCTGCTTCTTTTCCGACTTGTTCATGGGAATCAGATCATGGATGTAACCAAACCATTTTTCACCATCCCGAAAGAGAAAAAACAGCGTGAAAAGCATGGCCAACAAGCCAATAACGAAAAATAGGATCCGTTGCGCCGCATACGTTCCCCATTCCGAAATGGCGCCCAACAGGGTGCTCGCACGTTCAATGACGTTCTCTTGAAATTGGTGGGGGGTCCAGCCGATCACTTTCCCCAGGAGTCTCTGCAACCGGCCTATCCAAGGCAGGGAGGCGGTGACTTCTCCCCGCTGCCATTGACTGAGAGTGATGACCCCTTGCTTCAGGGCGGGCCCCAGATTCGAAGATTCCTGAACGACCGCCCAGGTCAAAAGAATCATGGGCGCCACGAATATAATCAACACGATAAGATCCGCGATCAGGGCCAGGGACGTAGGCCGGCGATGAGGGAACCAACGACGGAGAGCTCTGTACATGGGATAAAACATGATGGCACACACGAGCGCCGCCAGGAGTGCCCCAGCAAATGGAGCCAGCAACTCCGCGATCCCGCAGAGAACCACAGCAAGGAGTGCAAGGAAAAAGAGGTCATAGATTCTATTTCGAATCATGGGTTCCAATAGCCTCGTGGACGCTACGGTAACGATAGCGTTTTGGGAGGGATTATTCTAGGCGGCGAAATCGGGACGGGGAATCGGAATGGGGATGGGGTTCCCGACGTCCGATACCGAATCCCGATCCCGGGATGTCCGGGTCAGGCACCTTTCGGCTATTTCCTCTGTCCCAACTGATGGCCTAGGTTCCAGATTAGTGTCAGGCACCAATTGGCTTTTACCACTAACCTAATGCTTCTAGACTTATCCCTTATGCGCCAGGCCGATATTGACGGGCCGTGAAAGAATCCCTTCATTCTGATTTCCATCCACGGGCGTGACCGCCATCCAGACATTCTTCGGATCGCCGTTCATCGTGAACCGATACGTGGTGCCTTCGACGGGTTTATAAAGGGCCGCCGTGGCATCATGCATCTGCTTATCATTGGCGTAATAGACGCGGTAGGTGTACGCGTCGCCCATGCTCTTCCAGGTCAGGCTGTACTCCTGATCGTTGAGATGGTGTGCCGTGAGCTCCTTGGGAAAGGAGGCGACATGCCCGCCGGACGCGCCGATTTCAGGTGTTGCGACGGCGATGGGTGCGGCTGGGGCCGCCGGCGCGGGCGGTTCCGTCCTGCGGGAGAACAGAATGCCCAGCACCAAAAGTCCTGCGGCAATGCCGACGACGGATTTGACGGCCTTCTTTATTGTGGCAATGTCTTCTTGTGTCGTGTCTGTAACGGAATTAACGGATTCGTCCACGGCGGGAATGGCGGCGATTTCTTCGACAGCATTCACATCCGTATGGGGTTTGCGTTCGAGTGTTGCGCTCATGAAAGAGCTCCTTTTTATTCGCTTCGTTGGGAGGTGAATCTTCGGCGGTGAAGAGTCTGATGGGTTGGTTTAACTTCTGAATGTATTATAGCTTTTCCCCGAATGTAGACTCAATGGCCGTGCTGCAGCGGGCGGGACATGACCTCGAGCCTACCTAAAAACATTCCTAGTGCGTCTTTTGACCGCAAGTATTAGGCGTCTAATACTTTAGACGTCTAAAGTCTCATCAAAAAGCACGCTACGTTGCTCCGTTTGGAGGCGGGCGGGAGGGGCGGGCTGAATCGGTCATTTACTCTGTCCCAACTGATGGCCTAGATTCCAGATTAGTGTCAGGCACCAATTGGCTTATGACGGTCAGACGAAGGATTCTCACGCCTCAGAGGATAGCGTTTTAGGAACGATTATTCCAGGCGAGCAAAATAAGAGTGAATATTTCTCCGACTTCTCCCTCTAAGGGTTATGGACACTCCCCCAACCCCAGAGTCCCTTAAAACCCGGATCTACCGCGTGCGGGGCCAGCAGGTCATGTTGGATCGCGACCTCGCTCAGCTATATGGTGTAGCCACAAAAGCCTTAAATTTGGCTGTTCGTCGAAACGCTATTCGCTTTCCAGAAGACTTCATGTTCCAGTTGACGATTCGGGAGACCATCAACTTGAGGTTTCAAATTGAAACCTCAAGTTGGGGTGGGCGGCGCTATCTGCCCTATGCCTTTACGGAGCTAGGCATTGCCATGCTCTCCAGTGTCCTACGCAGTGAGCGAGCCGCTCTCGTCAATATTGCGATTATGCGCGCCTTTGTGAAGCTTCGACATGCGCTATGGGCCCATCAGGGGATTGCCCGGCGGGTCGAGCAGCTGGAAGGGAAGGTCGACATGCATGAGACCGACATCCGGCTACTGGTCCAGGATGTAGATAAGCTCAAGAACCGCCCCAGTCCTTCTGGCCCCATCAATCCTTCCCTCCTTTAAGAAGCCCCCCCCCCCATAAAAGCTGCGGGCCCGCAACTTTCTGATGTGCGGGCCCGCACATCAGCCAAAATCTCGAACGTAGTGCGTTTTTAGTGGCTAGTCGACTAGCTACCCTCTAGTTCACCCGGCCCCCCGAAAAGTTTCCCACGGGAAACTTTACTCCACGTGGCAGTATTCCCGGCCAAATTATTCCCCGGGGAATAATTTCGGCGGCTGGAATCAACAAAAGTGCGTTATATTGCTTCTTTCCGGCGGGCAAGCAATCAGCATATTCACTGTGTCCCAACAAATGGCCTACGTTTCTCCTTTGTGACAGGCACCAATTGGCTCAATGTATTTGGAAACAGGAAATAGCAATTCCAAATAAAATGCTGATAATTCCGGCCCCTATTCGTCCTCCAACCACATTCCAAAATCTCACTGGTTGGTCAATACGAGAATATTTTACTGGGCCTGACGTGTACCCTGATGAGGGATCAACCCTGTAATGAACTACTTCACCGTTTAATATTGCACGGTACGCCAAGAAAAGTATTAAGCTTCCAGCAATCACGGCTAACATACCGATATAGACACACACCCGAGAAATAGAATCGGCCGCATGAAAAGGATTTTGTAATGTCATTTTTTAGGAGTTCTAATGGTTTTCATGCCGAGAGTCTAGCGTTTTGGGAGGGATTATTCCAGGCCGCGAAATCGGGACGGGGAATCGGAATGGGGATGGGGTTCCCGACGTCCGATACCGAATCCCGATCCCGGGATGTCCGGGTCAGGCACCTTTCGGCT
>Ga0207016_1187_pt1 | contig 10964 bp, 8 predicted proteins | sample Alteio_BWMinCont_54_FD_153469 | JGI IMG/M metagenome (GOLD analysis project Ga0207016, IMG submission 153469) | Enriched cells from forest soil in Barre Woods Harvard Forest LTER site, Petersham, Massachusetts, United States -... | ecosystem: Environmental > Terrestrial > Soil > Temperate forest >...
ATGGTGAATATGTCCCTGCTCATGGTCGCGCTCATCCTCGGGCGTAGGCCAGGCAATCTCGCGCCATTTGCGGAAATGGGTGGCGGTGGAGCAAAGAACGCCCTTTTCGAGCGTCATCCGGGCTTCATCACGGCGAACCTTCATGCCAGCGGGCAAAACCTCACCACCCGGCGCGGGGCCGTGGAGGGCCTCGAGCGCGCGGAGAGTCTCGGCCAGCCGGGCGCGGAGGCGAACCTCGTCCACCGGGCCGAGAGTGGCGATGGAGATGCGGCGTTTGGCGGGGTCAACGACCAGGGCCTCGACGTTTTCCTCGTTGTGCAAAAATGCGGCCAGCCCGGAAACCCAGGAGTCGTCAACCGCAGGATGGACAGTGGAGGCAGGCATGGCGCAAGGGGTCTATTTAGAATAATTCTAAACTAGGGTCAAGCCTGAGGTAGTGGAGTAAAACGGGGATTTTCCCTCAGCGGGGAGAGAAATTCACAAAGCCCGCCTTTACTTCTGCTGCCAAAAGATATATAACTGGTGCCTTGTCCCGTTGCCCGGTCACCGGCCACGTCTTCACGCTCCTTGGAAGGCGAACTTTTCGCTCCCACCCCCACCACCTTCATGGCTGACACGCCAACCCATTCCTTCCGAGCCTACGGGCAGACTGACGTGGGCTTGATGCGTGAGCAGAATGAAGATGCTTTTCTGACGCTGCCCAAGCAGGGTTTTTTTGCGGTGGCGGACGGCCTGGGCGGCCTGCCAGAAGGCGCGCTCGCCAGCAGTCTGGCGATTCAATGTTTGCAAAAATGGTTCGAAGCGCCCGGCCGCAATGGCAAATTGGATATGCGCGCGCTCTTCAACCTCGCCAACGCGCGGGTTTACGATGAAGGCCGGGTGGTGAGCTCCGAAATCGGCATCGGCACCACGCTGACGGCCTTCCGCCTCACCCGCGGTCAGATCGAAATCGCCCATGTAGGCGACAGCGGCCTTTACCTTTTCCGTCCGGGTGAACCGGCGCGGAAGCTGACCACCGACCACACGATGGCGGAGGAAATGCGCGCGCGGCTGGCTCCGGGCGACAACATGTACATCCCGGACTACTATAACCACACGCTGACCCGCTGCATCGGCCAGGCGGGTGAGGTGGAAACCGACCTATTAGCCGTGCCGGTGAAAGCGGGCGACCGACTGCTGCTCTACACGGACGGCGTGACCAAGGTTTTTGAGGAAAAAGAAATTGACGAAGTGGCGCGGGCGCATGAATCGCCGGAAAAACTGGTCGCGCACCTCATCACCGTGGGCAACGAACGCGGCGGCCCCGACAATATTACGGCCATAGCGATTTATTTGTAATGGCTGTGACTTCGCCCCGGCGTTTTTTGCTGGCGACCCTCGGCTCGACGGGCGATGTGCATCCTTTTCTTGCATTGGGGTCGGCCCTGCGTGCCGCCGGCCATACAGTCACGCTGCTCGCTGACCCGAAATATAAAGAAGCGGCGAAATCAGCCCAAGTTAATTTTGCGCCAATACCGGGCACTGGTGTTGTTCCTGATTTAAATGGAGTGATTGCCAGAATGCTGGAAACACCGGATCGGGTTGAGCAATTCGAGACTTTATACGCGGGCCTGGCGCCGGTTTTTGGCAGTTTGCTTGACGAGACTCTCGCGCGGCTGCCCGAACACGATGTATTGGTAAGCCCCTATCTTTTCCCGTTTTTGAAAAATGCGGCGCGTAAAGCGGGGAAGAAATGCGCCGTGCTGGTGTTTTGTCCGAATAACGTGCCCTATGGTGAAATCGGGCCGGAAGATGCGTCAACGACGCCGACTTGGGCACCGAAAGTTTTGCAAAAGCTGCATCATCAAATGAGTTGGGCGGCGGAGCAGCGAGCGCTCGATGGCGTGGTGGCGCGGCACGCAGGACCGTTGCTGCGGACCCGGGGGCTCGGTGCATTTCACGGATTTCTGCGCGACCCGGCCGACCGCGCCTTGATAACTGTTGCGGAAAAATTATTTCCGCCGCCGGGGCCGTTGCCGAAAAATTACGTGCATACGGGATTTCTGCGCTGGCGGCCAACGATGAATGAACCAGCCGCCCACGACCTGGCGCGGGTGGCGGCGCTGGAACAACGCGGGGTACCGCTGCCGGTGCTCACTTTTGGCAGCATGTCGCCGACGGACGCCCAGGCGCAATTTGCGCGGCTGCTCGCGGCCTGGCCGTTGGGCGCGCCACTCGTCGTGCAATCGGGCGGCATTCAATGGCCGGGCGATGCAGCGCGACCCGAAGTTTTGGTTATCGGGCCGGTGCCGCATGAAAGATTGTTTGAACGGGCCACGCTGGTCATTCACCATGGCGGCGCGGGCACGACTGCGGCGTCGTTGCACGCGGGTCGACCACAAATTATAATCCCGCATCTCGGCGACCAGATGTATTGGGCGCATATGACGCAGACGTTGGGCGTGGCCCACGTTTTAAATCGCGAAGCCTGGCCGGAAAATCTGGCGACGAAGATTACCGAGGTGTTGCGTGACATCACACTGGTGCGACGGGCTGTGGAGTGCGCCGCCCTCATTCGCGCGGAAAATGGCGCGGAAAAAGCGGTGAGGGAGTTGGAAAGTTTATAATCCAACTCTAGGGCGCGGGTGCCTTGGCCACGATATTTTGCAGGGCAGTTTGCTGGGCCGGGGTAAGTCCAGTCAGATTGCCCAGCGCGTTTTGCGCGGCGGTCGCAGCGGCGGCGGCGTTGCTGCTCGACCATTGCGTGGCCAGTTTGACGACCTGGTTGTTGCGGGTTGTTGCATCCCCGATGGAAACAGCCCAATTGAACGCCGAGGCTGGGTCGTTGCTCCCCACAGTTGCGATGATCTGGGTGACTGCGGCGTCACGGGCAGAGCCTTGGGGCAGGGTGTTAATCCATTGCGAGGCCGCGTTGGGATCCTGGGCCAACCAACTCTTCGCGACGTTGCCAGTGGCAGTGTTGAGGTCGCTGCCCTCGGGTATGTTTTGTAATGCGGCCGCTGCCTGTACCGGTTGCTGGTTCGCCCAGACAGAGATCACAGCGGCCTCTGCTCTGGGCGCATTATTGCCGCCAGTCAACGTTTGGGCATCTTGCCAGGCAGCTTGTGGGTCAACCATGGTTAGTGCGCCCAAAGCAGTGGTAATGGCATTAATTCTGGTGCCTCCACCCGGCGGCAAGGAAACTGCCCAAGTAAACGCGCCCTGCGGGTCAGAGTTTGCCATGTTGTTCGCCACTTGTTTAGCGAGGGTGCTGAAAGAGGGATCGGTGGTCATATTTTGCAAAACATAGTTTCCCGCTGCGGCAGGGTCGGTTATGATCCAGGCGGAAAAGACTTGGGCCAGGGCAGTGTTACGCAGGGCAATGTCGTCGGCAGGTAAGGCTTGCGCCCAGGCGAGCGCCGCTTGTGGATCCTGCTGGGCCCAATTATCAAGAATGTGCCAACTTTGTTGCAGGATTTGATTGCTGAGACCAGGGTCGGATATTTTCGCCAAGTCAGCGGCGGCTGCCGCTGGATCGGTATTGCTAATCGTCTCCAATGCCGAAGCCATCGCTGTCTCATAATCCTTGCCTGTGAGATTTTTATCGGCCCATTGGAGAGCGGCGGCGGGGTCTTTTTCGGCAAGACCGGAAGCAATGCTCTCAAGTACATTATCGCGGTTATATCCGAGCGGGATATTGTTGCTGGCGAGGGCCGCAGCGGTGCCGGCGGGATCGCCTTCGCTCATGGCCATGACGACTTCAGTCAGTGCTTCGTTTTTGCCCGCGCCGGCCGGCAGGGCATTTACCCATGCCAAGGCGGCGGTGGGGTCGGTAAGCGCCCAGCCATTGGCAACACCTTCCAGCACTTGTTCACGCACCTTACTCGGGGGCAGGTTGAGCGCGGCGGTGGATGCCGCGACGGGATCACTCTCGGTCCAGATTTGAAAGACGTGGGCGTAAAGGTGATAGGTTTGGCTTAAGGGCAGATTGCGCAGTGCCGTATAGGCAGCGGCGGGATCTTTTTCGAAATAATTGTCGATAATGTTCTGCAAAGCGTTGGAGTAATCCTCCCCTTTCAATTGGAGTTGGGACAAGGCCGCCAGAGCCCCTGCCGGATCACTCGCTGACCAAGCCATAGAAATATCCCTGAGAGTCGTCTTATCATTGTCATATTTGAGCGCCCACGCCAGAGCTGCTGCGTGATCTAGTTCCGCCCAGCGCATAATTAAAGGTTCACGCGCATAACTTCTCACATTAAGCAAAGCCGTTGCGGACGAATCCTCGACCAGAGCTTTGATGGTCGCATTGTCAAGGCCTGCGATATAGTCAGCAATTTTTCGAATACGCATCCCGATGTCTGATACTTTGCCCAGCTTGGCAATAGCGGCCTTTACTTGGGCCACGGCATCGGAAGCAGATAGCGTAGAGTGTTTGGCGGAGGCACTGCCGCCCATAACAATATTCTTGGTTGAGACAGAAGTGTTTTCTCCATTCCAGGCCGATAAATACCAACCGGCGGCAAAAGTTACCGCAAGGATGGCAACCCGCAGCGCCAGAAACTGCCAGCGACGAGGGGCGGTGCTGGAACTTGATTTCACAAAACAAACTAAAACAGTTTATAACTTTGCGCTCAACTCAATACCGACGGGGCAATGGTCGGAGCCGGTGACTTCGGGCCAGATGAAGGCGTCACGGACTTTTTTGGCGAGGGGTGAGGAAACGAGAAAATAATCAATGCGCCACCCGATGTTGCGGGCGCGGGCGTTCATGCGGTAAGTCCACCACGAGTAGTGACCTTTTTCGCCGGGATGTTTTCGGCGGAAAACATCCACGAAGCCGGCATCGAGCAAAGTGGAAAAGCCGGCGCGTTCTTCGTCGGTAAAGCCCGCGTTGCGGCGGTTCGAGGCCGGGTTGGCGAGGTCAATTTCCTCGTGCGCGACGTTGAAATCGCCACAAACAACGACAGGTTTTTCCTCGGCCAGTTCACGCAGAAAACCGCGCAGGGCCGGGTCCCATTCTTTTTGGCGATAAGGCAGGCGGAGCAATTCGCGCTGGGAGTTGGGCACGTAAACATTGACGAGCCAGCAGCCGGCAAATTCCGCGGCGAGCACGCGGCCTTCCTCAGGGTGCTTGTGCGGTTTCGGGAAATCGCGCAAGACGCGAAGGGGTTTGACGCGCGATAAAATGGCGGTGCCGGAGTAACCCGGCTTGGCGGCGTGGTGCCAGAATTGGTGCTCAAAGGGCAGCGCCAGCGCGGGAATGTGCTCAGCAGAGGCTTTTATTTCCTGCAGACACAGGACATCGGGGGCGCGTTTTTCAATGACGGACAACAGGCCCTTGCCCAAGACTGAGCGCACGCCGTTGACATTCCAGGAAACGAGGGTGGGCATGAAATTAGTTTCGGGTTTCGAGTTTCGAGTTTTGAGTTGCAGGCTTGCGTCTGACTGAGCGAAGCAAGCGGTTCGCCTGTTTGAAAGTCTGCGCGGGATTGATGGAACTGTTCGGCGGGCCGTAACGCAGTGCGAGCAATTCCCCGCGCACCTGGTTCCACTGCGGGCGCTCGGCCAGGGGCAGTTCTGCGCTATGGGCCAGCCAGACGGGATCAAACCTCCGCAGCCAGCGCCCGGCGTTATAGCGTACGGGCGAGAGCCGGTTCCTCCGCCCCAGCCAGCCTTGTCCGCACACGCGCAGCCAAACGTTGCGCAAGGTTGCGGCCTGCCACCAGAGCAGCACGATGACCGCCGCCAATCCACCAAAAACAAAATAATGCAGGGTCGACATCGGCGCGAGAATCCAGTTTTTTACCGATTGCCAGAAATCCGCGAACCACTTCCCCACCCCCAGGGCAAAATTCCGCCCGGCTTGTTCCACGGTGTCGGCGAGTTGGGCCTGGTCGGACTGGTCAAAGTTAATAACCCGACGGTACCAAATCATGCGCAGGCCGTCCAAATACGCGCTCCAGCCACTCACGGAAGTGATGCCGCCACCCGCCGACCCGGCAACCCCTGACTGAGCCACATCCCCGCCGGGCATGGGGTCCTTGCGCATCCAGCGGCCCTTGCCGTCATACACTTCCGCCCAGGCGTGCGCGTAGGCCTGGCGCACCGAATAATAATTTTCCATCGCGTTATAGTTTGCGCCCCGGTAGCCGGCGACGACCCGCGCGGGGTACCCGGCGGCCCGGGCCAGCAAGACAAACGAGCCGGCGAAATATTCGCACCAGCCCGGACTGTTGGGCGTGTTGAGCCAGCGCACCAGCACGTCATGCGCCGCCCCGCCCTTTCCTTTCAAATCGGCACTCATGGACTGCGGGTGATTTTTTTGCAAATAATCAGCCGTGGCGTCCATAAAATCGGCTGGCGATAAATTAGGCCGGCCGCCTTTGATTTCACCGACAATGCGATTCAGGATGGCGCGGTCGTCCGGATTTTCGGGCAAGCTGAAATAAGTGTACGGATAATACAAAATGGGTGCTTGCTTGCGCAGGGCATCCACATTCGCGAGCGTCAGATTGGGCGCGGCATCACCCGGCCCCGCCGGCATCGCATCATCGAAGACCATATTTTCAATTTCGTAGCCCAAAACCTTGGCGGAGGTCTGGTCAATCCGGTAAACCTGGGTGTCTTCGCGGGAATTAAACATCTGCGAAGAACTGAAGGTGAGGTTGTCAAAAGTACCGAGAATGGGCAGATACTCGCTGACGTTGCCTTCGAGGTAAAATTTCCAAACGCCGGGAATGGGTGAAACATCGGCGCGGTGCGGACGCACGAGTTGGTTGCCGGGTTCGGGATAATGCGCCAGCCGGCGAAAATCCGGCGGTTTCAGGCTCTTGCCCGAATCGGACTGTTTGAAACCGTTGTTGCTGTATTTATCGAGCACGATCATGCGCCAATAAGGCGTGGTGGTGAACTTGAAGTTCGGCGGCGCATCCACGCGGAAGGCGATGCTGTCGTCCTGGTCAATGGACCATTTTTCGTTGTATTCGATGTCGCCGCGGAAACCCGCGACGCCCTTGACGCCGGCGAAACTAAACGATTGCTCAAATTGGTAGCGCGGCATGGCCACAAAAATCAGCGTGCCGACCAGAACCAGCCCGGTGAAAAGCGCACCCGCTTGCAGCAATTGGCGCAAATCCACCGCCTGCCGGACGTGGCGGGCAAATTGCCGCCAGCGAAACTGCCGCCAATCCTCCCGCGACAAAGCGCGGCCCGCGTCGCGCTGGAGCAAGTTCATCACGAACAGCATCGCCATGGTGACGATGGCAAAGAGCAAAATTTGCAGACCGAAGAGCAGGTCGAGCGTCAGCACGCCGGACAACACGATGATGAAGAGGCACAGCAGAATGAGCTGCCAGTCCTCGCGCAACCGGCGGTATTGCAGGCCGCGCGAAAGGGTCAGCAGCGAGACCATCAGCACGAGGCCCGAAAGCACATCATAGCTGCTGGCGATAAATTCGGAAAACAGCGCCGCGGCGCCGAGAATCAGCGACCAACGTCTCACCCAGCCGGGAATATAACCCGGCCAGGCCGGCCAGATGAAGGCTGAGGCAGCCGTCGCAAAAAATGCGGTGCGCCAGGCGATACCGCCAATCTCCAAACCATACAATGTCCAAAAAGCCAGGAGCACGAGCGCCAGGCCGAGCAACCAGCGAAGCTGGTGCAATTCGTCGCGGTTAAGCCGCGCCCGCGAGTTGGCCGCCCAGATAGGCATGGACTTGGTGCCGGGTTCCCGGCTGGAAGGTGATTATTTCCGGTCCCGTGGGGATGGAACCGGGGACGTGTTCGGCAGGCTCCAATTGTGCGAGACGGTCGAACACCGCTTGCAAATCAACCAGCCGCAGGATGACTTGCGTCGGATCGTTCTGCACCGTCACCGCGCGCAATTTACCGGCGGTGTACAAATCTTCCGCGAGGCTCGCGGCAAAACTGCACAGACGCTCGAATTGCGCCGGGTCGGTCCAACGGGCTTTGGTGGCCTCAACAACCAAATGATAACCGCATTGCTGCTCCTCGCCCGTTTGGCGCACAACGAGTTCGCGCAATCGGGCCGTGGCCTTCCAGTGGACGAGGCGCGGGGCGTCGCCAAAACGATAGGGACGCAAACCGAGCAAATCGGCGCCGGAACCGGGCCGGCGCTGGGCGTCACCGGCCTGGCGCGGCTGGTGGCTCGTCGGAGGACGGAATTCATATTCCACCCGCGCCGGCCAGACTAACACAGGTTGGCGCAAACTGCCGCCAGTGGTCTTGCGTAAAAAACCAAAAGGGAACTGCGATTCGACGGCGGAAATCTCCACCGCGTCCGCGCCGCGGACTTGGGGATGAAACAGCCAAGCCAGGCTGGTTTCACCGACCGGATTGAGCCGATCCGGCAAGTGCTGCGGTTCGACCCGGCCCAGGCGTTCGGTGCGCGCATGAAAAAGCAGGCTGTAGGTCGGGGTTATTTTTTTGCGATTGGCAAGTTCGAGGCGCATGGGCCCCGGCTCCCCCGCGCGCCAATGCGCGGGCAGGCGCATCCGCCAGCGGACACCGCGAAAATTAATCCACGAGAGCAGGCCGCTGAGCACCAAAGTCGAAAGCAACAATGACAACGCCATGAACAAAACATTGTTGGCGTTATTGTAAGCGGCCAGACCGATGCCAAACGCCACCACGAGCAAGACCGCGCCTGCGCGGGTGAGCCGCGTGCGCTGCACATCCTGCGGCAACAGCAAATGCCACAATAGCCGCCAGGCGAACTCGGCGCGGCTTTTGCGCCCCGCCGACACACCAATGTCCGCCCATTCCCCCGGATGCGGAGCGGACGCGAGGCTAACGTTCGCAGTAATGCTCATGGCCGTCCAATCACACCGGCACGGAAATTTTGTCCATAATCTGCGCAAGCCAGCCTTCGGCGAGGCGGCGTTCTTCCAACGCATCAGCGGTGGTGCGCTTAAGCCCGAGCCGGTGTACGCACACGGCTTTGACGACTTGCTGCACATCCGCCGGAATGACAAAGGCCCGGCCATCGCACAACGCTGCCGCTTGGGCCGCGAGTTTGAGCGCCAGCGAACCGCGCGTGGAAATGCCGGCCTGAAATTCCGCCTCGGTGCGCGTGGCGGTGACAATTTTTAAAATGTATTCCAACACGGTGTCCTCAACAAAAACTTGCGGGGTGAAATGTTGAATCTCGAGAATTTCAGCGCGAGTCGCCACAGGTGAAAGTTCCAGTAAATCATAGGAGCGCCGTGTGGTGGCGGCCTGCAGGATGCTCATTTCCGCCGCGAGGGAGGGATAACCCATTTGCAGGCGCATGAAGAAACGGTCCATCTGGCTCTCGGGCAGCGGAAAGGTGCCCTCGTAATCGGTAGGATTTTGCGTGGCGAAAACCATGAACGGCTGGCCGACGGGGTAAGTCTGTCCGTCCATGGAAACTTTGCCACGATCCATAACCTCGAGGAGGCTCGACTGCGTTTTCGGCGTGGTGCGGTTGATTTCGTCGGCCAGAACGATGTTGGCAAACAGCGGGCCTTTCTTGAAAACAAATTCCTTCAGGGTCTCGTCGTAGATGGAAACGCCGAGGACGTCGCTGGGCAGCAAGTCACTGGTGAACTGGATGCGGGAAAACTGGCAGTCAATGGAGCGCGCCAGACAGTACGCGAGCGTCGTCTTGCCCAAGCCGGGGAGATCTTCCAATAGCAAGTGCCCGCCCGCGACGAGGGTAACGAGCACCTGGTCAATGACATCGTCCTTGCCGAGGATGACCTGGCCGATGTTGGCCTTGATGCGCTGCAAGGTTTCGCGGATACGGGGCGCGGGGATGATGGGTTTGGCCGAGGCAGGATTCATGGCGGAATGGAAAGTGTAAGCGGTAAATAGAAATATCGCTTAAACTTGGTTACTGCAAGGCCGCAGAGGAGGAAACAGCCCTGGCCCTTGCCCCCGGCAACACCGAAAAAGCCAATTCCCACCCATTACTTCTTCCGCACCAAATACCGGTGGCTCACACACTCCGGCCCGGCATCTTGATGAGTGGACTGTACCGCGATAATTTTCCCGCCGGCGGCGTCAATGACTGCGGCGACTTCCGCCCGGCCCATAAAGTACATGTCAATGACCGGGGTCCACAGGAAATAGCGATTGAGCCAGCGGCGCAGTTTCTTCGCCACAGTTGGAGGGTAGAGCGAAAGCCGGCGTGAGGGCGGGATGACCAGATGATCCGGCACTTGAAAAAAAGCGACTCCATCTGCGCTCAGCACCCGCACAAATTCCGCCATATACTGTTTGGCGTGGGCGGAGGGAATGTGTTGCAGCGTAATGACGCTGTAAACGAGGTTCACCGAACCCGAGGCGAAGGCGGACAAATCCGGCCGGGGATTAAACACGTAGCGCACGCGCTCCCCGTGTTTATTGTGCTGCCGGGCCAGATCAACCATGCCGGCGGAAAAATCCACCCCGACGGCCTCACTGAAGTGGCCGGCCAGCGCCTGAGTCAACCGCCCCACTCCACACCCAAAATCGAGCACCGTTTTTCGCGGAAGATCGGGCGCGTACTGGAAAATAAAGGCCAGAGCTACTCCCACATCCTTCCGGCCGGTGGCAAAAAACTCCTCAACCGGCCAGCGATTACCCTGCTTGGCCGGATCGGTGAGCACACCCCACAGGGGGTCGGTCTTGGCCAAATGATCCCAATGCCGCCGGGTGCGCCAGAGACTCATGCCGTTGGTTCTCCATTTAGTGCGATCGAGTGCAAAACCATTAAATTATAAAATATTGGCAAAGACCGCAACAACAAGGAAGGAGGCCGACCAAGCCAGTTCTGTTCCGTCTGAGGCCGAAGGCAGCCAGCTCAGCCCTTGGCAGCCCAAAACGAAACTCCGCGACGACGGGATGCTACTGGTCTTCGATGGCGACCCGCCGGCCCCGTCCGACGACGAACCCATCTTCTGGTCGGAATAGCTCACTCCAGTCAAGGCGTGGGAAACGCTGGTATTGCGTCCCGACGCGAA
>Ga0207016_1081_pt1 | contig 10896 bp, 13 predicted proteins | sample Alteio_BWMinCont_54_FD_153469 | JGI IMG/M metagenome (GOLD analysis project Ga0207016, IMG submission 153469) | Enriched cells from forest soil in Barre Woods Harvard Forest LTER site, Petersham, Massachusetts, United States -... | ecosystem: Environmental > Terrestrial > Soil > Temperate forest >...
TCCTTCGAATGTTGTAACTATCAATTCAACCCCACAATTTACCGGTACAATTAATGGAACCGGCTACAACCTGATAAATGGAAACACTTATTCCAGCGGAGTATCCTCAAATAAACAGATAGGAAGCCCCAGTAAAGGATCGTATGCATCGCTTATTGGGAATGATAACACCAATCAGCCTTATCTTACCATTAATAAAGGAACAATGACATTTAATGGAAGCGCGCCCGATACCGCTTCTTTTGATGCCTTTTTTCCTGTGGGTTCTTACACATATTCAATAAACTATGCCAATGGCATTGAAATAGATTGGATCGATCCCAATGGAAACCAATATAGTACCTCTATGGGTACAGGGAATCAATCGAACAGTAGTTTTACGGTTACCGCCAAGCATGTAAGCATGGTTTCAGGTTATTACCAGGTCAAAGTTTTGGCCACATTTAACTGTACACTTTATAATAGTTCCGGAGCAAGCATTACACTTACTAATGGCACGTATGTGGGCTCTTTTGAAAACGATTAAATAAAATAATTACTGCTTAAACAAGCTAAGGGAGGTGTTACAACCTCCCTTTTTTATTTCTGAATTACAAACTTGCCATCTCCCAGCAATGCTCCATTTTCAGAAACTATACGGTAAAGATAAACTCCGGCAGGCTGACCACTCAAATCAATTTGGTAATTTGATAAGTTGGTGATTTGATAATGGAAATATACCTTTTCTTCGAGCATATTATAAATTTCAATATTGCTATTAACTAATATCTGTTGGCCATTAGCCCGGAGCGTAAATATTCCGTTGTTAGGGTTGGGGAAAAGGGAAATAGAAGGAGTAGAAGATTTAATAGTTACGACTCCGTTGGAAGTTGATTTAACATATCCCCATCTGGCTATAAAGATATCTTCATCAGACCCTCCTGGGGGAGGAAAAGTATCGCCGGCGCATATTATAGTATCATTTTGAAAACATCCAGCCAGATAAACATATTGCCCAGAGGAATCAGAGGCTACTCCTCCTCTTGTTGCTCCTAGATCGACTCCAAGATTATTAACAATAGAACCATAGAGTACATTTCCGGAAGTGTCTAATTTTATTAAATAAGTAGAGTTTACTACCGAGGGACTTGGCTGCATTTTGTAATTACCAAACTTAAATGTATCGGCATTGGTATAATAATAATCAGATGAACCTTCCAAATAAATATTATTCAGCTCATCAGAGGATACTGTTGAACCTACCCACCCAACAGAAGATTGTTTTGCCCACAGTACATTTCCTGCCGAATCATATTTGCTTAAAAAGGTCATCCAACTAGTGTAAGTGGGAGAATAAAGAGTTTGATAGCCAAATTTTACGGTGTCAGAAAAATATCCTGTTATATAAATATTATCAGCCATATCAAGTGTTAATGACGAAGCATATACAGAACTGTTAACAGAGGTACCCCTGCTTTGTTTAGCCCATACAAAACTGCCCAATGATGAATACTTCACTAAAAATGCCGAAGTCGAACCTACAGGACTACCTATGAGCGTATCGGTGTTAAAACAAAGTGTATCGCAAAATAATCCCAGCACGTACGCATTTCCGATAGCATCGCATTCAACAGAACATCCATAGGTGGTATATGTACTATAGTGTCCTGCATTTGGTCTATGAGCAAAATTTGTCCATAATACATTTCCTGCCGAATCGTATTTTATGATACAAAAAGTGGTAACGGCAGGGTTAATCATGGTATCCGGTCCAAATGAAACAGTATCTTCAAAATAACCGGTAATAAAAACGTTACTAAACTTATCAGTGGCTACAGAATAACTTGAATTAAAGTTATTAAAATAATGTGGAACTGATTGCTTTGCCCAGAGTACATTTCCTGCTGAATTATATTTTATTAAAAATGTAGCATAGCCATTGTTTTTTGCTCTTAATGTAATGCTACCAAAAGTAGTTGCCCCATAAAAGCCTCCCGTCACATAAACATTGCCCCATGCGTCAGTTGCAACCGACGAACCTTCACTTTGGGAAGGGAAACTATCTGCTGCACTTACAACCCAAATAATCGTTCCTACTGAATCATATTTTATCAAATAGGCTTCCTCCCCTATACTTGTTAACGAATAAGGAGTAAATACTATTGTATTTGAAAAATTTCCAGTTAAATAAACGTCCCCCTTATTATCAGTTGCCAGGGAGGATCCATAGGCATCTGTTTTCATAGAGGTACCATATCCATCCCTTGCCCAATCCCAATTCTGCCCATAAGAGAATGAAAGGCTGAAAGTGAATGATAAAAAACAGAAAAGTAGTTTTAATGCTTTCATATAGCTTTTTAATCTGAGTACACAGGATTGTTACTATGAGAAACGTAAACACTTTGGATAATGTTGGGCATGAGTGTGAAACAGGGCATTATATATGTTTTATATCTGACAATTGTTTATCAATTCAAATCGCAATGTATTTTCTGCTAAATTCCTATTACATACTAAAACCTTGTCATGTATCCAATAAGTCAGTAGACATCTTTCCTAAATAAATAACAGGTGATTGTTAAATAAAATGAGCAGAGCGGACAAAAGGGTATGGTGATAAACCCTTTTTTTGACAAGAAAATCATGTCAAAAGACGTTTACCATGAATTGGTCAAGGACGAAAAGGCATTTGCCCGGATATGTGGCGTAAAACGAGGTTTGTTCGAAGATTTATATGTGCTTGTTGCAGCGCGGATGGAGAAGCAAAAAGAAGAACATCCTGTAAGAAAGAGAGGGCGGAAAACAGTAATGAGTTTGGAGGATAAATTGCTGCTCATGCTGATATATTACCGGGAGTATCACACCTGTTTAAGTATATCAAAAACATTCGGCATTAGTGAAGCCTATGCAAGCAAGCTTATTCACCGCATGGGACGTTTGGTAGCCGAGGTGTTGCCCTTGAGCGGGAAAGGAACCATCCATCATGCCGACATTAAAGCCGTACTGATAGATGCCAGTGAACAAGCTATCGAACGCCCTCAAAGAAAACAGAGACAATACTACTCAGGTAAAAAAAACTCATACCGTCAAAATTCAACTGGTGGTAGATGAACAGACCCATGAAATTTTAAAAATTGATTGTACCAAAGGAAGGGTTCATGACTTCGCTTTGTTTAAACAAAGCAGAATATGCCTGCATCCCGACACAGAAATACTGGCTGATTTAGGATACCTGGGTATGAATAAGGTGCACACCCACTCTCGTATACCGTATGTAGGCTATAAAAAACGTCCACTAACAAAAGAACAAAAACAATTTAATTATCAGCTCAGTCAAAGAAGAATACGCATAGAAAATGTAATACGTCAATGCAAAATATTCCGCATTGTCAAGCAAACCTATAGGGGAAAACACAAGAATTATGGATTGGTCTGGAATGTTGTTGCACGTTTAGTTAATTTTAAAAATCAACTTATTTAGGAAAGATGTCTAGTGACTTTGTTGTATATGCCTCATAGTCAAGGCTAGTTTTTTCTTAATACCACACAAGCCTTAAATTTCCTACCAAGAGAACCTATAATTTTCAAGCTTTTTAAAACCTCTTTAGGGATTTGGTACACAGTGATTTACGTAATTTATAAATGCCTCACATTTGCCGTGCATTTGTATTGACCCATTAATTGCAACACTATGCACATTAGGTGTTGCATGCGTAATATACTGAAATTCAATTAAAAATATGCAAATAAGACATTCCTGATACCGCAAAAAGTGTTGCAATTAGCATCCGGAAAAAATTCATGAAAATTGAAATGTTGTTCTATTTTGAGTAGAATTTCTAAACAGGAATACATCCGGGATAAAATTTTAACATTCTCGAAATGTGGCTATTTTGAACAAAATATGTAGTAAATAAGCGAGATATACGTCATCTGAGAAAGTAATTATACGGCCACAAAGATTTTTTTTTATATTTTTGCGACTCTCATTCACAACCACCAACCAAATAGATGGATAAAGCATCGTTGAAAAACTATCCCAAGTTTACGCTTGGGGACACTTTTACCAAGGAGCAATTTGATTTTTTTAATAAGTACGGATTCGTTCATTTTACCGGCGTTTTCTCCCCCGAAGAAGTAAAGGAACTGATACTGGGATATGAGGATGCGCAAGAAAAGCTACTCGCCTCCAAAGATAAATTAGTGAATGGTATACCTGTCATTTTCGGGCACGATGAAAACGGTAAACGCATAGTTCAGCGCTTTCCTTACACTTCGCACTGGAGCGACCGGATTCACCAAATGGCCATAGACCCCCGTATACAGGTGTTTAAAAACCTGTTGAAGCATAAAACAAGCCGTGTAACGGAAGATGAGCGCGACGGAGTGGTGTTTAACCACTATGTTAACTCAAAGCATAGCCGTTTTAAACAAATGGGCTGGCATACCGATTCCATACGTGAAGTATTTTATGGTAAAAAGGTTTATGAAACCTTAAACATTGGTATTTACCTTGATAATTCTTCTGCTATAAACGGTGGATTGCGCATATTACCAGGTACTCACAAGCAAAACCTGTTTGGAATGCTGTTTACTAAAATGTATTACCGTAACACCAAGGAAGATAAGGACGAAGTGCTTGTAGTAGCAACCGCAGGCGACGTGGTGGTGCATCACGGCCACATGTGGCACCGGGTAGGGCATTCTGAACATAAAGATGGTGTAAGCCGCCGCAGGATTATGTACATACCTGTTTTATGTGGTCCGAAACAACAACCAAAATCTCCCGGTAAAAAGAAAACCCCTATTTATCACCATTTACAGGCATTTGCTAAGTTCGACGGAGAAAAAAGTTAACCTGGATGTAAGATTTACGAAATATGATTTGTATGTCTTTGTTAAATCTTAATTCGCAAATCTTTAATCATACATTCTTATGTCATACGCACTTATAACAGGAGCCAGTAAAGGCATAGGTAAAGAGTTTGCAATAAGTTTAGCCAAACGCAAATACAATTTATTGTTGGTGGCACGTACGGAAAATTTGCTTTCCGGGCTTGCAGAAGAACTTCAAAAAAAATATGGTGTAACGGTGCATTACAAAGCAGTTGACTTATCTGCTGCAAATGCTGCAGAAGAGATAGTTGAATGGTGCAAAACCGGCGGCTACGACGTTAATGCGATAGTGAATAATGCCGGCTATGGCTTGCATGGAGCCTTTGAAAAAGTATCACTTACTGAGCAATTGAATATGATGCAGCTCAATATGAACACCACCGTTCAATTAACTTACAAGGCATTACCTCTTTTACATAAATATTCCGGCAAAGCATATGTACTGAATGTTGCCAGTACTGCAGCTTACCAGGCGGTACCCTATTTGGCTGTCTATTCTGCTACCAAATCGTTTGTACTCTCTTTCACCAGGGCTTTACGCCAGGAATTAAAAGGTTCTAACATCTCTATTACCTGCCTTAGCCCAGGTGCTGTTGATACACACTTTATGGAGAGAGCAGGCATGGACAAAGTGAAAAAAATTGCCAAGCAGGCTGCAAAATTCGATATGCAAGCCGATGTGGTAGCTGAATTTGGAATAGACGCTATGTTAAAAGGCAAATCGGAAGTTGTGCCGGGAATGGCCAATAAGGTGGGCGTTTTTGCAAACAGGGTAATGCCTAAAAATGTAGTTGAGGGGGTTGCAAAAAGCCTCTATTCCCCGGAAAATTAACATTATTAAACTATTCTTTTAAGGTATCGGTTAAATAGCCTCGTCTGCTAAAGTAGGATTCAAATCATATTTACCGACCTTTAAAAGCATTACATTTGCACACTTTTAATTTTCCTACAAGCTAATTCTGTTATGGTTATTATTATATTTTTTCTCACACATTGGTTCCTTTCATTATTCTGTCAAACCTTTTTTAATCATAGGTACGCTTCCCATAAGCAGTTCACTATGAGCAAAGGCTGGGAAAAATTCTTTTATTTCATGGCGTTTATTATCCAGGGTTCCTCTTTTTTAAATCCTCGCGCGTATGCTATTCTGCATCGTATGCACCACAGCTACAGCGATACAGAAAAAGATCCTCATTCTCCGCACTTCTTTAATGATATTTGGCAAATGATGCATCAAACTAAGAAGATGTACACTATGTATGTGGATCATAAAGTGGAACCGGAAGAAGCTTTCAGAGGCAATTACCCTGTATGGCCTTTAATTGATAAAATTGGTGACCTGTGGATTACCCGTATTATTTTTGGTTTGGCTTACACCGCTTTTTATGTGGCCTATGCTACTAATCCTTTTCTTTATTTATTATTACCCATACAATGGTTGATAGGCCCTGTTCAGGGCGCTATTGTAAACTGGTGCGGACATAAATATGGCTATTCCAATTTCGATAATAAAGATCATTCAAAGAATACCCTCCCTATGGATTTCTTTTTGTTGGGTGAACTTTTTCAAAACAATCATCATAAAAGTCCTAACAGTCCAAACTTTGCAAGACGCTGGTTTGAGTTCGACCCCACATTCCCGGTAATGCTTCTGCTGAATAAGCTGGGAATAATTAAGATGAGAAGGGTTCGGGCGAAGTAAAAACGAACTTGTTTTTGGGTGGACTTCCTGTTCCTTATAAAAACTATTTTCAGTGCTATTAGTCTATTTATAAATTGAAGAGTTTTTCATATAGTACTTTGCTTTTGAATAAAATTTTATAACCTTTATACAATTATTCCGTTTATATGGTAAAATACTCTTTTCAAAATGAAAAGTTTACTTTGCCTAATACTATTTCAGGTTTTGCTTTGTTCTCCCTCTTTTGCAAGAGGTATTTTATCTGATACATCCAAGCATGATACCGCTTTTGTAAGAGATGGCTCCTCATTCGAAAAGGCAGTAATCATTAATGAAACCAGCGAAAGCACTGGGGACCCGGCAGAATATGCTTGGCTGGCATTAAACTATCCGGGCTATATCATGAATTCCCAATCCTTAGTTTATCATAATAAACACCCTTATGACATACTTAATTTTCAAACACATGAAGGTGTTTCAAAAAAGATTTATTTTGATATAAGTAATTTTTTTGGCAAGTGGTAGTGTAAGTGATGGATTACATTAGAAGAACGACTTTCATAATAGCAGTTCAGCTATTATTCTGCTTCCAGGCTTTTGCATGGAATATTGCGAAGGATACATCGAGGCCCGACAGCATAAGAGATGGCTCATCATTTGAAAAAGCCATTATTATTAATAAAACCCATGAAGGGGCCGGAGATACGGCTGAATACATGTGGCTGGGGGCTCATTACCCCGATTATAACTTATACGGACAATCGGTGGTTTTTTATAATTACAGGGCTTATGATGTAATTCATTTTAAAACAGATTCGGGAGTGCCGAAGAAAATATATTTTGATATAACTAAGTGCTACGGAAAATGGTAATCTCAGCGACGTAGATAAGAAAAGAAAGATCATTTATAGATCTCCACATCACTATGTACCTGGGCCTGTTCAAAGGCATTGAGTTTCATTTTATCCACCAGGTCCATCTTGCGCTTATTAAGTAATATCTTTTTAATGTTGTCTTTTTCAAATGAAAAGGGCGATATGCTGTTTTTTACCATATAGCCTTTTATACCTAAATAATAAGCATAATTAGTATCGGCCAGTTGTATGATGCGGTTATTATTGGTTTGTAGAAAAATATCCTGGTTATATGTTTCAATAGGTATTTCTTTCAATACATCATCAAACATCAGCCAAACATTGTCATCCAAAAAATAATTGGCTGCATTTTGGTTGCAATAACCTGCCAGTTTTTCCTTGTCTTTAATATCGGCAGAAGATATCCAGCCTTTCAATTTTTCCTGTGCGGGTGCCTTTTTCGGCACCTTGACGTATACAATCCGTACAATATCATTCTTTAGCTGGAAATCTTTTTTGTTTTGATTATAATAGTCTTCTATTTCCTGCGCTGAAATGGTGGTGTCTAACTTCTCCGCAATCAGTTCTTTTTCATAAGCATAAATAATGAGGGAATTTTTGTAATCCTCCAGTTGCCGTGAAAAATCAATTTCTTTAGGGTCCAGGTTATTCATAGCCTGGTGCACTATTACCTGTTGCTGCATCCACCGGGTAATAAATTCATTTATAATTTTAAGACTATCGGTTGGTTTAGAACCTTTGGGAACAATTCCCGCTATATCGGCTTGATAGAGATAAGTATCAAATGCCCTGGCAACAGGCTTTTTAGCAGGTTCGTTGTTTTTCTTTATAACATTACAAGAGTATAGTCCTGCTAGGATAAGAAAACAGCACAGAAATATTTTTTCTTTTTTGAGCTCTATTGCCATTTCCGTAATAGTTCAATAAGATCGGCAAGCAGATGCCCTTTTGGAGTATCAGCTTCTGCCGGATAAACTTCCATAATCCTGTTTAATAATGCTTCAGCCTGGTTAGTAGCTAGTGCACCATGCATATTTTCAATAGAGGTAAGAGCCTCCAGGGCAATTGGGAAATCGTCATTGATTACGATTTCTACAAACATATTTATACTGGGGGTACAGTCAAGATCGGCCTCCCAGCAGGCAGTCAGTAATTTCTTTTTGTTTTCAGGTTCAGCCTCACTAATAGCAGTCATCAGTAATTTGGCCACCTTTGGTTCTTTTCCTAAGAAAGCCAGCACTTGGGTTCTATCCGATTTATGCCTTTCATCACAAATCAGTTCAATTAAAATATCCATCTGTTCCTTTTTCGCTTTGTTCTCATCTTCTATACTGATGAAAACAGTATTATACGCTTTAGGATCTAACAGTTTATTCTTTAATAAGTCTCTGTTTAGCGGCATTTTAGAATAGTATTTTAGGATGTAAAGTTACGATTAATGTAAATGCCAGCCAAAGATAGCGGCTATATCATCCCTCCATATAAGCAAGCATACCCCAAAAATGGAAACTAATCCGGCGAAGAATGTTTTAACCGTCATTTTTTCTTTGTAAAGCAAATAAGCCATAGGCAACGCTATAATGGGGGCAAGCGATAATATAGTTTGTGTAACAGCTACTTTGCAGAGAGCAAGGCTCCACATAAATAAAACAACCGATAATACAATTCCTAAAATGGTGCCAATGCTTGCTTGCAAAAAAGTAGATTTTTCTTTTCGGATAGGGGTAAGTACCCGTTCATTAAACTTTCCTGTTAAAAAGGTAAATGCAAAATAGGCAACCATAGCGCCAAGCAATCTTATCCAGGTGGCGTGTACGGGTGTAAGTCCTGAGTCTCCTGTAATGGCTTTCTTAGCCAATGCTATTTGAAATCCTTGGCATAGGCCCGATAATATGCCAAACAAAACTCCTTTACTGCTTTTTCCATATTCATGTACCTGGTGCTTATCTATTTCCCTGGTGTTACTTGCTTCTATAAACCACATCATCCCTCCAATGCTAACCGCAATGCCTGCAATGCCAATCATATTAATATGTTCATCAACCAGTATAAATCCAAACCCGAGGGCAGCTCCCGGAGCAATAGAGTTGAAAATGCTAAAGCGCTTGGCTCCCAGTATTGCCATAGAGTGGAAACCAAAATAATCCCCTATAACGAGGCCAACGATCCCGGAAATGAATAAATAAATGTATTCTGATGAAGTTGGTACAGTAAATAGTGCAATGGGAGATTTTTTATCAAGAATCATTACTATTAAGGTTAATAGAATAAAAGCAAGTAATAACCTGAAATGATTAATGGCTACAGCGCCCCATTTCCTGGTAGCGTCAGTAAACGGGAAGGTGGAGAGGGCTCCGGCCACCATAGAAATGAAGGCAATTAAACAACCAAAAGCAGAACTGTTCATTGAAAATATATGCAGCAAGTTTACAAAAGAAACAGCTTATAAATAGCATTATATCCTGCTACAGGTAACTTTCTATTCTCATTATTTGTAAAAATCCTCTTACTTTTGACTGGTTATATTTTGAATAATGAATATTATAGTTACCGGTGCAAGCAGAGGAATAGGATACGAACTCGCAAAATTATTTGCTGCTGACCCAAAGAATAAAGTAGTTGCTATTTCCCGTAACCGGCTCAAGTTGGAACATTTGAAACGGGAATGCCGGGGCGGAGCCGTTTTTCCTGCTGTAGTTGATTTTAGTAATAAAGATTTTAAGAGAGATATAACCCTCCAGGTGCTTTCGCATATAAGTACCGTAGATATTTTGATTAATAATGCAGCAGTATTAGTAAATAAACCATTCGAGGATATGGTTGCAGCAGAGGTGGAAAATATGTTCCGTGTAAATGTTACTTCGCAATTTGAATTTTTACAGGCATTGTTGCCTTATATGGGTAAAGGTCAGGTGCCTACCCATATTGTTAATATTTCCAGCATGGGCGGCTTGCAGGGCAGCATGAAGTTTCCGGGGTTAAGCGCCTATAGTGCCAGTAAAGCAGCCTTGGCCACATTGACCGAATGCCTTGCTGAAGAATTTAAAGATAAGAACATATCAGTGAACTGCCTGATGCTTGGGGCCGTGCAAACAGAAATGTTTGAAGAAGCTTTCCCGGGTGAAAGAACAGAAATGACGCCGCTGCTTATGGCTGCTTACATTCGCGATTTTGCACTTACTGGAGCCAATTTCTTTAACGGCAAAATAATTCCGGTTTCAAAAAGTACACCATAATCAATAGAATAGTTTAATAGATTAACTATTCTCTTCGTGTTTTAGAGCAATTTTATTCCAGTTGACTTAATATTCACTTAATTTTTGTATTTGTACAATTACAAAATAGATCTTCAAATTGTGTTTGAAATTTTGATGAATTTTTTTATTCATCGGATAAAAATGTATTTACGTCTTAAGAAAAGATATGTTTGACCTACAAATTCCTTAAATCGTAGTAAAATAAGGT
>Ga0207016_1188_pt1 | contig 10806 bp, 8 predicted proteins | sample Alteio_BWMinCont_54_FD_153469 | JGI IMG/M metagenome (GOLD analysis project Ga0207016, IMG submission 153469) | Enriched cells from forest soil in Barre Woods Harvard Forest LTER site, Petersham, Massachusetts, United States -... | ecosystem: Environmental > Terrestrial > Soil > Temperate forest >...
TGAAGGTCAGGGCTATTTATTTTCAAAACCAATGAGATCAGAAGTTTTTGCGAAGTATTTGCGAGCTAGCCAGCGCTATAATCTTTGAGTGAGCACTTGCCTTAACAAGCGCGAAAATATTACCGTTATTTATTCTAACTTAGTGTTAAATTTTATTAACCCAAATATCCGGCGCTACTGTTTTAAAATAATTCGTCTTATTCCATTGCAACATATAATTCATTCGCACATCCGATGAAAAAACAATAAAACTAAGCGATGAATATGCAAATATTAAAGCCAATAATAAAGTACGATGATAAACAATCACTGGTTTTTTATCTAAAATAGTATACACAAGCAATCGCAAGCAAACTAACCAGCATAATAAGCTTGAAAACAAGACCAGCGCTCTTATTATTTGTAAAACAATACTTTTATCAGATAAGTCAAAAAAACAAAACAAAGGTAAAATTAAAGCCAGCGTAAAAAAAATAAAAAGTGTTTTTGACAGTGCATATTTCTGACTGACATTAAAAATAACCGCTATTGGTACTAATAAAAATAAATAATAATATAACCATCCCAATGGAGAACACAATAAAGCCAGTACGATTAAAAAACTAAAACGAATAGCATCTCGAAATTCAGTTAATTTATTCATATGTCGGTAATCAAAAATAAACCATCGTATAAAAACATATAGCGTTAATACACCGGAAATGATAAAGACTTTATCAACTGGAATAGACAGTCCCGATAATCGAACAATGTTGGCAATGACACCGAGAATTGAACCATTCATCGACGCAATCGCACGCTGAATAATGAGCGCGTGATTTTGAAGTAATTGAAAATAGGATAGATAATCAGCCCACGAAAAGTATAATCTTGATAAGAGAAAAAATAGCAAAAATGAAAGGCAAAATATAAAAAATAATCGCCACTGACGACGTGCAATATACAAAAAAACAAAAATCAGAAAAAATAATTTTAAACTGGCTAATAATGCGAGCAAAATACATGCTGTATTATATTTTTTTGCATCATCTGCTACAAAAGCAATGCTTAATAATGGTAAAAGAAACAGCGCAACCTCTCCTTGATTTAAATTATAAATATTGGGCCAACTCAACCAAAGTGACAGCAGGAGTGGAAAAAAATAACAAGCTTTTGAACTTAAACTATCTATCCATTGCATCAATACGGCAAGGCTCACAGCAGCGCAAAATAAATCAGTCAAAATCCATACGGTAGTATTGATGCTTGTTTTATTACTGAGATTTACCATAAATTTTACAAATAAACTCATGCTAGGTGTGTTTAAATTAATATGTGGGGTTATTTTTGGGGCAATTGACACTTTTGTTACTTTGTTTTCAGTGTGAATACTTATAACTTGCGCGGTATAAAAAACATCATAGAAATTTTTATTTTGATTAAAAATATGGTAAAGCGATGCATAATCAGAATCAATGTTGATTACTGTACTAGTTAATTGGCGTGATGCTAATATTGAAAAATAAATTAAAAAAAATATACAGAAGATATTCAGAAAAATAATTTTAAAATTTTTTAATTTTAAAAAAAACATGGGGTTCTTTTAACCCTGCAGAAATGGATGCTTCAATTATAACAGATGATTTTGGAGCTCGCTATTCCTATTTTTAAGTTACTTAAAAACCCCGCGCAAGTTATTAAATTAGGTAAAAGTTTACCTTAATTATAGATATACTGTAAGCTATATAAATTATTCATAATTAGGGCTTTTACTCATGAACCAGCGCTTAATCCCCGCTCACTCAAATTGACGGAGCTCTAATGCGACGTATGAATAAATTTCGGATTTCAATTCTTAATATTTTTTGTGCGCTGGCTTTGATTTTAACTGCTTTTTTTTCTTGGCAGTATTTAACCGTCGGTACAACTTATATTCTCTCAGATTACAGCACATTTTATCGAACTATTCATACCAAAGACCCAATGTATGATAAATATTATTATGTTTATATTCATTCGTCAGATTTCGATTTTAAAACAGTGCCAGCAAAACATTCTGGTCTTCGAGAAGCGATCAATCTGAATACGCCAATCATGAACCTGTTCTTAAAAGGTTTATTAAATATCAGCAACAAACTTTGGATCAATACATTATGTTGGACAGCAATATCACTTATTTTTTCTCTGATCAGCATCTGCTTTTTAATGAATTACTTTATTGATAATAAAGAAATTTCATATCATTATTTTTTGCCACTAACAGCTATGCTTTGGTTAAGTTGGCCAAGCATTTATGCACAAATTGGCGGACAAGTAAGTTATTTAATACTCCCGTTTTTAAGCCTTGCATTTCTTTTGGGGTATTTAAAAAAATCGATCCCTATGGTATTAGTCCTGTCTTTTGTTGCCAGCCTTAAAATTTTTTTCATGATATTTTTATTATGGTTTTTAATACGTCGTGAATGGAAATTATCGATTATTTTTATTGCGGCCTTTATTTTTTATTTTTTTATACCTTTGGCATTTTTTTCCTGGCACGACTATCGTGAATTTTTTCAATTGGCAGAATATCAGCAACTTTTTATTATTCGTTCTGCATTCTCCATGAATGGCGCACTTCTAGAATTTTTAACAAATACTTTACATCTATTTAAAATAAACTTATCTGCGAAACAACTTAACCTCACTGCTGGCGTTCTTTCATGTTATATTATCTTTAGATATATTGTTTATTATTACCGTTATTTACGCGATCTAACAGCTTATCTCTACGAATTAAGTTTTAGTTTTACCATCGTATTGGCATTGATTTTATCACCATTAGCATGGGTTTATTATTATGTTTTTTTATTAATTCCAGCTGTAACTCTTTTAAAAATAAATCAAAAACATTATTTTTCAAAAACTTTATTATTCTTTTTTATGATGGCGCTATATTTGCCAATTCTCGCATGGATCCCGCCTACTCACTTTTTACTCTATTTTGTAAGGGACTTTAGCGCATTTTTTGATTTGCTGTGCTGGCTGGCCTGCTTGCATCTTGCATCGCGCACCATTATCAGTGAAAAAATTGCAACATCTGAAAATCAAAAAATACCGTATCTCTTTTTAATAATTAATATTGTGTTGGGTATTACACTATTGTCCATAAATTATGGATTTTCTTATTATTTAACCGTCAGTAAAAAAGATTACATAAAAAACATTGATGCTGGCATTTGGGTAAATATTAAGAAAAAAACATGATCGTCCCGATGGATAGTTGTCCTATACCTTTATTCGGTACAATATAAATCGCGGCATTAATTTAAAAATCAGCATAATCCATCGCCAAAACCAAGGAAAATATTTTACTGCCACTTTATTTTCAGCAGCAATCAAACAAGCTTCTGCGCAACGCTCAGGGCTAACCGCTAAAAAATAGCCCGCTTTACCATAAGTCATCGGTGTATCTATGTAACCTAATTTCATCACGGTCACCGATACGTTATCATGGATTAATGATGCACGCAGTCCCTCATAAAATGTTTCCAATGCTGTTTTTGCAGCACCATAATCAAAATTAGAAGGCCTACCACGGTCACCAGCAACAGAACCCAATATTAAAATATGGCCTTGTTTTTGCGTGCGAAAATAGGATAAAAAAGAAAATGTGATTGATGCTACGCTGGTGAAATTAATATTAATTACTTTTACGACATCAGCCTGTGAATGATCCGCCGATAAACCTGGAAGCATAAGACCAAATGCGACCAATAAATTAATCGGATATTTGGCAATTTGCATGCAGCGTGTTGCAATTTCCTGATGCTCGGATGTTTTTTCTGCATCAAAAGAAATAGTATCTACAATGATATTATAACGTATTTGTAAATCCTTCTGTGTTGCAGATAATTTTTCGTGATCGCGGCCCAATAAAATTAACTGATCTCCACATTTTGCAATTAGCTGAGCAAAACGGATCGCAATTGCGCTGGTAGCGCCTGCGATAATCCAACAGGAACGATTCATATTTTTAACCGCCTCGACATTTCTGACTGCCATTTTTTATCAGGATCAACTTCTTTTAGAATAATCTGAAATTCAGGTAATTTTGGGTACATAACGGGAAAATCTTCAGGTTGCAAACAGGCATCTTTTGCCAAATACACTCGACCCTTATATTTTAAAGTGATTATCTCCAACTGCTTCAGTAGTGACAAAACGTCTTTATGATTTGGAAAATCAAGTGCGACTGTAAACCCACGCATGGGAAAAGACAGCAAGCCTTCGCCATTTTTTCCTAAAGTTTTTAATACTACCAAATAGGGCACATGAGACGATTTTTTTACAGTATTGATAATTTCAAATATTCCCGTTTCCGCACATTCATCAGGAATAACACATTGAAATTGATAAAAACCTTTTTTACCGTATATTTTATTCCAATTTTTAATTGCATCTAATGGATATAAAAATTGCATCAAGGTTTGAATTGCAGGTTTTTGTTTTTTTTCTAAACGGGTATAATATAATAAATTAAATAGATGCATCGTAAAGCGATTTAAAAAATATTTTCCGATAAGTAAGATCGGTGCAGCTACTGAAATTTTCACTTCTGTTTTCTTCAAACCCAAATCATCTGTTTCATCTGGTTCACCTGTTGATAAAATACCGCGACCAAAATTCTTACGAGATATCATGTCAATCCAGGCGACGCTGTACGTTGACTGTTCTCGCGCAATACGTAACTGCGCTATCATCGTAGCAATGTCAGGTATCAATTCATTCTGCACACGCACACCGATCGGATGTTTCTGAAGTTGCAAACACGCTGTGATAATTATTCCGGTCAAGCCCATTCCGCCAACAGTTGCAAAAAATAGTTTTTGATTTTCGGTGCGTGAACATCGAATTATTTCACCATTCGCTAATAACAAATCGAACCACAAAACATGCTCGCTAAAACTACCGACACGGTCATGATTTTTTCCATGCACATCATTGGCTATGGCGCCACCAACAGTTATAAATGCAGTACCCGGGCTTGTGATTAGTGCGGCTTTTCTTTGTAAGAAAGTATTTTGTATATCATACAGCGTCACACCACCTTCACATATTAATTCTAATTTTTCGGCATCAAAAGCAATAAAACGATTTAAACGTGATAGTAATAATGTAGAGTCTTTATTTAATGCCTGATCACCATAACTTCTGCCGCAGCCATAACTGATTAATGAAGAAGATGTTTGAAACATTGATTTTATATCCGAGATAAATTCCGGACGCAATGCATTCGTTTTTACAAATTGCGTTCTTCCCCAACCACATAGCCTTTTTTTCATAAATACATCAATAGGGCGGATAAAATAACCCAACCAAGCACTGTGGTTAATAAAAATTTATCTGCAAACAATAGCCGAGTGGGTGAATCTGATTTTTGCTCAACCAAAGTCATTTGCAAATAACGCAAAATTCCCAAAAGAACAAGGGGTACTGTCCAATAAAAATGTGTGGTTCCTAAATGTAATTCTGACACATTCAATGACGTGTAAATGGTGTATGAAATTAATAAGGCACTCAATATAATGACGATACTGCTATCAATAAAAACAATGTTGTAACCGCGCATGCTTTTACGATGCGCGATGTCAACGCGTTGCACAATATCATCTCTACGCTTTGCAAATGCTAAAAATAACGCTATCAAACCCGTGCACATCAAAATCCAAATAGAAGGTACAACGGCAATTAATACAGCACCCCCAATCACACGTAAAATTAAACCTGCTGAAATACAATAAATATCAATAATAGCGATATTTTTTAAAACATAACAATAAGCAAAATTAATTATATAGTATATTAAAACGACATAAAAAAATGATATGGAAAAAAAAGCGGCGGCGATCAAACCAATCATACTTAATAAAATACATGTAACGCGCGCTGTTTTTTTATTAATCGTATTATTGGCAATCAGACGATTTTTTTTTGTGGGATGGAATCGATCTGCAACACAATCTTTTAAATCATTGAGAATATAAATACTGGATGCAATGATGCAAAATATAACCGCACCAAAAAATACACGCATCACCTCTGTCATATGAAATAAATGGGGTGTAAAAAATAATGGCGCAAAAAGAAAGCTGTTTTTAATCCAATCTTTGGGACGCATAAGGCAAATAAGAGAAAAGATTTTTTTCATGAAACATCCATGTTTGATGAGGATTATATATTATACATCACAATTACATCATTTCCATCGGATCCACATCTAAGATCCATTTTATTCCGGGTATTTTTTTATGTTGATCCATTGATTGTAAAAAGCCGGATAATGCTTTTTTTAGCTCTGAACGATGCGGTGATTGGATTATTAACTGCATGCGATAGACGCCTGCTTTTTTTTCCATTGCGGTGGGAATTGGCCCCAGAATTTCAGGCCCATTTGAGACGCAATTTAGCGCGTCTTTACATTGCAGTAAAAATGCCTGCACAGAATCCTTGTTTTTTGATTCAGCGCGTAATATTACCATTGAGATAAAGGGTGGTAATTGTGCTTGTGCGCGCTCATCTAATAATGCATTCGCAAATGCATCGTAGCCTGATTGGAATAATATTTTTAATAACGGATGCTCAGGATGATGGGTTTGTATAAATACCTCACCTATTTTTTCTACGCGTCCCGCACGACCTGCTACTTGAATCAACGATTGCCCCATACGCTCAACAGCACGAAAATCACTTGAAAATAAGGCATTATCGATATCGATTGCCGCAACCAGGGTCACATTTTCAAAATGATGACCTTTGACGAGCATTTGCGTGCCAATTAAAATATCCACTTCGCGGTTATGCACTTTTTCCAATGTTGCTTTGAGTGCTGAAAAAGTTTTTACATTATCGCGATCAACGCGACTGATTTTTTTATCGGGAAATAATGCACCAATAGTTTCTTCCAGTTGCTCTGTGCCCAACCCTATCAATGTTAATTCGCTTTGCTTGCAGGCAGTGCATATCCGTAACCAAGGTGATCGATGACCGCAATGATGGCACAGCAATCGCTTGGGATTGTCGTGCACTATAACTCGTGCATCACAATGCGGACAAGTGACTGACCATCCGCAGTGATGGCACATTAATACGGGCGCATAACCACGGCGATTTAAAAATAATAATATTTGATTATTATTATTTAAATGTCGACGCATCACGGCAATTAATTCAGAGCTCAATCCTTGTTGCAATTTTTCGTTGCAAATATTGTGTAATGTTATTGCAGGCAATTGTGCATTAGCTGCGCGTTCGGATAATGTCAGTAGCAAATATTTATTATTTTTAATATTCTTCCAGCTTTCTAACGAAGGCGTTGCTGTTCCTAAAACAATGGGAATATCCGCTATTTTTGCACGCATAATGGCGACATCACGCGCATGATAACGAAAGCCGCTTTGTTGCTTAAAAGAAATATCATGTTCTTCATCGACAATAATCACACCACAATTTTTCAGCGGTGCAAATACAGCAGATCGCGTGCCAATAACAATACAAGGTGACTTTTTTTCTGCTGCTAACCACGCCGTTAATCGTTTTTTATCACTCAATCCAGAATGTAGTAATAAAATAGGCACATTAAATCGCGCTTCAAATCGCGCAACAGTTTGCGGTGTTAATGAAATTTCTGGCACCAAAACGAGCGCTTGCTTGTTGTCTGCAAGTACTTTTTCAATGACGCGCAAATACACTTCTGTTTTTCCGCTGCCGGTCACGCCTGATAATAAAAAGGGTTGAAATTTTTTGTCGTAGAGACATCGATTTATCGCCTCAATAGCGATTACTTGTTCAGCGGTTAATTTAAAATCGGGCAGTGATCGAACAACGTGATCGCTGGCACTCCAGCGATCATCAACACTCTCAAGATATCCGTCACGAATCTTTTTCGGTAACGTGCCTACAATCACATCACCGATGGGATGCTGATAATAATTGCTTGCCCAAGCGTAAAGCGATAATAATTTTTCATCCAATAAGGAATTTTCATCGATTAATGCAGCAACTGATTTTAATTTATGAACGGGGAATTCAGATGCGTCAGATATCCCTATGATCACTCCGATCATAGATCGTCTGCCAAAGGGAATTTGAACACGCTGACCGATTCGCCACTGCATATCAGGCAATGGCAGATAATCAAACAACCTGCGAAGCGGTGTCGGTAATGCAACTTGCAAAATAGGTTGTGATTTCATAATGTTTGATGCAGAAATCGGGTTATTTTTATGATAATGTAGCCAGCTCAAAGATACCATAAACGAGGCCATTATGAGCAAATTTTCCACGAATGAATTCAAAGGCGGTCTAAAAGTCATGATCGATCATGATCCGTACAGCATTTTAGAAAATGAATATGTAAAACCCGGCAAAGGCCAAGCGTTTAATCGTGTTAAATTACGCAATCTAAAGACGGGCCGCGTTTTGGAGCGCACATTTAAATCGGGCGATGTACTTGACGGCGCTGATGTGGTTGATTGTGATATGCAATATTTATATTGCGATGGCGAGTTTTGGCATTTTATGAATCCCACAACATTCGAACAAATTTCTGCAAGCGCAACAGCCGTGGGCGACACAAAACAGTGGCTCAAAGAACAAGACACTTACATCATGACATTATGGAATGGTGTGCCACTCACCATTGAAGCGCCAAACACAGTTACTTTAAAAATTGTTGAAACAGATCCTGGTGTTCGCGGTGATACTGCAACGGGCGGCACTAAACCCGCTACACTGGAAACGGGCGCTATTGTTCGCGTACCACTATTTCTTGAAGAAGGTGATGTGATTAAGGTGGATACCAGAAAAGGCGAGTATTTGTCACGTGCCAATAAAGCCTAATGCTATGGCCGAAGAGCTACGGAAGCGCATCCCGGTAGGGTGCGCGTTTTGCAGTGAGCATAACATCTAGCACAATTTCACAGTTCAGACATCCATAATGATTCAAAAAAAATTTCAGCTTCGTGCAATGCTCTATCAAAAAATTCGCACATTTTTTTCTGAACGTAATGTATTAGAAGTTGAAACGCCATTATTATGCCAACACACTGTCACAGATCCACATATTGAAAGTTTTATAGTACCCATCAACGGAGACGCGATAAATCGCGTCTCTACGAATTATTATCTCCAAACGTCTCCTGAATACGCAATGAAACGATTACTGGCTGCTGGCAGTGGATCGATTTATCAAATCACCAAATCTTTTCGCGTTGGCGAATCAGGTCATCAGCATAATCCCGAATTTACAATGCTGGAATGGTACCGCGTTGGTTTTGATCATCATGATTTGATGGATGAAATTGATTTGTTTTTGCAAATACTATTGCAAACATCGCCTGCAGATAAAATTTCGTATCGAAATTTGTTTTTAAAATATTTACAGTTCGATCCATTTCAAATCGATTGCGAATCACTCAAAAAATTAATTTCAAAAAATAACATTGCGGTTGATACAAACGATATCGATCATGATACCTGCTTGCAAATTCTGTTGTCACACTTAATAGAACCTACTCTGGGCGTTGAAAAACCCCTATTTATATATGATTTTCCCGTGACACAAGCAGCGCTTGCCAAAATTCGCCACGATGATCCACCAGTTGCAGAACGATTTGAGCTGTATATGAATGGTTCTGAAATCGCCAATGGATTTCATGAATTAACAGATCCTGTTGAGCAACAAATGAGATTTGAAAAAAATCAACGTGATCGAAAAAATAATCAACAAACAGTGCCTGCCATCGATCATTATTTTATTAATGCGTTAAAATCAGGATTGCCCCATTGTGCCGGCGTTGCAATTGGCATTGATCGTTTGCTCATGCAATACACAAAAACAAAAAATATTCAGGATGTGGTAAGCTTTACTTTTGATAAAGCCTAGGGATTATCGTGTGATTTTTTCCAAAAAACAAAATAGCGTGCTCTTTTTAGGTTTCTTTTTTATTTACGCTGTCGCTTTGGTATTGCAAACACATTCATTAATGGAAAATGATGACTTGTGGTTATTGCGATCATTTAAAGCGATCCTGCATCACGGCAATTATTGGACCAGCTTTTTTGAAACCAACCCGCCATTGGCAATTTTGATATACGCGCCCGCCGCATTGATTCAAAAATTATTTTCAATATCCGACATTGTCAGCTTGCAAATTTATTTTTTTTTGTGTGTGACAGTGTCGCTCGCATTTTGTTACAAGCTTATTAAAAAAATATTCCCTCAAACAGAAAGCGCGATCGCACTTGCACTGCTACTATCCATCGCTTTCATTTTTTTAATTGTTTCTGAACCCGCATTAGGACAGCGAGAACATTTGTTTTTTGTATTCACGCTACCCTATCTTTTTTTAACTGCGTGCCGCACTGAGCAAAAAAAAATTAATTTACCGTTGGCGATAGTAGTTGGTCTGTTGGGCGCTATTGGATTTTCGATTAAACCCTACTTTTTAGCGACATTTATATGCATTGAAAGCTATACGCTTTGGCGTTTATATAAAAATATTTCTTTATTCCGAGCCATAGCCCGTCCAGAAACACTGTGTGTTTTTGCATTTATTCTTACTTATTTACTCATAGTTTTTATTTTTTTCAAACCGTATTTATTCAAAATAATTCCGCTTACTTATGATTTTTATTACAGTTCTATTGCCGTCTCACTGAAAAGTATGATGCTCATTAAATTCAATATTTATTGCTTACTTTCTTTTATTTTTTATGCGCTTCTTTATAAAAAAATAACACAGAAAAATCTTGCCGCACTGCTGGCGCTCAGTGTGTTTGGTAATT
>Ga0207016_1189_pt1 | contig 10792 bp, 9 predicted proteins | sample Alteio_BWMinCont_54_FD_153469 | JGI IMG/M metagenome (GOLD analysis project Ga0207016, IMG submission 153469) | Enriched cells from forest soil in Barre Woods Harvard Forest LTER site, Petersham, Massachusetts, United States -... | ecosystem: Environmental > Terrestrial > Soil > Temperate forest >...
TTATTTATTCGATACTTTGATGTGGGATCATGTTCAGCAATACGTCTGCCAAACATACTGGCTGACAGGAATTGCTCTTCATGATCAGAATAACTTAAACACAAATAGGTAGTATAAGGATTTTTTGCCATTGCTTGTTTTATTTTGCTTTTGCGCCACAAATTTTGAATAGTGATAGCCGCTTTTTTTTGTAAATGATCTTCCCATACGTTATCCCGAGATAGAGTATGTGGAACTCGGGATGACGTGCGAGCAGTTACCTTATCTTTATTAATATAAGGTTTTAAAAAAAATAATACATCATTCAGTCGATTCAAAAGAGGTCTCTGTGCGATTTTATCGAGCAATTGTACTATATATTATTCTTTTTGTCCAAGTTAATTTATTTGTCCAAGCAGTAATTTTATTTGTTGATCAATTCCATCAATTTTATAAAAATTAAAATCATGGCGAAGTTGATGTGCCTTGCGTTGTGTTAAAAAAGCACTGTGCTTATCAGCGGCTGCTTTTAAAATTACTGTATCCTTCAGCGGATTGTATATATCTGAAATGAGCTCCTGCCAAAGTCGTTTATCCGCGGCTTTGCATGGGGTTCGAAGGTCACTGGATTGCTTCGCTTCGCTCGCAAAGACGAACTCACATCCATAATGCCGGTGTAGCTGCTTACTCACCTGAACAATTGCGGCCTGTTTTGCTTCAATGCTGTGACCGGCAATATGCGGTGTGCACACGGTAGATAAGTTGACAATTCGAGGGTCAATGAAGGGTTCATTGCAGTAGACATCCGTGCAATACGCTATGGGCCTGGTTATTTTTAACAAGGCTTCTTCATCAACGATTCCACCCCGTGAAGCATTAATGAGTGTGACGCCAGATTTTAACCGGGCCAGAAAATCAGCATTTAATAAATTTTTGCTCGGGTAGGGTGCTGATTCGTGCAGGTTAGCGTGAATGCAGATTACATCACATGCGGTTAATTCAGCCAACGTGGCATAGTGATGATGTTTATCCTGTTGCTGTTGTGCTTTGAGTGGGTCAAAACAGATTACGTTAAAACCCGCCGCTTGCAAGCGATCAACCACACGTGATCCCACTTCGCCTGCTCCAATCACTCCAGCCAGTTTGCCGATGGGTTGATGTACTGCCAAGGTGGACACTACATAATCCGCAACAGCTCGAGCATTAGACCCTTTGGCATCAAATAGAGTGATATTGTGTTGAGTTAAATACTCGCTATCAATATGATCAGTACCGCTGCTTGCCGTGGCCACACATTGAATGGTGCTATTGGTTAACAGTTTGGCATCAACGCGCAGGGTTGATCGGCACAGCAATACGTCATGAAAGGGCAGTAAATCAGCGATTTGTTGTTCATTTTGATAAAGGGTCAGGGAGAAGGGCGCTTGAAATAATGTTGTTAGCCCAGGTAAACTTGCATCAGCAAGGATTTTAATGGATTTTGGCATATGATCCTTATGAAGATACTGATATTCTTATGTTGTATGGCGGAGATCCCTCGCTCCACTCGGGATGACGTACGGGTGGGTATAGTATATTTAAAAAACAGGGGAAAAAATACCATGGCACCGTTCGACCGTTTATTGAAAACCATGCTGAGACCCTGGGTTGTCGTTTGTTATTTAAGTTTTATGATCCTGTCCTTTCTATATTTTGACCAACCCATTGCCCGGTTTTTTTATGGTATGGATTTGAGAGATAAATTACCATTCATAGCCTGGATTACCAGATTGGGCACGGGTGAATTCTACATCGCTGGCCTGTTCCTGTTGGCCCTGTTTTATCGTTATATTCGGCCTAATGGAATATGGGAAATTCGCGGCTGGTTTTTGTGGTTATGTGTAGTGATTCCCTATCTCATATGTGGCGTTCTAAAAGTTTGCTTGGGCCGCGCCCGTCCGGAGTTACTATTTGATCACCAATTGTATGGATTTTATGGTCCGCATTTTATTAATTATCAGTATTGGTCTTTCCCTTCGGGTCATACCACAACCATTATGGGGCTTGTGTTTGGCTTGATTATTCTTTTTCCGCGATATTGTTATGCATTTTTCTTTCCAGGATTACTGCTGGTATCAACGCGAATTATATTAACGAACCATTATCTTAGTGATGTGTTAACTACCGGTTATCTTACGTTTCTGGAAGTGGCGTTGGTGTTGTTTGTTTTGCGTCGAAAAGAGTGGTTGACTTCGGCTTGGGAAGTCAGGGCTACCGCACGTGTGCGTTAAAACAAACCATCAAGAATTTTGTTTGCATACTCGGGCTCAAGTGTGGCCTTATAGCGCCGTGATTTAACACTAATTTTGGAATTCTTATCTTGGCGTAAAATATTAAGTGCAATATGCCGAACAATACCTAAATTCTCAGCTCCATTATCTTTCCTTACTCTTGATGCGTCTTCTTTGAACGTGACATCAAGAACCCAGTGTAATTTATTTTCAATGGCCCAATGAGCACGCACCGCGTGAGCAAAAATCTCTGCATTTTGCTTTATTGATGCGATATAATGTCGGCGCTCAATTGTTGTTACTCCGTTGATATAGCGTTCCGATTCAACCATTCCAATGGTTTTTATACCAGCCCATTTCTCCGTTTTTTCTATGGTATCAAGACAGTTTGAGATCCATGATCTACGCGTCTCCACACGACCGTGACCTTTACCTGTTTCCTCAAAATAATCATAAGAAACATGCTTGAAATCATGCTGTTTTGCGCAATCAAAAAAATCCATAATTTCATCATGCAATTTTTTTTGATTATCTTTTACAGCCAAAACATAATCCGATTTTTTACTGATAATTTTCTCAGCAATTTCTTCCTGACACCCCATGGCATCGATGGTTACAATGCAACCCTTAATATCGAGGAGGTCGATTAGTGCCGGAATGGCGGTGATCTCATTTGATTTTTCAGACGTTTTTATTTGGCCTAAAACGACTCCATTTTCTGCAGCAAAGGCACTCACTATATGAATGGCTGACAGTCCCTTTTTATTATCATAAGATCCTCTTAACCGCTTTCCATCAATGGGTATTATTCTACCCTCTGTTGCCTTGCTGGCTGAAGCCATCCAGTTAATAAAACAGCGCTGAAATTCCTCTGGATTTAAACGTGAAATTATTCTTGCGATGGTGTCAGAAATAGGTACCCCGCTCAAAAGAAACCCTTTGCTTTGAAACCATGCCAACCGTGCATTGCCCACCAGTTCAATATCATTCCATGCTTCTGCGCCACAAATCATTGCAACAACACATAAAAACAATATATCTAATAACTCATAGTCAATCTTGCTTTGCTGTCTTGGATCTCTGATGACAGAAAAATGCCCCTCGATGGAAAATGTCATTATCCCAGCCTCTTGTTTTTAAGTTAAAAAAATCGATAACATAATGATAACATTTCATTTTTTGATCATAATTTCCTTCGCTACAAGCCACGTAAAGCGATATTTTTATTCTTGGCTAGCCAGCTAATATTTTAAATTGATTGGATCTCTAGGCACTGTATTATTAGGTTATACGCGCATTGAATGGTGAGCATTGAATTTGTTGTGAATAAGGAACAAATCGTTAAAAATAGTGTCAAGTAAAATTTAATGTTTTTGTGATTTTTTGTAGAAACTACTCGGGCAAGGGCACGTTCACGGGCGCGGGCACGTAAATGAGCGCTACGCGAATCTATAAAATATAAAACCCGCGAAGCGTACATTTACGTGCCCGCGCCCGTGAACGTGCCCTTGCCCGAGTGGGTGATCAGTTGTTTTTTAATTAATTTACTGTTGTTTGATATTTCAGCACACGTGCGGTAGCCCTGCTTGGGAAGTGACGAAAAGATACACCCCAAAATAATGTGCTAACATATAGCGTATAATGCTAGTTAATGCGTCACACTAATAAAGGTGGTTATATGTCAAATATATATATTATGGTCAATCAACTTTCGTCACTTATTAGTTCCGGCAAATTATCTGCTGATCAAAACCAATTTTTAGCTTCAATCATTAATGGAGAGAAAGGCGTTGGTGAGAACGCTGATGCAGTGAGATGGAGTAAGCTGTTAAATCTCACTGCAGCACATGAAATTTTAGATCTCAATCGAGCGATCTCTGCTGAAATTCAGGCTGAATCCCGGAAGTCACATCCCATTTCCATATATATAGATACCCTAAAGAAGGTCTCATCTGAAATTAGTGCCGTTATGAGTAACGCTTTAATTAATAAAACATCACTCTCCAAAAGCGACAGTAAAATTAAAAAAGTAAGTGAGACAAATGAAAAACTGGACATTATTTTTCAAAAAACAGTAGACACTTATCATGGAACAATTATGTTGCCTGTTGCACAACATTTGGAAAGTAAGTTAGGGTTATCCCAAGGTGAATGCTTTGGCTATGTTGCCGAATGGGCTAATGGTCTTCTCCATGGCAAAAAAGCGTTTGGTGTCCGTGCTGACAGCAATCCTCCATTTAAACCCATTAAATTTGATTCTTACTTGGGGAAAAAATACCCTGAATTGAACCATCTTGCCGTATTAACTGAAAATATTGCAACGTATCAATCCTTACAAGGCAGATTTAAAGCTGGCGACTTTGCCAAGGCATTATCAGCCAAGCATGAACACCATGACATTTCGTATAAAGATGACCCCAGGAGATCTGTTTTTTATCAGTCAGTAAATAATATTGCCGATGCATTACTCAAAAAAACAGATGAGGCATCTGAAACCATATATAACTTAAATATATTTTCGTACAGAGGAGGCCATGCTTTAGGGTTTTGCAAAATCAAGGAAAAATGTCATTTTTTTGACTCAAACTCTGGATGGTTTCGATTTGAGAATGCTGAAGATTTTAAGCGATGGCTGCTATTTTATTTCAAAACAAAAGGTTACGAGCAAGTATTCGGTGAATACGGGATTAATGATTTTTCGCTGATTGCAAAGAACAGTAATGATGTCAAATCACAAGAGCCTACATGGTTATTTATAATGATAGTTCTAAAAAATATCCTCATGTTACCCATTGCATTGATCTATGCGGCTTGCAAGGTGGTTTTGGTGCTCTTGAATGAGTTCGTTATTCGTGGTTTTCGCTATGCTGCCAGGGGATTAAATCAAGCTATAAAAGGTTATTTTTACTCTGAACTGAGCGAAGAAACCCGTTCAGAGACCATGCCTGAGCAAACCATGACGATTGATCTTCCAAAATCGGTTAAACATTTGGATTTAGCCATCACTGCACATAAAAAAGCAGTATCACGATCCAGCCATGTTACAATGGCCGCCACACTTGATATCCCTTTACGTGACATAAATGAAGTGCAATCCCGCGCTGCTCGCAATGAAGATATCCCGAAATTCAAAAACAAGAAACCAAATAGACAAAATAGCGAGCCTGTTAACAGCCATGAAAATACAGGAAAAAAAGGCTCCCCCGGTTGTTGAAAGAGCTGGCTACTTGATCTATTCGGATTGATTTGGGATCATGGCTGCATCACGCAGTCTTTAGGTATAATTATGAGCAAGTTAACTGACATTCCAATTGTTGTTGAAAGTGGGCGAAAATACAAAACCACACAAGGGTTTGTTGCTATAAAAGATGGCGTCAAATCAGTGGATGCATCGCATCAGCGCTTGCCAAAGCCTAAATGGTTGCGGATTGTAAATCATACCACCCCAAAATATGCTCATGTGAAAGAGCAGGTAAAAGAGCATCGCTTGTCAACGGTGTGTGAAGAGGCAAAATGTCCCAATATTTCTGAATGCTGGTCACACGGAACGGCAACCATTATGTTGATGGGTGCTATTTGCACGCGAGCATGTCGTTTTTGTGCTGTGGATACGGGAAATCCTCATGGTTGGCTGGATGCGCAAGAGCCAGAAAATACAGCACGAACAGTGGCGTTGATGAATCTGGATTATGTCGTGTTAACGTCAGTTAATCGTGATGACTTACCGGATGGTGGGGCAAAACACTATGCTGACTCTATCCGTGCTATTAAAATCCGCTGTCCAAAAACAAAGGTTGAGGCATTAACTCCTGATTTTCAAGGCGTGCATAGGGATATTGCGGTCTTACTGGACAGTGGGGTGGATGTATTTGCACAAAATGTTGAAACAGTTGAGCGTTTAACGCATCCAGTTCGGGATAATCGCGCCGGGTATTGGCAAACATTGGATGTGTTGGCCTATGCAAAGCAATATCGTCCAGATGTGCTGACAAAAACCAGTCTGATGCTCGGGTTGGGTGAAACCGATGACGAGATTATTAAAACAATGGATGATATGCGTGCTCACCAGATCGATATTTTGACTTTGGGGCAATATTTGCAGCCTACAAAAAATCATTTGGCTGTTGAGCGCTATGTGACTCCTGAAGCATTTGCGGAGTTACGTGAAATTGGATTGAAAAAAGGCTTTTTTGAAGTGGCATCAGGACCGCTGGTTCGATCAAGCTACCGTGCTGATCGCATATTCAAGCGTGATAATCTGGGATTGTAGCGTTGTGGGTGTAGGGGCGAGCGGCGCTCGCCCGTCACCCTATTTATTTCTTAGCCAAAACAATATCAATCACGTGCGTATCATGATACGGAAATGTAAATATCTTGCTAAACAATCGCTTCATTCGTTGTATCAGGAAGCTTCGAGGTAGCATGCGAATGGACAGACTATTCAAAAACCAGGTGCCTTCGATACCAAACATAGCCAGCTCATCAATATTGTGAAGTGTGATGGGAATGCGTATACGCTTATGCTCAATGACTTCGAACTGGTGTTGTTTAAAAGCGTTCAATAACTCGTCTTCACTACCGGCAACTGTGGTATTTTTGACAACCGCTTTATAATAATGACCTACAATGCAGCTTAGCAATGATTCTTTAGTAATAAAATCAGCCAGGTGTTGTTGAGCGACCGGAAATGAGTCATAGGTCGTGGTGATGAGTGAAAAATAGCCGTTGGAGCGAGTCAGAAGGTTTGCCTGATTAAATAGTGCGTTAATTGGAACATATGCATTAATAAAGTGAGCAAGTACCAAATCCTGACTGTGGATGGGTAAATATTGACTCGCCTCTGTAGCACTGGCTTCAATTGTGGTTAATGGGAGTGCTTCACGCGCATATTTAAGCATTTCTGCAGATACATCAATGCCCGTAAAATCAGCATTCGGCATTTGCTGTTCGAGTTTTTTTAAAAAAGCACCATCGCCAACGCCAAAATCCAGTACTTTAGAATTAGGTCGTGCGCCCAAATTTGCGCGCGTAATCTGGGAAATCGCACACGTATGACTGTCGGTTATAGACCCAAAGCAATCCGCTGTCGCGTATTGACTGGCAAGGGTATTATACATGGCCTTTAAGGTCATGCAGCATTCCTGTTAATAAACGTGCGGAGAGTATATCGCCAATTCCACCCATTTTGCGAATTATTTTTTAGAGTCTGTTCGCCCTGAGGAGGCGCGCAATTGATTTTTATCATTATGCACTCTTTTTGTAGGTGCGAATGCTGCTAAAACTGATATAATTTCATCTGTGAAATGGAATAAAAGAGGTAAGTCCACATGTTTTGGGTGTATATTCTTCGATGTAATGATAGCAGTTACTATTTGAGCAAATACGTCTTCACTTAACATCATCAGGATTCAACATGAATAAAAATATACTGCTTGGAGTCAATATTGACCATATTGCCACGTTGCGTCAGGCACGAGGAACCCGATATCCCGATCCGGTACAGGCTGCTATTGATGCTGAAGAAGCGGGTGCCGATGGGATTACCTTGCATATGCGTGAAGATCTGCGCCACATTCAGGCACGTGATGTCAGATTGATTAAAGCGGTGCTGCAAACACGAATGAATCTTGAACTGGCAGTAACCAATGCCATGCTGGATTTTGCTGAGGAAATTTTGCCTGAGCATACGTGCCTCGTGCCTGAAAAGCGCGAAGAGCTGACCACTGAGGGTGGTTTGGATGTTATTAATCAATATAAAACAGTAGAGAATGCTGTAAAGCGTCTGCAGGCTTTTGGAAGTGAAGTGTCATTATTTATTGATCCGGATTTTGGACAAATTGATGCGACAGTTGCTGTGGGTGCGCCGGTCATTGAGCTTCATACAGGCTGCTATGCTGATGCGACTACAGATGCTGTACGTGCACATGAATTACAACGGATTAGACAGGCAGCCGAATATGCTGTTAATCTAGGGTTAATCGTTAATGCAGGGCACGGATTACATTATCATAATGTCAAACCCATCGCTCGCATTAAAGAATTACATGAATTAAACATTGGTCATGCCATTGTTGCAAGAGCGTTGTTCTGTGGTTTAAAAAATGCTGTGAAGGACATGCGGCAATTAATGCAGGAAGCAAGAAACTATGTCGATGACTGAAGCTGTTGTTATTCGTATTACGGGTGATTCAGGTGATGGCGTGCAATTGGTTGGTGAACAACTGACCATTACGGCGGCATTAACCGGTCGCGATGTGCGGACACTACCTGACTTCCCCGCGGAAATCAGGGCGCCAGCAGGTACCGTGGCGGGTGTGTCGGGTTTTCAGTTGGCCATGTCGGAGCAGGCTATTTTTACAGCTGGTGAAGAACTGGATGTATTGGTCGCTTTAAATCCTGCTGCATTAAAAAATTCCCTTCAATACCTTCAGCAGGGTGGTTTGCTGATTATTAACGAAGACAGCATGCAAACCCGTGACTGGGAAAAAGCAGGCTGTAGCCCTGATATGTTGACGGATGCTGCAGAACATTATCATGTGCTTTCCCTGCCTTTGATTACTCAAACATTAAAAGCCGTTGAAGGTCTGGATATCACACAAACACATGCTAAAAAATCGAAAAATTTTTATATATTGGGACTGGTGTTGTGGTTATTTGATTTGCCCACGGAAGAATCTCTTGCTTTTATCGCGAAAAAATTCAAAAGCAAGCCTTTGGTTGCCGAGGCCAATAAACTGACATTGCTGGCAGGATACAATTATGCCATGACACTGGAATTAACCCGGCGCCACTATATGTTGGGACAGATCAGTCGTTCACAGGGAGATTATCGACAAATCACCGGTGTTGAAGCCGTTGGTTTGGCCATTGCGACCGTCGCTGTTACTACACAAACCCCGATGTTGGTGTCTGGATATCCAATTACTCCGTCATCCAATATTTTACAGGAGTGCGCAAAGCTGGCGGATTTCGGTGTGCAACTGTTACAGGCAGAAGATGAAATCGCCTCGATTTGCGCGTGTATAGGCGCGGCTTATGGCGGCTCTCTGGCATTGACCTGTACATCAGGCCCGGGACTTGATTTAAAAAGTGAAAGTTTAGGTTTGGCTGTGATAGTTGAGTTGCCCCTGGTGTTAGTGGATGTACAGCGCGCAGGAGCCTCTACGGGCATGCCCACGAAAACTGGCCAAAGTGATTTGCAACAGGCACTATATGGACGACATGGTGAAGCACCATTGCCTGTATTGGCACCCATGACGCCCGCGGATTGTTTTACCACCATTATAGAAGCGTTTAGTATCGCCATTAAATACATGACACCGGTCATTGTGCTGATGGATGCCTACCTTGCTAATGCCGCACAACCCTGGAAAATTCCAGATATTGAATCATTGGACATTCCCGATGTTCAGTACAATCGCTATCCAAAACCATATCAACGTGATGAGAATCTGGGTCGTAGCTGGAACAAACCCGGCAGCGCTGGATATATCCATCAATCAGGTGGCCTGGAAAAACAGGGTGACGAGGGGCGTGTGAGCTACGATGCCAATAATCATCAAAAAATGGTTGCCTTGCGTGCGAAAAAAATTGCAGGCATTGCACGTGATTATTCGAGATTACAGATTGAAGGTGATGATCAGGCGAAAGTATTGTTGATTGGGTGGGGAAGTACCTATGGCAGTTTGAAAGCGGCTCTCATTCAATGCCAAGCTGACGGCTTACATATTGCTTTGGTGCATCTGCGTCATTTAAATCCTTTACCGAATGACTTGGGCCCAATATTAAGCGCATATCAGCATGTCCTAGTTGCTGAATTAAATTCAGGCCACTTATGTCAGTTGTTGCGTGCGCAATATCTGGTTGATGCAAAATCAATTAGTCAATGTAACGGCCAGCCGTTTACTACCAGCCATCTTGTTAACGCCATTAAAATGGAAATGACTCATGAACAAGCCAATGTATACGCGTGAAGACTTTACCAATGACAACGAAGTTCGCTGGTGCCCAGGCTGTGGTGATTATGCCATATTAATGGCGCTGCAACGTTTATTGCCAGAATTGGGCTTGCCTCCTGAGCAACATGTGTTTGTCTCTGGAATTGGCTGTGCGGGTCGTCTTCCTTATTATATGAATACATATGGGTTTCATACCATTCATGGGCGTGCGCTGGCAGTAGCAACCGGCCTGAAAGCCATGCATGATGAGTTGTGCGTCTGGGTGATTACAGGGGATGGAGATGCACTGAGTATTGGTGGCAATCATTTGATTCATTGTCTGCGTAGAAATGTAAACGTCAATATTTTATTGATAAACAACCAGGTCTATGGTCTGACAAAAGGCCAGTTCTCCCCGACATCTCAACCCGGTCAGATAACCAAAACATCCCCGAAGGGTGTGACCACTCAAGCAGTCAATCCCTTGGCATTGGCATTGGCTGCAGGCGCCAGTTTTGTCGCACGTGCCGTGGATAAAGATCCTGTTCATTTGGCATCAGTGCTTAAACAGGCGTATGAACACCCTGGCTGTTCGTTTGTAGAAAT
>Ga0207016_1192_pt1 | contig 10576 bp, 9 predicted proteins | sample Alteio_BWMinCont_54_FD_153469 | JGI IMG/M metagenome (GOLD analysis project Ga0207016, IMG submission 153469) | Enriched cells from forest soil in Barre Woods Harvard Forest LTER site, Petersham, Massachusetts, United States -... | ecosystem: Environmental > Terrestrial > Soil > Temperate forest >...
AAGAAAGTAATAGCATTCCATGAAGCAGGCCATGCTGTAGTAAGCTGGTTGCTCGAATTTGCACATCCATTGGTGAAAGTAACTATTATTCCACGCGGTAAATCGTTGGGCGCTGCCTGGTATTTGCCCGATGAAAGACAAATAACCACCACCGAACAAATGATGGATGAAATGTGCGCAGCCTTAGGCGGCAGAGCAGCCGAAGAAGTGATATTCGGTAAAATATCTACCGGGGCATTGAGCGATTTGGAAAAAATAACCAAACAGGCTTATGCCATGGTAATGTATTATGGCTTGAATAAAAACATTGGTAATATAAGTTTCTACGACTCCAGCGGAGGCAATGAATACAATTTCAACAAACCTTACTCGGAAAAAACGGCAGAATCTATCGATAAAGAAGTTCATGCCATGATTGAGGAGGCCTATGTAAAAACCAAAGAGTTGATAACTGCAAACAAGGCCCAGCTTGTAGAAGTAGCCCAGCAGTTGCTCGATAATGAAGTGATCTTCAAAGAAGATTTGGAAAGAATCATTGGCAAGCGTCCATTTGAAAAAGAAGAATCTCATCCTGTTTCTCAGCATAAAAAAATATATGCCGGCGATTCCCCTGATATTTCACAACCTCCTTCCACTAATGGAATATCAGGCAATGGAATTGATAAAGAAAAAGCTCCGGAAATTATAGCTTCGGAAGATAGGAAACTGATGGATTATTTAACGGCATGTGACAGCAATAACCATGCTGTGCGGGAAGTTACTGAATTGCTTATTGGGCTAAGCGGACGACACGAAGAAACCTTATCGGATCGGATTGCATATAACGATACCTATCGTAAATTTATCAACTTACGAAACACGCTCCCTACAGAATATTATACCATTGATGGCGACACCATCATTGCCAAAAAGCTGTAAAAAAAAGAGCCATCCCACACACTACTATGGGACGGCTCATCGCATTAAACAAAACACCACCTAAAACGAAATTTTTAAAAGTTATTGAGCATTATTCCAAGCGTATAAACCGGGAGTTGAGGATATGCGGCTGCAGGTGCAGCAGGAGTTTGGAATAATTTAGACAAGCGATAGTTGAAGTATAAAGACACTCCTTTAGTACTACCAACCCTTACAGTTATCCCATAATTAGTAGGGTTTACATAGCTCAAGTTTCTATCAATTGTTTTTACCGAAGAAGTATTAGGTACATTATCGTCCCAGGTAACCAACTTGCTGTGGAATGTCCAATCGCCATAGATACCTCCGTCCAGGAAAACTTTTCTACCGATATAAAACCGATCGTAAATAAGTCCTCCAAAATTTTGGACACTCACCTTTTCTGATTGGTGTAATGTCTTATCAGGAAACGTTTTTGTAGAATCCTGGTTTAGATAAAAATCGGTCGATTTATAATACACATCCCAGCCCAGAGCATTCCATTTAGCGAGGTTATATGCATGGCCGAAACCGAGAATAAATTCCCTCGAAACGCCATATTTTACCGGTGCCCCTGGTTGTGTTCCTCCCATTACAAAACCCATACCTATAAAGGCATCTTTATCAATATTGAATTTCTTACCACCTTTCGAACCATTATCACTCGACTTTGCGCCTGTATCGTTCATTGAAACAGAACCACCATCCGTGGCATTGTTATTCTTTTGCACAGGGTTGCCTTTCACATGTATATTGCTTCCATCGGTAGCATCGGAGCTAATGCTATTAATGGCCCACACACTCACATTCGAACCGTCTGAAGATATAGCACGCACGTTCAGGGCTTTTAAATCGTCTGCGCTAATGCGCGCCCCATCCGATGCCTTCACATCTAAAGAGTCGGCTGTACCGATTAACGTAATATGGCTCGCATCATTACTTCGCGCTTTCAGTATCTTCGCATGAACCAATATCTCCGCATTCCCTGCATCCGAAACATGCACGCTTAAATTATCTGCCTTCAATGTATCGTCGCAAGTCACTTTGGCCGCATCGTTTACTTTAAGCGATTTGAGATTTTTCACATGTACCTCTATATTACCTCCAACGGGTGAAGTAATCCGAAGGATGCCATCTTCCACTTCTATATTGTGCATTTTACCGATAGGCGCTTTGGAAGTAAGTACGACATAATCGGTATCAGACTGAACAAGCGTTACCCGCGCAGCAGAACCCACTTCAATAGCATTGAAATCAGATACACTTTGTTTATTACCGTACTGAGCTTCTGCATTGAAACAGAATAGTACGGAGGCAATGATATAAATTACTTTTTTCATAATTAACTCTATATTTGATTTATTTGTTGTATGACGCATTGTCCATTTTATTTGTTACAGCAACATTTATTCTTTTACCGGAAAAGCGAATTTTTTATTACCCAAATCAAGTTGGTAAGCCACAATGTTTGTAGTATCGGAATCGTATTGCTTTTCCAGCTCAACGTGTTGTCCGGTAACTTTATGCAGTCCTTTGCAGGTAAGCGTAGCAAGCCCAACCAGGAATTTAGATTTCTTCTCTTCCGGTTGTATGTCTCTTACAATAATTAAAGGTTGTCCGACACATGATGTATCCGGTGCATGATTATTTTGTGCTACCCGTACACTATCTTCAGGAAGCGCCGGAACAGGGGGAAATTTTTTTACCGGCTCAATTTTATTATTACCGGGTGTTTCCTTTATTACCGTCTGAATAGAATCTTTTGTTGGAATAGGAAGAATTGTTTTTTCATTCTTACTTTGCTTGTTGTGATCCACACTTACTATGGTTTGATTATCCGTAACCTTGTGTATAGGCAAAACAGTAAGGGCATTTTTGCTGGTAGTAGCTGTATCTATTGTTTTTACAGTTTGATCGGCAACAGTATTACCGTCTTTTACCAATATGTGTTGCACAATCGGTTTTACAGCAGGGACCTCGCTCCTATTAAATACAAAATAGGCCCCCACTATTATTGCCACCGATGCAGCAGCCGACCAATAATACCAAGTTACAGGTTTCTTTGTCCCTTTCTTTAGAGATGCCTTATCCTCGAAAACGATAGCATTACCAGGCACTAATTTTGTCTTTGTATAAAGCTCTAATTCTTTTTTATAATGAGGATTTTGGGCGATGAATACTTTTAAAGTTTCTTGTTTATCTACAGATAATATTCCCTCTACATATTCTACGGCAAGCTCATCAAAGTTTGCCGGGTTAACCCCGGCGCTTTGTTTTTTCAGCGCATCTTTTCCTTCATAGGTAACTTCTTCTACATCCTGCAACGTAACGGGTTCAAAGCTTTCAAATTCTTCTCTTAATTCAGGATGGCGGGATAAGAACTCCATCAATTCCTTTATTAAATCGAGCGACAGATTACCTTCATGATAATCCAGGAAATACGCTTCGTAATTATGCAAATTGATGTCCATGTCTTCTTTTATATAACAGCTTCAATAGAGCCTATATAGTTCTTTAAAAATTTTCTTGCCCGGAATATATACACCTTCACCTGCGATTCGTTTAATCCGGTTATTTCTCCTATCGCATCGTAATCATACCCTTCATAGTCACGCAACATAATAACTGAGCGTTGTATCTCAGGCAATTTGCTAACCGCATCATTCAATATTTCTTTTAAATCGCTGTACGACTTGTTATGACTATGCAGGTATAAATGCGAATCTTCCATCCGTTCCTGTTTTCCATCCCTGCGAAATTGGTCAATCATAGTACGATAGGCCGTAGTAAACATATAACTCTTGGCGTTGGTACTTGTCACATCACTCACTTTCAGCCACAACTTTTCATAGGTATCCTGCACAATGTCTTTCGCTTTGTCGGTATCCTTAACACTTTTCAAAATAAAGCGATAAAGATTATCAGCATACATATCCACGCAATGGTTAAACTCGTCTACGGTCATGTCGTTTTATATCGAAAACTCAGGCATTTTGGTATAAGACGGGGAGGTATGCAAGAAAGTTACAGTAGGGCTATTTTTTCTTTTTGTCCCGTATAACAATTGTTTCAGCTATCCTGTCGTGCAAGCACATACGATTTGGATTCCAGAAAATCTGTAAAAAACCTAAGCCCCCTTCTAAGCCAGATGCTCCATATCCCAATGCCCGTTCTACACAATGCCAAAAACTGATACGATGATGATAAATAGATACCACTCTTACACGAGCAATCCATTTGCCAATCGTTTTACCATTGGTAAAGTACATACATAATGCAAAATACAAAATGGGAATACCACCGAAAAATATTTCCAGAAACGTCTTTTCAGATTCCATTAGTTTTTCGCCGGTAACTTCCACATGAAAGTTATGAAAATTCACATTTCCGGGTATCTCGTGCAAATGATTCAGAATCTTAGCGGCTTCGTCCACTAAAGTGCCTATAATAAGGAGATCAATAATAATTGCTATAGCCCGGGGCCAAAACCGCGCGAGGGTCAGGTCTTTATCTGCAATAACAGGGTACTGGGGTACATATTTCCGTATTTTCATACCAATAGTTTGTACGAAGATACTGAATTAGCCCTACCTTTGAACCATTGAATCAGCTTATGATACTCCTCGACGGTGAAATGATTACAAAAGGACAATCTCTTTTTTTCCTTATAGCCATGGCTCTATTTGGTATGGTTATGGTATTTCTTTACAAACAAGATTATAAACGCGATGCCGGCTATTTTAAAGGCACCTGGAAAATATTTCTGGGAATCATAATAGTTTTTACGGTGCTATTTATGATTGTAATGAGCCGGAAGTAATTATTCGCTTCCCTTAAAAATATCTGGTACGCTCCTCGGTTTCATATATTCATACCAGTGAAATCCTCCAAGTAAGAAATCTGATTGTTTCACCTGCTTTGTCGGATACAAAGTAGCATCGGGCTTTTGCAGGAATGTAATGCTGTTTATTTTGCTATTGGTTATATATAAAACCATGTTGCTGCAATCGGCGCGGTTGGCTCCGAGCAGAGTGGCATTATTATCGGTATATACATAATAAATGGTTTGCGCATTGCCCATTACCTTCACTTTATACATCTTATTATCTTTGAAATATCCCTTCATATTCTTACCCTTCACCTGGTTGAATTGCAGCGTATCGCCGCCGTGTACAATCCGGTTAATTACAGTTACAGAATCGTGGTGTAAATGAGAACTGTCGGTACTGAGTGAATCGTGTGCCGGGTGAAGGCTGTCCGAGACAAGCGTGTCTTTCATGCTTTGAGCCGATGCAGCCGAATCGTCTTTCAATAATTTAGATGCAAGCGTATCCCTGGATACGATAAAAGAGTGCCCGCGCATATCCAGTATATCCATCTTTTTGTTTCTGAAATGAAGCCGCATAGAATCTGCCGTAAGCTGATTTTCATCCGACCACAATATGGGTGCATAAAACATGCGCATAATAGAATCTTTCTCATCGTAAGTAAGCGAATCGCATTTGCCTGATAAATCCTTTTTGAAAAATTTTACATGGTGATAGGCAAGCATCAGCTTAGGCTTTCCATTTTTATTGGTATCGGTCATCGAAATGTTTTTGCCAAACAATGTATCGCCGTGCAGGTGCAGCGTATCTTTGTTATATACCTGTAATAACAAGGCTTTGCAGGTCGCCAGTATGGTTTCGTCACCACCATTGTATTCAGCATAATCTCCTTTTAGAATAATATTATCAGCCGTATCTACCAGCGATACATTATCCAGCACCTGGCCATAATCGCGGTTGCGGTCGTAATAAATCTGGTCACCGCTCAGGCTATCGCCTTTCTTATTAAGCATGTACGGATTCTGCCAAAACTGGCAGTAATTTCTTGACGTGTTGTAATATCCTTTTTCGCAATACATAAAATTGCTCTTGCTGGTGATACGGGTGGGTCCCCTGAAAAAGGCCACCTTCGAATCGGGAGCATACAACATAGTATCGCAATGAATAACATATTTTGGATTGGTAAGTACCACCCGCTCTTTAAAATAGCACATTCTTTCGGCGCTATTATAAATGCCAATCATGCTGGTAAGGGTGTTGTTGCTATCTACAATGGTTCCTCCGTCCCAATAGTTTACCGAATGTCCGCTGATATCGTACAATAAATGTTTGGTAGTTAATGTCATTCCTTTACGCACACACTTTATGGTTTTACCATATACTTGCGTAATGCGGGTAATGCCGTTATAGTGGAGTGAATCTCCATACAGGTCTACCGAATCTTTGCGCGACATATGCACATGGCCGAATGCCCGGAATGAATTGTCGGGAAAAGAATACGCGCTGTCGGAATACAAGGTAGTGCTGTCATCCGCAAGCACCACATTCCCGATAAGCCTTTGTGCGCCATCACCCAGGCGTTTATCAAATTCAAGGCTGTTGGCATGAACTACGTGAATAACACGACTGCCCGGCTTGGCAGCAGACTGGGCACTGCAATACACAGGCAGGAAAACGAACAGGAAGATTCCTATAGCAAAAAGAGTAATTTTTTTTTCAGCCTTCATGGCGCTGCTTACCTGGTGAGTGTCTGGTTTCGTTCGGGTCCTACAGAAATCATTTTTATAGGAACACCTACTGCATCTTCAATAAACCGAATATATTCTTTGAGTTCTTCAGGAAGCTTATCGTAGCTGCTAATGTCTGTTATCTCTCCCCAACCTTTAAATTTCTGGTAAACAGCTTTCAAACTGGGCGTTCCTAAATCATAAGGAACCTGGTCGGTTTTCTTGTCTCCGATCATGTAATGTGTACATACTTCTATTTCGTCGAAAGAGTTGAGTACATCGGTTTTCATCATATTCAGGCAGGTAACCCCGTTGAGTATAATAGCACGCTTCAAGGTAGGAATGTCCAGCCATCCGCATCTTCTTCTCCTCCCGGTGGTGGAGCCAAATTCCTTGCCAATGGTGCATATCTTGTCGCCAATTTCATTCAACTGTTCTGTTGGGAATGGCCCTGAACCCACACGGGTGCAATAAGCTTTGAAAACTCCCACTACATTGCCAATGGCAGCAGGTGCCAGACCTAACCCAATACACGCCCCGGCACAGGTAGTTGATGAAGAAGTTACAAAAGGATAGGAGCCAAAATCGATATCGAGCAGTGAACCTTGTGCACCTTCAGCTAATATTTTTTTACCGCTCTTTAATGCATCGTTCAAAAGGTATTCCGTATCCATGCATTTCATCGTACGAATAAAATTGATGCACTCCATCCACTTCTTTTCGTCGGCCGCCAATTTTTCTACATCATACTGGAAACCTGCAGCAGTGGTAGCCAGGATATGCTTATGCTTCTCAAGCAAAAACTGGTAACGTTTATCAAAATCTGGTTCCAATATGTCACCTATACGCAGGCCATTACGTCCTGTTTTATCCATATATGCCGGACCAATTCCTTTCAATGTGGAGCCTATCTTTTCATGTCCTTTCTGAGCTTCGGATGAGGCATCGAGCAAACGGTGAGTAGGTAATATTAAATGGGCACGGGTAGATATAATCAGATGCTGGCAAATATCAATTCCGAGCGCTTCAATGCCCCTCACCTCTTCCATAAAGCTGATGGGGTCGATAACTACGCCATTGCCTATTACGTTTAATATATTCTTATTAAAAATACCCGAGGGGATGGTATGTAACACATATTTCACGGTGCCTATTTCCAGCGTGTGCCCTGCGTTTGGACCGCCCTGGAAACGGGCAACGATGTCATATTTTGGGGCAAGCACGTCTACTACTTTGCCTTTGCCTTCATCGCCCCATTGCAAACCTAATAAAATGTCAACTTTCATATTGAAAAAAATATTACTTAAATTAAATGGAAATTTTTTAATTACGATTTAAGCCTTTGCACAGCTTCTTCTACCGTGGGCACAATATGGAATATAGTATCGAGACGGGTAACTACCAGCAGGCTTTTAATCTTTTCAGAAAGATGGCAAACCGATACATCGCCTCCTGCATTGCGTGCTTTGGTGAGTATGTTCACCAACACATTCAGTCCGCTGCTGTTCATGTAACGCAACCCGCCCAGGTCAAGCACAATGTTTTTTTTGCCGGAAGATAATAGCGTGTCAATCTGTTCCATAAGCCCCGTCGTCTGACCTTTTTCAATTATTTCGCCTTCCAGTTTAAAAATGGTGATTCCTCCCTGGTGGGTTGTACTATAACTAAATGTCATCTGGCCTGTAATTAGCGTGCAATATAATACACTTTTAATAAAGGGTGCGAATTTCGCAATAATTTCTCACAAAAATATCAATTGCTTAATGTCCGTCACTTCTATTATTTCATAAGAATTGTTAATTGCGCTTTTCTTCTTTAAAATCAAGTGTCCCGAAGGGTTTACGCCTTCAATTTCCGCCGTTATATTTTCTCCGCGCAATTGAAAATCGCCCCAAACACCACGCCTGTAAAGTAAATTATAGTATGCAGCGTCTATTTGCGAGTAATCCATCGCACGTAAATCAAGATACTGTTTCTCTATGAAAGAACAAAGTTGCATCAAACAATCTTCGGGATTAAAATCCTTGCCTGTAAGCAGTTTCAGGGACGTGGGATTGGGCAGTGAAGGATCGAAAACCACCTGGTTAACGTTCAGCCCGATACCAACTACCGAATACTTCAGTATGGATTGTTCGAGCACGTTTTCGATGAGGATACCTGCGATTTTACAATTTTTAACATAAATGTCATTTGGCCATTTGATTTTAACATGAGCACCATTTTCCATACAATGCGATACAAAAGAAGCGATACCCAAGGCAATAGCTTTGGTAAGCCGGAACTGCTCCGCTATTGGGAGAAACTGTGGGCGCAGAATGATAGAGAACGTAAGGTTAGAGCCCGGTTCGCTTTGCCAGGCGGCTCCACGCTGACCACGCCCGGCAAATTGCTCCTTGCCCCACACTATGTATCCCTCGGTCGGAGCCGATTGTTTAATAAAGTCGAGAGCATAACTATTAGTGGAGTTAACCCTTTCTAATGTTTTAACAGGATGCCCAATGAATAAAGTGTCTGGCCTCATTTTGAAGGATAAAATTAATAACTTTGCAGCTTAAAGGCCGTATTATAAAAAAAGTCTGACAAGAATCAGAAAAAGAACGGTAAAAAAAGAATGCCTAAAAAAGAAAAAAACATATCTCCTGCCCAATTAAAAGATGCTATTGTAAGTAGCATAGCAGATAAAAATGGTAAAAATATTGTCTGCCTGAATATGGAGAAATTGCCAAATAGCCTTTGTGATTTTTTTATTATTTGTGATGGAACTTCTTCTGTACAAGTACATGCCATTGCAAAAGCCATAGAAGAAGGAGTATATAAATTAACCGGACAGCATGCCTACCACCGTGAAGGATATGAAAATGCAGAATGGATTTTACAGGATTATATTGACGTGGTAGTGCATATTTTCCAACCCCAGGTGAGAAGTTTTTATAACCTGGAAGAACTATGGGGCGACGCAGAACTAGAAGAAGTTGTCCCCGAACCCGAATACAAAAGAATGTAACCCAATGAGCGACACCGAACAAAAACCACAGCAACCTGCTGATAATAACAATAACCCCTTGAAGAAGCTTAAAAAGCCTCTTCCTAATAAGCCATTCAAGCCCAAGTTCAATTTTTATTGGGTGTATGGTATTATCCTGGCCGGCTTTATTATAATTGAAGTAATAGGAAACACCAACATTTCTGCACAAGAAGAAACCTTTCCCTGGTTTGTAGACAATGTGCTAAACCCCCATTACGCTTCAAAAATTCTGTTGACAAACGACGAGGCTGATATTTATCTTACTCCTAACGCCCTTAAACTACCGCAGTTTAAGGATGTTGCCAATAGCAAAGGGCCGCAATACGTTATTAAAATAATTAGTGCAGACGTTTTTGTGACGATGCTCAATGATGCGGAAAAAGACTTTCCGAACGATGAAAAAGTGCAGGCAGAAAAAGGTACTCAAACAGATTGGGGAAGTATACTTTCCTGGGTGCTGCCTGTGGGATTAATGGTGATTGTTTTCATGTTCCTTATGCGCCGGGTAGGCGGAGGCGGAGGCAACCAGATATTTAGCATTGGCAAGTCAAAAGCTACCTTGTTCGATAAGGATACCAACGTGAATATCACCTTTAACGACGTTGCCGGACTGGAAGAAGCAAAGGTGGAAATAAAAGAGATAGTAGACTTTTTAAAAACTCCGCAAAAGTATGTTGCCCTTGGAGCTAAAATTCCGAAAGGAGCTTTATTAGTAGGCCCTCCGGGAACCGGTAAAACCTTGCTTGCAAAGGCTGTTGCCGGTGAAGCAAAAGTTCCATTCTTCTCCCTTTCAGGTTCTGATTTTGTAGAAATGTTTGTAGGGGTAGGTGCATCTCGTGTACGCGATTTGTTCCGCCAGGCTAAAGAAAAAGCCCCTTGCATCATATTCATCGATGAAATTGACGCCATTGGTCGTGCCAGAGGACGCAATGTAGCACAAGGCTCCAACGACGAACGCGAAAACACCCTGAACCAGTTGCTTACGGAAATGGATGGATTCACCAACACCAGCGGCATCATCATATTAGCAGCTACCAACCGTGCCGATATATTGGACCGCG
>Ga0207016_1193_pt1 | contig 10566 bp, 16 predicted proteins | sample Alteio_BWMinCont_54_FD_153469 | JGI IMG/M metagenome (GOLD analysis project Ga0207016, IMG submission 153469) | Enriched cells from forest soil in Barre Woods Harvard Forest LTER site, Petersham, Massachusetts, United States -... | ecosystem: Environmental > Terrestrial > Soil > Temperate forest >...
TGGTTGCTTGCGCCCTCCGCTTCCACGTACGGCCCTCAGATCGACCATCTCTATAATATTGTTCTGGTCCTGACCGCGGTGTTCTTTGTTTTGACAGAGGCGGCGCTCGTGTATTTTTCATTGCGATACCGGGCCCGGCCTGGGCAAAAGGCCCTCTATAGTCATGGAAGTACCAAAGCGGAAATCATCTGGACGGCGGTCCCGGCCGTCATATTGGTTATTTTGGGAGCCATGAGCCAGGAGATGTGGGCCAAGCTTCGCCAACCGACCCATTTTCCCGAGCCGGCGATCACGGTGCATGTGATGGCGGAACAATGGCTTTGGCACTTCAAATACGATGCTCCCGATGGCCAAATTGATGTTCAGAACGATTTCCATATTCCGGCGGGACAAAACGTACGCTTTGAATTGAATTCCCAGGACGTCATTCATGGGTTTTATCTTCCGGATTTGCGGATCAATCAGGACGCCGTGCCGGGTGTCACCTCCACGGTTTGGGTTCAGGTAGACAAACCAGGAACTTATGAGCTGCGGTGCACCCAGTTTTGCGGGACGAACCACTATCAGATGAAAGGACAACTGACCGTGGATAGCCCCGAAGATTTCCAGGCTTGGCTCAAGAGCTCGAAAGCCGCCGCTTTTTAGGGAGAACAACTATGTCTGATTCTGCACATCACGCCGCGCCTCAAGGGTTTCTCCGAAAATGGGTGTTTTCGGTGGACCACAAGATTATCGGCCTTCAATATCTCTTCACCGGTTTCGCTTTTCTGGTCCTGGGCACTCTCCTTTCCTTATTAATACGCTGGCAACTTGGATTTCCCGGCAAGTCCCTTCCCGGTATGGGGACCCTCGCGCCGCACGGTATGCCAAATGGCGTGATGCTGCCGGACTTCTATCACATGGCTTTTACGATGCATGCCACGATCATGATCTTTTTCGCCGTAATACCTATATTGGTGGGCGGATTCGGCAATTATCTGGTGCCTCTCATGATCGGGGCGGAAGATATGGCCTTTCCGCGATTGAACATGATGTCGTATTGGACCTATGTCGTGTCCGGGATCGTCATGCTGTCTAGTTTTTTCACCGAGACGGGCGCTGCCAAGGCGGGCTGGTTTGCCTATGCTCCTTTGAGTGCGGTGGAACCGGTGGGGCAAACGTTCTGGATCGTGAGCCTGATGATTCTGGCGGTTTCTTCCCTTATGGGTTCGATTAACTTTATTACGACCGTTTTGAATCTGCGAGCGCCCGGGATGGACCTGTTCCGTATGCCGCTCACCGTCTGGGCAGAGTTCATCACGTCCATTCTGCTTCTTTTGGCACTCCCCTCACTCACCGTCGGTGTTGCCTGTCTGCTCCTTGATCGGGTGGCCGGAACGAGTTTCTTTTTGCCTGCGGGGCTCATCATCGGCGGCAATACGCTTGAGCGTTCGGGCGGCAACCCTTTACTCTGGCAGCATCTCTTCTGGTTCTTCGGGCACCCGGAGGTGTATATCGTCATTATGCCGGCGATGGGGATGATCTCCGATGTAATCTCCACCTTTTCTCGCCGTCCTATTTTCGGCTACAAGGGCATGGTGTATGCGTTGTGCGGAATCGCCGGTCTTGGATTTATCGTCTGGGGCCATCATATGTTCACGAGCGGTATGAATCCTACTCTCGGCACCGCCTTCATGATGTCAACGGTGGTAATCGCGGTTCCATCGGCCATTAAAACCTTTAACTGGCTGGGAACCATGTGGCGGGGATCTATCCGCTTCAAGGCGCCGATGCTCTGTGCTGTCGGGTTCATCTCGATGTTTATCATCGGCGGGTTGACCGGCATCTTCTGCGCCGTCACCCCGGTCGATATTTATATACATAACACCTATTTTGTGATCGGCCACTTCCACTTCATGATGGTCGGAGGGGCGCTGTTCGGGATGTTTGCGGCCACCTACTACTGGATCCCGAAAATGTTCGGACGCATGATGAATGAGACGCTCGCCCGGATCCACATTGCCATCACCTTTGTCCTGTTCAACTTCGTGTTCTATCCCATGTTCATTCTGGGGATCTCCGGCGAACCGCGTCGCCTCTTTGACCCCAATTTTTATCCGGGCCTTGCGCATTTGCAGCCGATCCGCGAGTTCATGTCGGTGTGCGCGATTCTCATGTTCTGCACGCAGGCCCTCTTCATTTTCAATATCTTCTGGAGCATCTTCCGGGGCGAAAAAGCCCCCGCCAATCCCTGGGAATCCAATACCTTGGAGTGGACGACCAGTTCTCCTCCTCCTTATTACAACTACGAAAAGGTCCCCACGGTTTATCGCGGGCCGTATGAATACAGTAAGCCGGACCGGTCAAGCGACTGGTTCCCCCAAACCGATCCCGCCAAAGGGTGATATGACTCTGCGCGCCTACACCGCGTTTCTGGCTGCTTTCACCTTCCTTCTGGTGATCGCGGGAGGTTTGGTGACGAGCACGGGGTCGGCACTCGCGGTACCCGACTGGCCGCTTTCCTTCGGCAAAGTCTTCCCCAAGATGGAAGGAGGTGTGTTCTATGAGCACGGCCATCGCATGATTGCGGCGACGGTCGGTTTTCTGACGATCATTTTGGCGATTTGGCTGTGGCGCGCGGCACAAGAGCCTCTACTCAAGATGGCGGGTTGGATCGCGCTCGGTCTCGTATGCGCTCAGGGAATCTTGGGTGGGATCACGGTACTTTTAAAACTTCCCGCTGTGGCCTCTGTAGGTCATGCGTGCCTGGGCCAGATCTTTTTTTCCTGGATCTGCTGCATTGCCGCGATGGCGTGGTCCTCGTCATTCCCTGCGGTCTCAGGCAGGGAATCCATGGATCCCCCGTCAAAACCCACGGGGGATGACGTAAAACGCTTGCGCAGGCTCGCGCTCATGACGACAGGCTTTGTCCTTTTCCAACTGCTCTTCGGTGCCATCTACCGGCACACCGGGATGCTCCTCCATATGCATTTTCTGGGGGCCGTTCTGGTTTTTGTCCATATCCTGCTACTGTCCAAGCGCATTCGAAACACAATCCCCTCCGATCTCTGGCTAAGCCGACCGGCGTCGCTTCTGGTGGGCCTTCTCTTTGTACAGATTGGTTTGGGCGTCTACACCTGGCAGCGGCCTGATGTCCCGAATGCCACCGCCCATGTCGCGGTGGGGGCCCTGATTCTCGCTATCAGCTCCGTCATCAGCCTCGAAAGCTTTCGAAGGGTGCAGGTATGAATAAGCGACTGGGCGCCTTCTTTGAGCTGACCAAACCTCGACTGACGTCCCTGGCGATACTGACCGCCTGGCTGGGCTTTGCCTTTGCCGCTCACCCGATGCATTATGGCGCGGTCTTTTTTCATGCGCTCCTTGGTAGCTGGTTGGTCGCCTCCGGCGCTGCGGCGCTCAATGAATATATGGAAAGAGATCTCGATGCCCGCATGAAGCGTACCCGGACGCGTCCATTGCCGGAAGGCCGCCTCACGCCGTCCGCGGCGTTTTATTTTGGGGTCGCGATCAGCACCCTGGGTGTGGCGGAGCTGGCTTGGTTCGTTAATCCTCTAACGGCCCTTCTGTCTTTAATAAGCTTGGGAAGCTACCTGTTGGTCTATACGCCGCTCAAGACACGCACATCGCTTTGCACCCTTGTCGGGGCCATCCCGGGCGCCATCCCGCCCGTCATGGGGTGGACGGCCGCTCGAAACTCAATCGGCGCAGGGGCTTGGGCACTGTTCGCGATCCTTTTTCTCTGGCAGCTCCCGCATTTTCTAGCGATTGCCTGGATGTACCGGGAAGATTACGCTCGTGCCGGCTTCCCGATGCTGCCTGTGACTGACCCTGATGGCGCTTCGACTTCGCGGATGATCATCCTTTATACAGCGGTTCTCATTCCGGTGACGCTGATGCCGGCGCGCTTGGGACTTGCCGGGTACTCTTATTTCTGGGCGGCCGTTGCCCTCGGCTCTGCATTTTTTGTCTGCGGGGCCTGGACGGCCGTTTATCGGACGGCCGCCAACGCACGCCGGCTTCTTCTGGCGTCCGTGATGTATCTGCCGACGCTTCTGACTTGGATGGCGTGCAATAAAATCGTATGACGACGATTGCCCAAAAGAACCGCCGCACAGCATTTCTCTTGATGGCGATCATGCTGGGGATGTTTATCTATTCGTTTCTGGTGATCCGCCATCGCGGCCAGATTCCTGAACCGACCAATTTGTCACCGGTTCAAAAGATTTTGAGGGGCCTATGACCGGCGTATCCAACAACCGCTTAGGAATGATGCTTTTGGTGGGCACGGAGACGATCCTCTTCTCGACGTTCATCGGCGCCTATCTCGTCCTTCGCGGGGCGGCAGTCACCTGGCCGCCGTTCGGGACACCTCACCTGACCGCCGGACTCTCCTCTATCAACACGGCTGTACTTTTAGTGAGCTCACTTATGATTTGGCGTCGCCGAATTGGGCTCACCTTTATCCTGGGGTCCCTTTTCCTGCTTTTGCAGGTCTTCGAATTCCATCGACTCTATGCACGCGGATTGACGCTTCAGACCGGCACCTATGGCGCGCTCTTCTATACGCTCGTCACCTGTCACGGACTGCATGTCCTGGGAGGTCTGGCGATTTTAACGTACGCCCTGAGCAAGCAGCAAGCAGCCAGCAGCAAGCAGGAACACCGCTCGCTGCTCGCCGCTCGCCGCTCGCTTGCCAGCGATTGGGCTGGCCATGCGGAGATTTACTGGCACTTTGTCACCGGCGTCTGGCTCGTGCTGTTCTCTATTTTGTATATCGTTTAGGAGAGGTCACTTTATGGATCAAGCGATGACGATGGATACGTCTCCGGAGTTGACCGGGACCGTTCGCGGCAAGGTGGGCATGTGGTTGTTTTTGGTCTCCGACGCCCTGACGTTCGGCGGTCTCTTGTGCGCTTATGGCGCGTTACGCATGGGGTCCGCGGATTGGCCCGTTCCTTCCCAGGTGCTCGATATTCCGCTCACCGCCTTTAATACCTTTGTTCTCATCTGCTCGAGCGTTACCATGGTCAAAGCCTTATCGGCCATCCGCCACGGGAACGTCAAAGGGCTGCAGAAATTTCTGCTGCTCACCGCTTTAGGGGGCATCACCTTTCTTTCGATTCAGGCCTATGAATATCATCATCTTCTCTTCGTGGACGGGCTCAGGTTGCGCACCAGTCTTTTTTGTGCGACGTTTTTTGCGCTGACCAGTTTTCACGGGATGCATGTCTTATCGGGCGTAATTTATATTCTCGTCACCTTCTGGCGGTCCACCCAAGGGGATTTCACCGCTGAAAAAAATTATCGCGTTGAAGTTCTGGGGCTTTATTGGCATTTTGTAGATCTTGTCTGGATTCTCGTTTTTACGTTCGTCTATCTCTTATAGGAGACGCCATGGACCAAGCGCACGCCGAACCCAATTACATGAAAATCTTCTGGTGGTTGCTCGCCTTGACCATCATCGAGGTGGCCGTGGTCTACGCGCACTTGCCCAAACTGACGATGGTGGTTGCGCTGGTGCTTCTGGCGCTCGCCAAGGCGTTTCTGGTGGCCTGGTATTTCATGCACCTTCGCTCTGAAAAAACCGCTCTCATCATGATGGTGGGACTGCCGCTTCTGCTCCTCATGGACCTGCTGTTGGGTCTCATGCCCGACATTGCTCACCATATCTTCTGATGGATGCCGTTGTCGTTGATAACCTCCAGCACACCTATCCCGCCAAGCGACCCGCCAAAGTAGCACGGCAAGCCCTGAAGGGCGTCAGCTTCACGGTTCATGATGGCGAAATCTTTGGCCTTTTGGGTCCGAATGGTGGAGGGAAAAGTACTACTTTTCATATTCTGTCGACCTATTTCACTCCCTCAGGCGGGAAGGCCAGTCTCTTTGGTCACGACGTTGTCGATGAGCCGGAAAAGGTCCGTCGGGATATCGGAATCGTCTTTCAGTCGCCGGGCCTCGACAAGAAACTAACCATCCAGGAAAATCTCATTCACCAGGGCCATCTCTATGGAATGTCCGGCCAAGCGCTCCGGGAGCGCATCGATGGCATTCTCAATCGGGTCGGGTTGCGCGAGCGGTCCGGGGATATTGTGGAGACCCTCTCCGGCGGCCTGAAGCGCCGCGTGGAGGTGGCCAAGGGCCTTCTTCATAAGCCGAAACTATTGCTTCTGGATGAGCCATCCACGGGTCTAGATCCCGGTGCCCGGCGCGATCTCTGGGACTATTTAAAAGAACTGCAAAAAAACAGAGAAGATGACTATTATTGTGACCACGCATCTCATGGAGGAAGCCGAAAAGTGCGACCGCGTGGCGATACTCAACGAAGGCAATCTGGTGGCTCTCGGAACGCCCACCGATTTGAAAAAAGAGATCGGGGGAGACATGATCTCCGTCGAGACTTCCGATTCGCAAAAATTGCGGGACGAGATCGAAAAGAAATTCGGCGCCAAAGTCCAGGTGCTGGATGGCGCCTTGCGGATTGAACGCCAGAATGGCCATGAATTCATCCCGCAGCTGGTCAGCGCCTTCCCCGGCCAAATTTCCTCCGTCACGCTCGGCAAACCCACCCTGGAAGATGTCTTCATCAAGAAAACCGGCCACCGCTTCTGGTCAAATACTGGTGAAAATAGGGAGCCGGTATCATGAATATGTTTCTACTGGCCACTTACACCCTTTGGCAGCGGGAGCTGGTGCGGTTTTTCCGTCAGAGAAGCCGCGTCGTGGGGGCGCTTGTGCCGCCCATCGTCTTCTGGTTTTTGATTGGGTCCGGTCTGGGAAATTCCTTCCGAGTGTCACCGTCGCTCACGCCCTCCATCGCTTCCTCGGCTGACGTAAATTACCTCCAGTACTTCTTCCCTGGCACTGTGACTCTGATCGTCCTTTTTACCGCCATTTTCTCCACCATATCGGTCATCGAAGACCGCCATGAAGGCTTTCTTCAGTCGGTCCTTGTGGCGCCCCTATCACGCCTGACCCTTGTGCTGGGAAAGATTCTGGGTGGAACGACGCTCGCTTTCGGGCAGGCTTTTGTCTTTCTTTTGCTGGCCCCTGTGGCCGGCATCCATCTGGAATTGGCTTCGGCCCCCCTCCTGCTCACGAATTTGCTCGTCATTTCCTTTGGCTTGACGGGTTTGGGTTTTGTGCTCGCCTGGTCGCTTGATTCTACGCAAGGCTTTCACGCCATCATGAATCTGCTGTTGATCCCCATGTGGCTTCTGTCCGGGGCCTTGTTTCCTGCGACGGGAGCGGCCAAGTGGATCCGTGTGGTGATGTCCCTGAACCCCTTGAGTTATGGGTTTTCCTCTTTGCAGAATCACCTCTATGTGGGCGGACATCCGCTGGCGGCCGGGATGGCATCCGATATCACCGGTTTAGCGGTTTCAACAGGATTTGCGGTGATCATGTTCGGCGCATCCGTCTGGGTCGTCGGAAGACGTTGATGATCGAGCATCTTCCTGCCCTAAACGCGATGTTGAATTCACTTTCTGCCGTTCTATTGGCGGCCGGCTTTGTCATGATCCGGCTTGGAAGGGTCCTGCAGCATCGGATATGCATGGTGAGTGCCTTCGTCGTTTCCTCGGTATTTCTTGTGTCCTATCTCACGTATCACGCCAAGGTCGGGAATGTTCGCTATCTGGGTCAGGGCGCCCTGCGCACCGTCTATTTCACGATCTTGACGACTCATACGATTCTGGCCATCACGATTGTGCCGCTCGTGCTTCGGACCCTCTATTTGGCCGTCAAAAACCGGTTTGAAGACCATCGCCGCTGGGCCCGCTGGACGCTGCCGCTGTGGTTCTATGTCTCGGTGACGGGTGTGGTGATTTATGAAATGCTGTACTGATTGGCGAGCGGCGAGCCGCGAGCCGCGAGCAGGAAAAGCCAGAGGGCCACTGCTTGCTGCTTGCTGCTCGCTGCTTGCTCAAACATTGTGGGCATGCCCATTGTGCAAAGACGCCCTCACGCAAGGCATGGCTAAGGGTTTTAACCAGAGTATTTTGTTGATGCTGACGGTCCCGGCGGTGGTAGTGGGGGTTATTGCTGGGGTGCTGTGGCGAGCGGGACAGAAGCGGCAGATTCCTCCACCTGATCCTCATGAATAATCTTCATGAGTTCGAGCTCGGCCTGGCGAATTTCGGGATAGCTCGGTAACCGGGTGGTATTGGTTTCTTCGCGGATGAACTCGACGGTCACGGGGCTGGCGCATTGTTCAAGGATCTCGAGGAAGGTTCGGCCTACGGCCCGGGGGTAAGCGGCTACCAGTTTTGCTAAGGAGCGGGTCGACGCTTTGGGCAGAACTCGCCGCAATCGTTCTTGCGGCAGCGCCAGGATGTCAAACATGCAGGCTTCGGACATCGACCCTCCTTTGCGAAAGTCTGTCCCCGAGAGGCCAGAGAGTCAATGAGAAACTATGAAAATCGATACGAATTTACAGATCGAATTGAGAAATTGTTGATCGGAATTTGACAAAATAGTGATGGCGAAATCTCAAATACGCAAGCTGCTTCTTTTTGATCTGGATTGGACTCTGATTTATACCGGTGGGGCTGGGGTTCGGGCCTTGGATCATGCGTTTGAAAAGCTGTTCGGGATCCCGCAGGCCATGAAGAAGGTATCTCCGGATGGGAAGACCGACCCCGCCATTTGCCGCGAAATGATTCGTGTCCTTTTGAACCGGGAGCCCCAGGAGGGGGAAATCGAAAAGCTCTGCCGGGGATATCTGGACCAATTGGCGATAGAAGTGCCGACCGGGTCCGGCTATCGTGTGTTGCCGGGGATACCCGATCTTTTGGAGGCTCTTTCCCGCCTCGACCATGTCCTCATGGGTCTTGGGACCGGCAATATTGAAGAGGGAGCTAGGATCAAGCTGGACCGGGCTGACTTGATGAAGTACTTTCGGTTTGGGGGGTATGGATCAGATTCCGAAGACCGTCCCACCGTTCTCCGTGCGGCGGTCAAGCGAGGTGAGGGACTGGCCCAGAAAACCTTTGCTCCGCAGGAGGTCGTGGTGATTGGCGATAATATCCGCGACGTGCAGGCCGGCAAAGCCATCGGTGCCGTGACGATGGCTGTGGCATCCGGGCCCATGCGGGCTGAGGAATTGGCCACATCGAAGCCGGATCATCTGTTTCAGGACTTGTCGGACACCCGGGCGGTATTGAATGTTCTTACGGTTTGAGGAAAATCCCAATTTCGGTTTCTCGGATGACCGTGTGTTTCAGGAGCGTTCCGATCCCAAAGAGGTGACCCAGGTTTTGCGGAATCGTGATGGCAAAGACGTCTGGTGCGACGTGACAGGACTCAACAATGTCGGCGTCCCTCAACCCGCCCTGGCGCGCAAAGTGGAAGATTCCGGGGAAGGCGTCTGCTATCTGGTCTATGGCGGTCTTTGGGGAATTCGGATCAAGGACCCCATCTGCAAAGATGAATGGTCGTTGAATGATCCGCATCAGTGGGGTGAGGCCTTTCTTCTCCTTCCGGCCGATGGGGCGGACATTAGGACGCTATGATTGAAGCCAACGGACTTTCCAAGCGCTATGGATCGACACTCGCGCTCGATCACGTCACCTTTGCGATCCAACCGGGGGAAGTGGTGGGGCTGCTCGGACCCAACGGGGCCGGCAAAACCACAATGTTAAAAATCCTCACCGGCTATATGCCTCCTACGGAGGGCTCCGCGCGGGTGGCCAATTTCGATATTCACGACCAGTCGCTGGATGTGCGTCGCCGCATAGGCTACCTGCCCGAAACGAATCCGCTCTACGAAGAACTGGCGGTGTATGAATCGCTCGAATGGACGGCTCGCCTTCGGGGAATGAACGCGGCCGCGTATGCGCCGGCCATCCGCAAGGTGGTCGAGACCTGCGGCCTGTCCACCGTGGTCGGAAAAGACATTGCCCATCTCTCCAAAGGATTCCGGCAGCGCGTGGGTCTTGCGCAGGCGATCCTCCATGATCCGGAGATCCTGATTCTGGATGAGCCCACTTCGGGGCTGGACCCCAACCAGCAACGAGAAGTTCACTCGTTGCTGCAAACCATGCGCTCGCGAAAGACCATTCTTCTGTCTACGCATACGCTTTCGGAGGCGAGTACCGTTTGCGATCGCGTCTTGATCATCCATCAGGGCCGAATCGTGGCCGATGGCGACCCGCGCGGATTCGGCCGGTCCCTGGACGATGTCTTTCGGGAGCTCACAACGGCATGAAACTCATTTTAACGCTGGCACGAAAAGAGCTCACCATGATGTTGAATGCGCCGGCGACCTATGTCATCGGTGTGATCTTTATTCTCATCACGGGGTGGCTCTATATGTCGCCGCTCTTTGCCATGAATCAGAGCACGCTCGAATCGTTTGTGGCGCCCCTTCCGCTCATCTTTACGTTTCTGGTGCCGGCTCTTACGATGCGCACCTTCTCGGAGGAATTTAAGGCCGGCACCATCGAGTATCTGGCCACTCTTCCCATCGAAGATTCCCAGATTGTGATCGCCAAGTTCCTGGCGGCCGTCGGGTTGATCGCGGTGCTCGTGGCCTTCACTCTCTGTTTTCCCCTCGTGCTTCTTCTCATC
>Ga0207016_1194_pt1 | contig 10564 bp, 10 predicted proteins | sample Alteio_BWMinCont_54_FD_153469 | JGI IMG/M metagenome (GOLD analysis project Ga0207016, IMG submission 153469) | Enriched cells from forest soil in Barre Woods Harvard Forest LTER site, Petersham, Massachusetts, United States -... | ecosystem: Environmental > Terrestrial > Soil > Temperate forest >...
TTTTTATGGCGGATTTTAGAAGTTTTAACGTTTTAGCTTCGATCGAAAATTTAAGCCGCGCTTTAAAACGGGCCGCGCGCAATATACGTGTGGGGTCATCAAGAAAGCTCTTTGCATGAAGGATGCGAATTCTCTTGGCCAAGAGGTCCTTCTTGCCACCAAAAGGGTCTATGAGCTTGCCCCAGGTTTTAGGATTGATGGCAACGGCCATGGCATTGATCGTAAAATCCCGACGGAGTAGATCATCCTTGATCGTCGATGGTTCGACCGCAGGGAACGCACCACCGCGCACGTAGGTTTCCTTCCGTGCAGTGGCAAAATCAACCAGGGAACCATCAGGCAAGAGCACCGTGGCTGTTTTAAAAGCCAGATAGCGCGTGACTTTGGCGCCGGGGTAAAGATCCGCCAAACTATCCGCCAATCGTATGGCGTTACCTTCAACTGTTACGTCCAGATCGACATTGGGGAGCTTGAGCATCAGGTCCCTCACCGGCCCACCGACCAGATAAGCTTTCACTCCATGGTCCTGGGCCAAAAGCCCAATGGAACCGACTAAAATAAAAGACTTGGGATTTAAACGGGATAACAAGATCAATCTTAACTCCTCGGATGAAATTGCTTATGCACGCTTTTTAAGCGTTCATTGTCCACATGCGTATAGATCTGGGTCGTAGAAATATCCGCATGCCCTAACATCTCCTGGACTGAGCGAAGATCAGCGCCGTGTTCCAATAAATGGGTCGCAAACGTATGGCGCAGGGTATGCGGCTTGATCGTTTTTTTAATCTTCGCTTTTCGTGCGTAAAATTTGATCACCGCCCATAGGCTCTGGCGACTGATCCTTGTTCCTGAACGGCTTAAGAATAAAACATCATTGGTCTTAGCTTTCAATAATCGCGGACGGGCTTTCAAGAGATATCTCTGCACCGCCTCGCGCGCCTTATGCCCCAGGGGGATGATCCTCTCCTTACTGCCCTTGCCCACGGCCCGCACAAAGCCCAGGTCATCATTGATACTGGTGGTCTTAAGGTCCGCTAATTCCGAGACCCGCAGGCCGCTGGCATAAAAAATTTCCAATATCGCCTGGTCCCTGACCTGCTGTACCTTTTTGCCCCCAGCCGCCTGTATCATCGACTCGATCTCAGCTATGGTCAATACCGAAGGGACCCTCTTCCATAGTTTGGGGGTATCCACCAGGGTCGTGGGGTCTTCCTTGGCCAGATTTTCACGCACGAGGAACCGGTGGAACATCTTGATCGCTGCCAAATTGCGGCCAATGGTGGTGGCGGACATTCCATGTTTCTTTAGATCGAACATGAAATTGGAAACATGCTCCCGGGTGACCTTGGCCGCGGCTTTAATACCTTTTTGGGAAAGTTGATCGATGTACTTATCAAGATCGCGCCGGTAGGCTAAAAGCGTGTTCTTGGCTAACCCGCGCTCGACGGAAAGATAATTCATGAACTCGTCGATAAATTCTTTCAAAAGCGCCTTTCAAGTCTCCTTGCCGCCGAACTAAGAATCAGGTTATCTTTACTTTGCTTTCACAAGGACTTTGACAAAATGGCCCTGGATCCTGTCAGCTCGTAAATGATCGCGCAGGAAACGGTCAAAGCCGCGCAGATCGCTTTTCATGCGCATGATATTACGTGCCTGCCATGATACGTCCAAAGAAGATTTATAGTAATCCAGAAAACTCTCTAATTGGGCCAATTTCGCCTGGGTGGGAGCATCTACCAAGGTCTGCATTTGGGTTATATGCTCATTGATCTCTCTGATGATATAATGTAAATATCTCGCCGTGCTTTCATCGTCGATCCCCTCCCACAGGTCCATATACCAGGCCTTGACCATGGCATATTGTTCTTTATAATTGAACTCAGGATTCAATTGCGGCTCGGGATATTCTTCAGGGACAAGGACAGGCACAAATGCCTGCTCTTCTGCCGCCTTATTTTTCTTTCGGGTGAATTTTTGGCGCAAACTGTCGCATGAGCTTAAGGATAAGCTCAGCACCAGAAGCCCTGCGATGACAACAATTGCCTTCTTGTGCCCATTGACATTAACCATGCACGATCTCCTCGAATTCTATTTGATTTAGGATCTTTATACCCAATTGCTTTGCCTGGGCAAATTTGGAACCCGGGTTTTCACCGACCACCAGGTAATCCAGGTTCTTGCTGACCGCGGTGATCACCTTGCCGCCCTGATCTTTCACCCAAAGACCGGCCTCTTCACGCGTAATGCCTGACAATTCACCGGTAAAAACGAATTTTTTACCTTCCAGGCGATCACCGGACACTTGCCGTTTGGGTTCGGTTAATCTCAAATCAGCATCTTTGAATTTTTCCAATAACTTTCTGACTTGAGGCTGTTTGAAATATTCAACAACTGATCCTGCCATCACCGGGCCCACTTCATCAATGGCCTGCAGTTCAGGCACACAAGCGTTTATAATAGCATCCAAAGACCTAAAATGCCCAGCTAAATTTAAAGCAGCTTTAGTACCGATATTGGCTATTCCAAGGCCGTATAAGAACTTGGACAATGGTTTGGATCTGCTCTGGGAGATCGCTTTTAATAAATTCTCCGCCTTCTTATCCGCGAATAGATCTAATTCCAATAATTGCTCTTTCTTTAAGAAATAAATATCAGCCGGATCACGGACCAGTTTTTTCTCTAATAGCTCGCGAACAATGGATTCGCCCAATCCTTCGATATCCATGGCCGTTCGAGAGGCAAAATGGACCAGTAGACGCTCCAGCTGTTTAGGACAAATGGGATTAACACAACGGTATGCCACATCTTCTTCGTTTTCTTTTTTAATTTTACCGCCACAAGACGGACAAACCTTAGGGATGACATATTCACCCTTTGAATGTTTTTCCAGGACCTTGATGATCTTGGGGATCACATCCCCCGCGCGTTCCAGCAATACCCTATCACCTGCATTGACACCTAAACGCTTGATCTCATCAAAATTATGCAGGGTAGCCCTGGAGATCATCACCCCGGCGCAAGCAACTGGCTCCAATTCCGCGACCGGTGTTAAAACACCCGTGCGGCCCACCTGCACAATGATCTCTTTAATGACTGTCGTAGCTTGGTACGCCGGAAATTTGAAAGCCACGGCCCAACGCGGACTTTTGAGAGTAAACCCCAATCGTGCCTGCTGGTTTAAATCATTGACCTTGATAACAACACCATCAACATCATAACTGATATGATCGCGCTTAGATTGATACTCTTCACAAAATGCTATGACCTCGTCCAAATTACGGCAAAGGCGGTTGGCGCCATTGACCGGCAACCGGTATTTGCCGCATGCCTGCAGGAATTTTTCCTGTGTGCCAAAAGATGCCCCTTGGACCCGGCCAAAAGAATGCACAAAGAACCGTAGTTTGCGCTGGGCCGCCAAACTGCTGTCCAAAAGTTTTAAAGCGCCGGCTGCAGCGTTGCGTGCGTTGGCAAACAGTTCTTTCCCTTCTTTCTTACGCTCACTATTCATCGCCGCAAAATCGGCTTTGTCCGTATAAACTTCCCCTCTCACTTCCAAAACCGGCGGAGCGTCCCCTTTTAACTGCAAGGGCAATAAATGTATGATCTTGGCATTACGCGTAACATCTTCACCTGTTTCCCCATCTCCGCGGGTAGCTGCCAGGGTCAATGTGCCTTTTTCATAGGTCAAGGCACAGCTGGCTCCATCAATTTTTAACTCCGCCATCAATTGATAATCCTGACCGTTCAGACCTTTGGCCACCCTGGCATTCCATTGCCGCAACTCGTCGATCGAATAGGTATTGTCCAGCGACATCATTTTGACCTTGTGCCTAACGGCGGGCAATTTTCCCTTGATCCTGGCCCCCACGCGCTGGGTCGGAGAATCCGGCTGTTTTAACTGCGGAAACTGCTCTTCCAGATCAATAAGCTCCCGCAGACGGGCGTCGTATTCCGCATCCGCGACCGTAGGCTGATCGAGCACGTAATAGCGGTGATTATGCCCATCGATAATGGCGGTAAGCTCTGCGATCTTTTTTTTAGCTTGGAGTTGGTTCATATAATGGAAAATTTATCGAATTGGGCACGAGCCTCCACCCACTCGATCTTCTGTTCACGGATAAAGCTGCCAAATTGTCCTTTTAATTGTGATAAAAGCTCATCGATCTTTTCGCGGGGACCTTCTATTTCTGCTTGCACACTACCATCGGATAAATTCTTGACCCATCCGGTCAAAGATAATTGCTGAGCAATGGAAAGGCAAGTGTAGCGGAAGCCGACACCCTGAACAGTGCCGAAGAAATGAATATGGGCTCGAACCATAGGATGGATAATTCCCTTAACCTTCACGATTGCAATAGATTAACGTTTTTACCGTCGATAATCAACAAATTTTTTAAATACGGTTGTTATCTAATTCTATCCGTTGTTTGTGATACCCTTACACCTCCGGGAGGTATAAGGGTAATTTTTAAAAAGATGCGTATCTAGGCAAAACTGTTAAATTTAAAGCAAGATTTCCGTGTAGTGCAATCCACATTATTAATCCAGCCGAAAATAATAAAAAACAGGCATACGCTGATTGAAGAAAAAAAGAGGCTCCTTCCCACCTCTTTTCAAGACGCATAAAAAATTGAATGGTAAGAAAAAAGAGAATTGGACAAAAAAACAAAACAGCCCTAGTAAGCCGAAAAGGAAAAATCCTGAATATGCTAAAACATATCATTTCAAGAAGCAAAATTGGGGCCACAGCCCCTATCGAATAAAAACCACATCCATCTTCTTTAAATTTTCCTTTGAATCCTATGGCCAATTCGATCATACCAAAGGTCATAAAAAAGCGCGTTATATAGCGAAGCCACAAAGGCTTGACCACAAACCAACGGGCAATTAAATTATTGACCCCTTCTGTAAGTGTTTGTAAAAAAATACCTATGGATTTTACCGAAACAAAATACTGCGGGAATAAGCCGATCAAAGACTTATCGGTAAATCTAAGATCAAAATAGTAAACCAGACCGACCATGATGGCACATATAAACATATAGGCCCCTAAAACTAAGCGAAAACGAACATCTTTAATCCCTAAAGAAAATAAATTCCAGAGAACAAAGATCAAGAAGAAAAAAGCTGGGTAGGAAAAAGCCCCCAAAAGCGGCAGTAAACAAGAAATGAACGCGACCTTCCAAAAAGGCAAATCACGCAGACGCTGAAGAAATAAAAAGAAAATACCCGCGACCAGGACATCAAAGGAATATTGTTTTAGCTCTGCGGCGTAGTAGACGAGCATCCCCGAGGCAGCCCAGGAAAGAATAAAAAAGAAAAAGCCTTTTTCTTTTAATTCTCTTCTTGCTATTGAGGCCCAAACAAAAAATGCAGCAAGCATTGAGACTAAAGGGAAAAAACGCAAACTTAAGACAGAGTAATGATAAAAACCGGATAAAACACCAATTAAATAAAGATAAAACCGGGGGAAAGCTTGGTCTTTAAATAAAGCATGATTAAAGAAATCCTGTTTTGATAAATGCTCTATGCAGTACAAAACGCATAGTTCATCATTATAAAGCGGACGTTGCAAAAAATAATGAAGCGCCACCTCAAAAAAATACCAACCTAAAAAGAACAGCGTCCCCCAATACCATATACCCTTACACCTCCGGGAGGTATAATGGTACGAACTTTTCTTCTGTATCTCCATAGATAAGAATTATACTTTCAGGACCCCATTTTTCCCACCAAATTAAACATAAAGAAGCCCTTACACCTCCCGGAGGTATAAGGGTAATAACTTGTGATGCATAATAAAAATGGTCGGGAAGGCGGGATTCCTCCTCCCCCGGCCTGACATTCGTCAGGCCTCCTCCGGAGCCGGCCAGCCTCGCTCGGACCAATGGCGCTCGGCTTGGCTTCGAATCCCTTTTCTATTAAATGGTCGGGAAGGCGGGATTCGAACCCACGACCTCTTCGTCCCGAACGAAGCGCGCTAGCCAACTGCGCTACTTCCCGAAAATTCCACAGACCTAAAAGAACATCTCCCGGGAATTTTCGGGAGATGTGCAAACTTCCTTAAGGGCGTTATTTTATCAGTCTGATGCCTCGACGTCAACAAAGATGCTCAGTAAGCAACATGGATATTTTGATCGTAGGAATCAACATCAACACAGAGCTTATCAGCCGCGCATACCCAAGCCTTGAGCGTATGCCCATCCGCTGACTGCGCTGATCCCGGGGTCGTTCCTCCTTGTGTTGCTATGACCACGGTCAAAGGCGCTGATAATTTTGTCCCAGGCATATTGCCGTGCAAGACAAGATCTATGGAATGGGCCGTGAAATTCCTGGTCTCGATCTTTGTCTGCGAACGAGCAAAAAGATATTCATAGATGTTAGAAAATGTATCTACCCAAACATCATCTGATCTGGAATGGATGTATGATAAGTATGATTCCAGGAATTCAGGAGTGATGGACTTAAATGAGCGCATACTGGCCTTATCTGTCACTCCATGGCATTTGGCAATCAGCCATAATCTCCGTTTAATCCCGATATCAACCAATCTTTTAGCGGTTTCAATCGAAACATAATGTCCGCCGATGACGATATCAACTACCCTGTTATAATATTGTGAAAGAAACTCATGTGTTCGAACGGATTCGTGCGTTCTCAAAGCCCTGCCGACAGATTCATCCGAGTAACTATCATGGGGGAAGACATACGCCGTTACCTTGTGGCCGATATTCTTTTCAATGATATCTTTGGCTTGATCTATGGAAACATCAAAATCAGTTCCATGTAACTTAAGGGAATCACGGTGGAACATGGAATGGTTAGCGATCTCAAATCCGCGGTTAGCCGCATCCCTCCATTCTGCCCAGGACCCCCAAAAAGGGTCATTGCTCGTGTCCGCGACAAACCCGGCGACAACGGGAATGGTGCATCGATACCCGTACTTTTCAAAGGTCGGCAACGCTTTATAGACATTGGCTTCCCCGTCATCGAACATGAAGGACATGGCCATCTTTTTATTCTCTGGAAAAGCAGCTAACGAAACGCTGTCCTGACCTTCATCCAAAGGTATCCTATCAAGGTCCTCATCATCAATGATACTGACAATATTATCAAAATTAGGATATGAACGTCCGGCAAGGGTCAGGGTTTCATACATCTTTTCTTCCTGGCCGGTCATCAGATAAAGCTTGGTGAGCAAAATATAAGGTTTGGCATCTATGGGGAAAATATCAATGGCTGTCTTACAATCCTCTATGGCCTCATTGATGTTCTTTTTCTTGAGCGCCTCAATGGCGCGATTGGCCATTTTGACCGATACTTCCGAGCTTCTGACCAGATATTGATGCCGGGAATATTTAAACCCGTTTATATCCGCATACGGATCATAAGATACTTCTCTATGTCCCAAAAAATAACCGAGAGCTAGAAGAGCTATCGCAAAAATTAAGCCCCCTACCCCCAGCCATAAAAACATCATTTTTCTTTTAGATCTCTTTGTTCTTTTCATTATATCTCTTTGATCCCAAATCCAATTTCTGCTTCAGCCATTAATTTATCAGCCACTAACGCTTTACATTTAACAAAACCGGCCTTGGGCAATAATTTCACAGATGTGACCTCAATGATCAAACGGTCACCGGGGATGACCGGATGATGGAATCGCGCCTCGATCTTGGCCAAATAATAGATCAGGGCCTTGTCCTGCAAATTCTTACTATAATAGAAATAAACGCAACCGGCCTGCGCCATGGCTTCCACGATCAAAACCCCGGGCATGATCTGCTCATGGGGGAAATGACCTGTGAAATAATGCTCATTGATCGACACATTCTTGACAGCCACCAGCTTTTCGTTGGGCTTACACTCAAGGATACGGTCGATCATCAAAAAAGGAAAACGATGCGGGATGATCTTTTGGATGTCGGCGATCTCTAGTTTCATATTTCCCCCTCCCTAACCCTCCCCACAAGGGGGAGGGAATCTAGTTATTTCTCAAATAGATATTTCGCCAGGATATCTGTTTCGATATTGACACGATCCCCCGGCTTTTTCAATCCTAAAGTCGTGACTTTAAGGGTGTAGGGGATCAAATAGACCTCTGCATAGCCTTTGCCGACCATGCCGATCGTCAGGCTTATGCCATCGACAGTCACTGAACCTTTAGGCACAAAATATTTGCGATTCGTTGAGCTGATGCCCAGGCGTAGGGCAACCCAATTCTTTTCCTGGGAGATATGTTCAATGACCGCCACTTCATCGACATGGCCCGTCACAAAATGCCCTCCCAAACGGCTGCCTGCCCGTAATGCCAGCTCCAGATTCACATGGTCCCCGGCCTTTAAAAACTGCAGGGAAGTTTTTCTAATGGTTTCTTTCATCAGATCAAAGCTTGCCACCCTTGCTTTTTTAGAAGTAACAGTGAGGCAAACCCCGCTGACAGACACACTGTCCCCTGATCGTACATTCTTGGCAAGCGGTCCCAGATCAATGCTAAACACCAATAGGTTCTTTTTAGCTTCGATCCTTTTGACGGTCCCCATGTATGCAATGATGCCTGTAAACATAAGTCTTTATTTTTTCGGATATCCCTGTATTAAGATATCTTCACCTATTTTATCAACGCTCATGTCTTTAAGATCAATTATTTCATTCAAAGTTTTTGGTTTTAAGCCGCGCACACCCTGCAGGCCTTCGCCCATGATCTTAGGGGCGACATATATCATCATTTTATCAACCAGGCCGTGTTGTAAAGCATTCCCCATCACCGCACCACCGCCTTCGATCAGCACGCTGGTCACTTCTTTTTCACCCAAATATTTCAAAACCCATTTTAGATCGATCTTGCCGTTGTTTAACGGCGCCTTGATGACCTGGGCCTTTATTTTATTTTGTACTGGTTTTCCGGTAAAAATAAAAACATCTTCGGACCCGGTCCCCTCAAATAATTTGGCACGCATTGGTAATTTCCCATGCGTATCTAAAATGATCTTCTTGATGCGTTTGGCCGGCTTTGTTTTTAACTGAGGATCATCTTTGAGCACCGTATTGATACCCACCATGATCGCGTCAAAACCGAACCTTAGGCGATGCGCGTAATCACGCGCAAAGGTTGAGGTGATCCATTTAGACTCGCCGCCCAGGGTTGCGATCTTACCATCGATGGTTTGGGCGATCTTGGCCGTCACAAAAGGTCTGCCCTTAGTGATCCAACAGTTAAACGCTTCGTTCATATGTGCTAATTCATCAGCCAATAATCCTTGTTCCACCTCAACACCCTGCTGTCTTAAGAATTTTAAAGACCTGCCATTGTTCAATTTGTTCCGGTCCAGGGCACCGACAATGACCTTTTTTATCCCCGCTTTCAATATAGCTTGCGTGCATGGGGGCGTGCGCCCTGAATGACCGCAGGGTTCAAGGGTCACATACAAAATCGCTCCACGAGCCTTGAGGCCTGCTTTTTTTAAAGCATCGATCTCCGCATGGTCCCCGCCGCAATAATGATGATAGCCTTCCGCGATGATCTTGCCGTTCTTAACAAGCACGGCGCCGACCATGGGATTGGGCGAAGTCCTTCCCCAGCCTTGCAAGGCCAGTTCCCAGGCGCGGTTCATATAAATAAAATCATTGTTCATAAGGACGCACTGGCCATACGAAGTTGTTCTACCACCTCTAAAGGCACTGTTTTCTTACCGACATAGGTATAAGGTTTTATTTTTCCGTGGGAGTCTGAACCACCGGTGGCTATCAGGCCGTTCTTTAGGGCAATACGCTCATAAAACTCAGTGACCGAGGTCATGCAATTCGGATAATAGACTTCCAGTCCTTTTAAACCGGCCGCAACAAAACGCGGGATCAATTCGTCCTTTTGGGTCAGCATCGGATGCGCCATCACCGCCACACCGCCGGAACTCCGGATCAATTCAATCGCCTCAAAGGGTGTCTGCTTGTATTTAACGGCATAACCCGGGCATCCGGGGCCTATGTATTTTTCAAAAGCTGATTTGATATGGGTGACCCAACCTTTTTGCTGCAGCAAAAACGCCAGATGCGCCCGGCCCACGGCCCTGGACTTGGTCAACGCGCTTACTTCTTCAAATTCAATATTATTAACGCCGACCGCTTTGAGGTTCATGATCATTTTTTTCATACGCTCCACGCGCGCATTCAAAAAAACATCGATCTTCTCCAAAAGCGGACCTTTATGATGGTCTATGAAATAACCCAGGATGTGGATGTCACAATTCTCGTATTCTGAAGATAATTCAATGCCGGGGATGACCTCAAGGGCATGGGGTTTCGCTGCCTCGATGGTGGGTTCAACTCCCTGGACAATATCATGGTCGGTGATGGAGATAAAGGAAAGCCCTGCTTTGAGCGCATCGTCAACAACTTCCTGCGGGGACGAAACGCTGTCGGAATAATACGTGTGGATGTGTAAGTCTGCCTGGCCACTCATGATCAATTTTGCGGCTCAAGTTGCTTTGGAAATGATCGCTCTTTTACGCAAAATATGAGACGCCGCACACTCGCACGGGAACATGCCTTAAAGATCTTGTACCAG
>Ga0207016_1199_pt1 | contig 10389 bp, 10 predicted proteins | sample Alteio_BWMinCont_54_FD_153469 | JGI IMG/M metagenome (GOLD analysis project Ga0207016, IMG submission 153469) | Enriched cells from forest soil in Barre Woods Harvard Forest LTER site, Petersham, Massachusetts, United States -... | ecosystem: Environmental > Terrestrial > Soil > Temperate forest >...
TGTTTCAAAAGCCGCTGAATTATACCAGCCGGCGGTGGCCGTGCGTTTGCTGTCCGCTGATTTTTCAAAAAAGACACCGATGGTCGCGGCGCTACAGGCAAAAGCCGCGGTTATGCGCGAGGCCAATCCATATCCGGTCGAAGCACCGATCACCAGGACTTTTTTAGGGCCATTGTTGATGGGGCCTTGCGAGCGGACGTATTCGATCTGCTCGGCGACATGAGCGGCACAGCCCACCGGATGCGCGGTCGTACAGATGAATCCACGTATTTTTGGCTTAACGATCATGCGGACAGAGTATCATAAAGAAGTTTTCTTTGCAACAATGACTATACCGGATGTGGTCAGCACAAAACGCTGGCGGTCCAAGGCTGGATCAAAACCGATCTTTGTCCCTGCGGGTATATCCACATCTTTATCAATGATAGCTCCCTGGATCTGGGCCCCTTTGCCGATCGTCACACTATCCATGATCACGGAATTCTTGATCAAGACCCCGTCCCTGATCACCACATTGGGAGAAACGACCGAATGTTCAATGTGACAGCTTTCCAAAACACAGCCTCCGGCGACCAGGGAATCAACAATAGTGCCCGGTGTCTTACCCGTCGTATAAGCCCTCAGCGGAGGATAATGATGGTGATAGGTGCGCAAAGGCCATGATTTGTCATACAAATTGAACTTTGGCTTAAGGCCGCAAAGGTCCATATTCGCCTGATAATACGAATCGCGGGTCCCGATGTCCCTCCAATAGGATGACTCATCGTTTTCCTTGGCGAAATCATAGGCGTACACTTTCTTTTTTTCAGCCACCATCTGCGGAATGATGTTTTTGCCAAAATCATGGCCAGAATTGGCCTTGGCTGCGTCGATATTCAATTCTTTCTTGAGCACATCGGCATTGAATAGATAGATCCCCATGGAACCAAATATCTCATCAGGACTGGTAGGGATAGTTTTGGGCTTTTCAGGTTTTTCCTGGAAACCCGTGACCATATTCTGTTTATTGACCTCCACCACACCGAAATGGATCGAATCATTCTTGGGCATGGTGATGCAGGCCACGGTCATGTCAGCGCCTTTGTTCAGATGAAATTCCATTAATTTACGGTAATCCATTTTATAAACATGGTCTCCGGCCAGCACCAATACCAGCTTTGGTTCATAGTCATTGACCATGTTCAAATTCTGATAAATGGCGTCCGCCGTGCCGCGGTACCAGTCGCTGGAAATGCGCTGTTGTGCCGGGACCACGTCGATGAATTCCCCTAATTGATTGGAATAGATGTTCCATCCCTCCAGGATATGGCGCTGCAGGGAAAAGGATTTATATTGGGTCAAAAGGAAAATACGGCGCAAGCCTGAGTTGACACAATTGGAAAGCGAAAAATCAACAATGCGGTAAATGCCCCCAAAAGGCACCGCTGGTTTGGCCCTGTCACGGGTCAAAGGATCAAGGCGCTCGCCCTTGCCGCCGGCTAAAATAAAGGTCAAAACATCTCGCATCGGATCAATTCACTTTCTTTATTTTTTTGCCATTTATAATATCATGGATTTTTTGAACATCAACTTTATCTTCTAAGCCCGTTTTTTGAGCTGTCACTAGCATTCCCAAAGCTTTTGTACCCTGGCCCTCTTCGGCATAGGTCCTGGCCAGACCAAAATAGGCCTGGATATTTTTAGGAGAAGAATCCAGGACCCTTTGAAATTGGGTGATCGCTTCACTATAGACCTTCAAATGCTCATAGGATTGGGCCAGACCTAAACGGGCTTGTATATCGTCCGTATTATACATAGCCCCCAGCCGGTAACATTCAAACGCTTTTTTGTAATCTTTACGTTGATAATAAATTTTACCCATCATCGTATAGGCTGGCCCATCATCAGGGGCCACCCGAAGGGCTTCTTTCTCTTCTTTAAGTGCTGCTTCATCAGCCCCCAATGTTTCCAAAATAAAGGCCCTGCTGTTAAAAGGGAACGGATCAACACGTCTTGTCCCTAATTTATACAGGTTCATGGGTCTTGGCTTCCACGTGTTCAGGTCAATGGAAAGACGGTCAATAAAAGGTTTATTATAGGGCGTCTGTTTTAAAAAAATGATCCCGTCGTCGTCCAAATAAACAATGGACCAATCCTTAAATGAATGGAACATGCTAAGCACGGCCATAGGGATCTGCTGATGGGCATTATTCAATAAAGCCCCCGTGATATTGTATTTGTTCTCGAAATAAGCAAAGACATGCGGGTTGCCATCCTTCCATACTTTCTGATAATTCTCAAAGAACTCAGACCCGTATTCCTCTGTGCGCCCGTCGATGAAGACTTTAATGTTGGGATACGTCCTGCCGATCAAATACGCGCCGGAGTTAAAGTCATTGAAGAAATTGCCCCTGATCTTCTCCCGCACGAGAAAATTCACGGCCTTATACGGATAGACACGCTTGGAAACGCCAAAAAATTCACTCTTTCGGTAATAAGTATCATAGTCAAAATATCCATTGGCGATCATTCCCAGGGCATAATTCAGCATCCAAAATATAAGCCCCATCTTAAGGATGATCTGTAAAATATGCTTGGTCCTAAAAGAAGAAAAACGAAAAGGAATTATGTTATCCCAAGGTGTCGAAATAGCATTGACCATGATGACCATATACGCCGCTGCCGCGAAATAGATCATATTACGGATGGCCACCAGGGAAAATCCCAGGAAAATGACCCACATCAAAAAACTGCTGACATCGATCTTACGGCGGTTAAAGACAAAACTGACAGCTGAGATAAAAATGAGGACTTTATAGTACAAGTAATGTTCATTGAAGACCGTATCCGCTGTAATAGGCCTTTGCAATTCAACAATATGCTCAAAAAATACTTTATTGTCCCCACCGGCCAGATGAAAGAAAACTCCCACCGGATACCAGGCCCCCTTGAATGTCAGAGGATTGACACAGCAGGCCAAGATAAGAAGCGGCAGGGTCATTTTAAGCGAAGTATATTCCGCGTCGTTGAGGCGGCCTACGGTATTCCATTCATAAGGCAGGGGTACTCGGCGTTTGATGAACTCTGAAAAGATGGCAAAGCATACCAGCAAAGGGCCAAAAAAGAAAAAGCCATGCATGTTTGACCAAATTATCTGTAATATCACCAGCGCATAGACCGCCCAGCGTTTATTGATATGCAAAGAAAGGATATAAATATACATCACAAAGAACAAGAGGCTGAAAATATCAGGACGGATGGTAAAACGGGTTTGATAGACCATCAGGACCAATAGCAAGATGATCACTGTCATCCATTGACGATCACGGCTGTAGCCCAGGAATACCAGCACCAGGAATGTAATTGCCACGACCATGGACTGCATGGAGATAAGCCCGTTGAACCCATAGGCTTTTTGCACCAGGTAAACCAAGACCTGAAATAGCCATTCATGATTGACCCATGGTTTACCTGAAATAGAACAGGATAGGACATCAAAATTAGGGACAAAACCGTGGTGGCAGATCCACCAGCCCATCCTCAAATGCAGCCATAGGTCCAGGTCCTTGATCTCAAGGCTGGAGGTAAAGGTGACCAGTCCGAAGAGCATGGCAATCGACAGCCAACCGAGAGTGATACTAAGGTTTTTCCAGAATCGTTCGCTCATATATTGACCATACTGTCATTCCCGCATTAACTTACTGTCATTCCCGCGAAAGGTCCTCATACCGGACATTCACAGTTGTTCCGGGAATCCAAAAAATGCTGCTTGCAGTAATTGTTGCGTATAAGGATGCACCGGGGACCGCAGGACGGTCTGTGCACTACCTTCCTCAACGATCTTCCCCTGATACATGACCAGTATTTTATCACTAAAATCCCCCACCAAACGCAAATTATGAGAAATAAAAATATAGGTAAGATTAAATTCCTGTTTTAATCCCTTTAAAAGGTCCATGATCTGTTTTTGCACCAGGGAATCCAATGCTGAGACAGCTTCATCTAAAACAAGTATACGAGGATCAGCTAAAATCGCCCGGGCAATGGCGATCCGCTGACGCTCGCCTCCGCTGAATTCGTGAGGGAAACGCCCTAAAACCTGTGCAGAGAGACCTACGGCAATGAGTACCTGCTCCATTTTTGCCTGGACCTGTTGGGATGACAAAGAATGATTGCGCCAAAACGCTTCTTTTAAAATTTGGCGCACATTCCATAATGGGTCCAATGATTGGTTGGGGTCCTGAAAAACCATCTGCAAAGAATAAGCTTCAGCTTTAATAAGGCCTGAGTCCGGTGATATCAGCCCCATGATCATTTTCGCCAAGGTGGTCTTCCCGCAACCGGATTCCCCGATAATGGCCAGATTATCCCCCGCCTCCAGGGAAATGCTGACATCATCAACAGCACGCAATCGGCCAAAAGATTTAGTGACGTTTTGAATTTGTAAGACGTTCATTTTAAAACCTCGATCGGCGGCTTTAGGACAATGGTCTCATCGGCCAGGTGCTTGATCATCTCCAGATCATGTGAAATGAGCAGGATGGAAATATTCTTCTTTCTTAGACGATCGAACAATCCCATGATCTTGACCTGCAAGGTGACGTCCAAACTGCTGGTTGGTTCATCAGCAATGATCAAAGAGGGCCCACAGACAATGGCCTGGGCCACCATGGCCCGCTGGCGCATACCTCCGCTTAATTGATGCGGATAGCTTTGATACGCGCGTCGGGGATCAGGCAATTCCACTTCAGATAAAGTTTCCAGGGCCTTCTGATAGCGTTCCTGCCTGGCAAGTTTCGTATGCGCTGCTAAAACCTCATCTATTTGCTGACCGATGGTAAATAATGGATCAAAGGCGCTTAAAGGTTCCTGAAAGACCATGCCTATGCGCGCTCCCCGGTGCTGACGCATGTCTTCAACGGAGAGATCTAATAGGTCCTGTCCCTCAAAAACAATATTCCCCTGCTTGATCCTCAACGCAGCAGGCAGTAAACGCAGTATCGACAAGCCGATCGTCGTCTTGCCGCTGCCCGAGGCGCCGGCAACAGCCACGATCTTCCCTTGGGGCACGCTGAAAGAGATTTGATCGACAAGTATCCTGTCTCCCACGGCAACAGTTAAATTTCTGACGGATAAAAGATCTTTCATCATATTTTATTTTTCATTGAACATCGGGTCAAACACATCCCGAAGCGAATCTCCGACCACATTAAAACACATCACCGCGATAAAAATAAATAATCCCGGCAGTAATATCCAGGGAGCAAAAATGACCGGCACGATCCCCATGGCATCAGAAAGCAGATTCCCCCAGCTCGGGATGGGGTCCTGTATCCCTAAACCCACCACACTTAATCCCGCTTCCGCTAAAATATAGGAAGAGACTGTCAGCATCAAGGCTGCCATCGAATAGGAAATGGTTTGAGGTAAGATATGTTTAAAAATAATGACTATGTCCGGCACCCCAAGTGTCTTGGCCGCCAGGACAAAATCCCGTTCGCGCAAAGAAAGCGCCATGCCGCGGATAATACGCGCTAAAGACGCCCAGCCGATCAAAGCTAAAATGACCACGACACTTACATATACCTGCACGGAATTAAAATTCTCCGGTACCGCTGCCCTTAACGCCAGCATCAAATAGAATCCGGGGATCATCATGAACATTTCACAGATCCACATCAAGGAGCTGTCCACCCAGCCGCCGTAATACCCGGCGATGCCTCCGATGAGAAGCCCAAGGATAAAGGAAATAGCGACACCCATGAGGCCGATGGACAAAGAGATCCTGGCCCCATACCATATACGCGAGAATAGATCGCGCCCGCGCGCGTCCGCACCCCAAGGATAAAAGCGGCCCGGCGCATCCACGGTTAAAAGCCGGCCGCCCTTTAAAAAATGCAGCGGGTATCTTTGAGCATGGTCGATCACGTATACCCGACGGTGCACCGTGTTAAAGGTCAAGGCCCGGCCATAGATAAAAGGATGCACCCATTGGCCATGGTCCATGAATTCAACGGCGGTGGGCGGGCAATAAGAAAAATCCCTGTCCTCATCTTTATAAGAATAGGGACTTATAAAATCAGCAAAAATAGCCAGCCCGTACATGAGGACCAGGACGCTCAAGCAAATTTTGCCCCAACGATTAAGGTGATTAATTCTTTTTCTCATATTGAATACGAGGGTCAACCCATGTTAATAAAATATCCGCCAGGATATTACCGATGATCAAAAGAACACTGGCCAATAAGGTACTGCTCATCACCAAATACACATCCTTGGAACGCACGGCCGTCAAAAGCAAAGAGCCCAGGCCGGGCCACGAACAAACGATCTCGATCAAAGCGGCACCGCTTAGAAGTGCGGCAAATTCATATCCTAAAAGAGTGACCAAGGGATTAAAGGCATTACGCAGGGCATGGTGGTAAATGACAACACGTTCCGGCAACCCTTTAGCGCGGGCCGCTAAAATATACTGTTGGCGCAAAACCCCCAACATGTTACCGCGCATGATCCGCTGCAAAGAGGCGATGGAAGACAGGGAAAGGACAAAAGCCGGGATCACCAGATGACGCGCCGTATCCCAGACCTTTCCAACGATGCTCATATCATCATAATTGGGACTGTGCATCCCTCCCAGTGGCAGTCCTCCCCAATGACTGGCCCAGTATAAAACCAGCACCGCTAAAAAGAACCCGGGTGTAGAGAATGCCGCAAACGAGATCACGGAAAGAACCCTGTCCACCCATTGATTGCGTCTCAGCGCCGCCCATATCCCCAACGGAATAGCCACGGACCACGTAAAGAGTAAACTGGTGAAGGATAAAATAAAGGTATTAAACAAACGGCTTCCCAGGACATGGGTGACAGGGACATTATAATAAAAGGAATATCCCCACTCTCCGTGCAGGATATTCACGATCCAATGGCCGTATTGCGATAGGAGCGGGTCATTAAGATGATAAAGATTCTCATAACGGGCCACGGTTTCCTGGGAGATCTGCGGGTTCAGGCGCAAACTATCAAAAAAATTCCCAGGCGTCGCGTGCATCAGCCAAAAAGTAAAAAAGCTGACCGCTAGCAGGAGCAGTATCTTCGAGCAGAGGCGTTGGATGATGTGCTTGATCATAGCTTATCTATTGCAGGCTATTTGGTTTCAATTAACACGCAAGCCAAACTCGGTTATCGTTTGTTGGAAACAATTTTTGAAGACCACTGTGGCCCCGCCAATCTTCATCGCCGATTCGGCCATACAGGCCGTAGGCCGTTGTATGGCCGAGTTATTAGAAAAGATTGGCGGATTAAGGCCACCGTGGTTGAGAAAATTCGTTTCCAATGAACGATAACATATTAGCTGTTCATCTGTATGCAAAGGCATTATTTCTTTATATAAATCTCTTCAATATTATGGAACGCCCCTCCGTTGACGGTGGGTTTTAGGTTACCGAATTTATTGCGCACAGCGTACATGTCCATATTTAGAACTGTATAGATCACCGGCAATTCATCGGCAACGATGCGCTGGAATTCATCATATAAAACTTTACGCTTATTTTCATCGAGCTCTTGGGCCCCCTGGTCATAGATCTCATCCATGCGTTTTTCCCAGGCCGTGGCAGGTTTATCCTGATGCGGGTCCCATAAATGCAAGCCGCCGGAAGATCGCCATACATTCTGTCCAAAATGCGGCTCCACCCCGCCGGTCAATCCGATCATCACCATGTCCCAATCAAAAGAAGCCATCAACTTATTGACCAGTGTATTAAATTCCACCGGCACTAAATTGACCTTCATTCCGATCCTCTCCAGGTCCGAACGGATGATAGCTGCCATTTGCTCCCGTCCGGTGGTGCCGGTATCAGCGGTATATAAATTGAATTCCACCGGATTCCCCTTGGCATCATCAAGTGTTCCATCACTACGGTATTTGAACCCAGCCTTTTGTAATATCTCCTTTGCCTTCTCCAAATTGTAATCATAAGCCTGAACATCCGGATCATAAAAGAACCCGCTGCTGGGGCTCATGGGACCGATCTGAGGCAAACCAAACCCGTTATTAAGGATCTCGATGATCTTCTTTTTATCAATGGCATGCGCTATGGCCCGACGGAATCCCAGATCGGTGAACCAGGACAATTTAACAGGATCAACAAAGGGCTTGCCTGTTTTGGGATTGGTCCCGGGGTTCAAATTAAAGGTCACAAAATTGCTGGCGTAATCTGCCCCAGCTTCATAAATACGGAAATTCTTCTGTGCTTCCAAAGGCTTGAGCAAAGGATAATCACTACCACCCACCGAGGTCGCATCCAGCTCGCCATCCATGAATTTTAATAACTGACCCTGCGGGTCAGGGATGATCAAATAAATGACCTTATCCAAATAGGGCAAGGCCTCCCCTTGTGCGGACCTTTTCCAATAATAAGGATTGCGTTTGAACACCAAACGCTCGCCGGGATGATATTCGCTCAACATGAACGGTCCGGTGCCGATGATCTCTTGGGGCGGGGTATCAATGCCCCAGGTGAAAGGAAATTTCTTTTGTTTGACCGCCTGGATCAGACAATGTTCGGGCAGGATGGTCTGGGACATTGAGCGCAGGAATGGCGCGAATTTGACGGGCAAGGTAAAACGCACCGTGTATTGATCGATCTTTTCAACCTTCAAAGGTTTTCCGTCAATGGTCAAAACATCCTTTGAGGATGAAGGGATATCAGGATTATAGATCAGGTCGTTGAAGGTAAAGACCACGTCATCGGCACTAAAAGCAATGCCGTCAAACCATTTGACGTCCTTCCTTAAATGAAATGTCCATTGAAGCCCGTCGCTGCTCACTGTCCAGGATTCGGCCAGATCGGGAATGACCTTTAAAGTAAAAGGATCTGCTGTTGTCAGTCCTTCAAAAAGCAAGGACGTGACCGTGCCGCTGTTGGCATCGGTTGAGACGATATCATTGAAGGTTTTAGGATCTGATGAAACGGCTAGAACAAGGCTGCCGCCATACAGGCTTTGAGAGGCGTGGGCGTTGTGCGCCCATGATAATACACAACAAAAGATAAAAACGAACGAAGGTTTAATTCGCGGCATTCGTCATCGGCTTAGGGGCATCTTTGTCATCAACGATGCCTCCGGTCCCTGAGGACTTGGGTGTCGGAACATTCTCCAAAAGCTTTTTATTGGCCATCAGGGACTGGTCAGACTTGGAAGAATTAAAAGCAAGGATCAATGACGTACTTAGGAAGATGACAGCCAAGATCGTTGTCAAGCGCACCATGAACACATTCGTCTGGGTCCCGAACATGGATTCTGCGGATTGAAAGGTCTCGGTCAAGCCGCCGCCGCGGCCGGCCTGCATCAATATGGAGATCACCAGTAACACACAAACAATGACATGAATAACGAGGATAAAACCCATGAATTAAAACTCCTTTAGATTAACGGCCTATTTTTTAGCACCCTTGACGATAGCGGCGAACGAGGGGGCTTTTAAACTTGCCCCTCCCACCAATGCCCCGTCAATATCCGCCTGTGCCATCAAAGACACCACATTATCCGGCGTTACACTGCCGCCGTATTGGATACGTACACTGCCGGCCACGTCTGAATTGAACATCTTCCCGAGTAACTGACGGATAAATACATGCACTTCCTGGGCTTGCTCAGGGGTGGCGGTCTTTCCCGTTCCTATGGCCCAGACAGGCTCATAGGCAAGGACCACCATTTTCATTTCTTCCACCAATAAACCCTTCAAAGAACCTTCGCAATGGTCCTTGATGATATCAAAGGTCTTGTTGGACTCACGCTGGGCCAGATTCTCCCCCACACAGACGATCGGGGTTATCCCGTGCTTTAAGGCCGCGCGCAGGCGCTTATTGACCGTTTCGTTCGTCTCATGAAAATACTGGCGGCGCTCGGAGTGACCGATGATCACATAAGCCACGCCCAGGTCTTTGAGCATGGGGCCTGATATTTCACCGGTAAAAGCACCGGCATCTTCCCAAAACAGGTTCTGCGCGCCAAGAGCAATGTCATGATCGATCAACGCTTCGGATACATCTGTCAGGTCGACAAAAGGAGGACAAAGCACCACATCCACACCCGTGAAATGGCCTCGTGCGGGGTCTTGTTCAATTTCCAATTACCGGCTATGATCGGTTTTCTCATCATTATTTCCTGTCATTTAAAGCCGCGATACCCGGTAATTCTTTGCCTTCCAAGAATTCCAGCGAAGCCCCACCACCGGTGGAGATATGCGTCATTTTATCTTCCAGGCCAAATTTGGCCACGGCGGCCGCGGAGTCTCCCCCGCCGATAATGACCGTCACATCTTTCAAAGAAGCCAGGTAATCAGCGATGGCACGCGTCCCCTTGGCATAAGCATCACGCTCAAAAACCCCTAAAGGACCGTTCCATACA
>Ga0207016_1030_pt1 | contig 10286 bp, 13 predicted proteins | sample Alteio_BWMinCont_54_FD_153469 | JGI IMG/M metagenome (GOLD analysis project Ga0207016, IMG submission 153469) | Enriched cells from forest soil in Barre Woods Harvard Forest LTER site, Petersham, Massachusetts, United States -... | ecosystem: Environmental > Terrestrial > Soil > Temperate forest >...
AAATCCAGGGAAGATCGATCCACGCTTGGCGGATCTGCTGGCGCGAAAACCCGCAAGGGTCGCCACCGTCGCGATGGCGAACAAGACCGCGCGGGTCATTTGGGCGATCATGGCACGTGGCGAAACCTATCGTACGGGCCACCGGCCGGCACTGGCCGCATAAACAAAGATACACGGTTTAGCTGAACAGGAGATCAGCTTCACGAGGTTGCGAGCGCGACGCGATGTGATGGCAGACCGGTCAGACCGGGAACAGGGACAACCTAACTTGAGTCAAGGCATCATAGCCTGAAAAGCAGAATGGGACCTTGTTCGCGGACTCCATCAGGGCCAGCAGTCTCAACCGACTGCATCAACAGGCCGGACAGAAGACTGCACCTGACCAATGCCACTGCGTCAATTTATCTCTTGCAACGCGGGAGCCATCCACAGAGGACTCAGGTCGGCCATCGCGCTATGTCCGGTTCGTGCCAAAGCGGACGCTGGCGCAAAATCACAAGTCATTGGCGTGCAACAACAAGACCAGCGCAGATTGCCCTGTTAAGGCGGTCGCCGCGATGAGCAATAACGACTACTACGTAGTTACATCAAAACGCGGAGAACACCCTGACCGATGGAGTTGGGAAATACGCCGCAGAAGCAAACCGTTAGGTGTTAAGCTGATGGCGCACGGTTTTCAGTCGGATTCCGCCGCCCAAGTTGCGGGGAAGCGTGCGTTGGACGAGTTCCTGTCCGCACTGTCAAAAGAAGAGCAGCGACGAACCTGAGCTTATTCGTCTCACTCGAACTCCTCTTGTCGTCTGCGTCAGTACATCGGATCGCAAGCCACTGATTGGGGCCTGCCTGCGGAAGTTAAAGTGAGACCAAATGTGTATGCGAATAAGCCAGCCGCGAACCCCTGGTTCGAGGACAACGACCCAGTAGCCGTGGCGTTCGAATATGAGGTTCAGGAATGAGTTGCGCTATGCGTGGCCTGACCTCCAGCCCATCAACGAATGTTCGACACACCACTGAATTGAAACAATTTAAATAAGCCGGCAGTTGGAGCTTCGATGCCGCTCACGCGGGGCAGGACCATAGGCTACGACGCCGACCGGATGTCGTTCGCGTTCATGATGGTGGATGACAAGAGCAAGATCGTCGACTGCGAGATCAGCAGCGTGGCGATGGATCTACTTGCCGGCAATAGAGGAACGCCTTCTGCTGAAAGAGAAGGACAATTTTTGCATTTGCGAGACGGGATCGAGCGCATAGCGTCTGATCTTTTCGACGAAATGCCTTTGCTAGGCGGGAAGATCCGCATCTTCTATCATTATGTTCGGCAACGCGAGCTGCGCTAAGGTCATCCCGACCGACCGACGTCGTCAACGGGGCCGGTTTGTCGGCTGAGGGTCATTTTCGGAAGTCGCCGCACGTAACCGGGAGGTCTGCTTTGCCCCCGTGAACGGACCTCGCAAGGCCGGCCACGAATGTCTGAAATGTGCCATCAAGAGACTCATGCACCGCAGCAATTCAGCTTGTTCGATCACCTCGTCGTAGCGAGAGTGGCAACACCAGCATTTCGTGTCGACGCGGCCTAGCAGGGGACAGAGCAATGTTCGCATTGCTGGCCGACCATCCGGATCGTGTCACGGTCGTCAGCCGACTCGCGCCGCCATCCCGCCGTCCACCGGCAGCAGCACGCCAGTGATGAAATTGGCTTCGTCCGAGGCCAGGAACAAAGCGGCGTGGGCGGTGTCCCAAGCGGTTCCCATCTTGCCGCGCAGCGGTACACGTGCGTTACGAGCTTCGCGCACCGCGTCGGTCGACGACCCGATCGCCTCGGCGATCCCTGTAATGGCCATGGGCGTATCCATCAGGCCCGGCAGCACAGCGTTGCAGCGCACGCCGTGGCCAGCATTGGCGTTGGCGACACTGGTGGTGAGCCGGTTCATTCCCGCCTTGGAAACTTCGTAGGCCACCTGATTGCCGCCGGCGAGGGAGGCCAGGGACGAGATGTTGACGATCGATCCGCCGCCCTGCTCGCGCATGATGGGCACGGCGTGTTTGATGGTCATCCATGCGGATTTGAGATTGACCGCAAGGATGCGGTCCCAGGCCGACTCCTCGGCCCGATGGGCGGGGCCGTCGCCGCCGCCACCAATACCGACATTGTTGACCAGGACGTCGATCCGTCCCCAGCGCGACTTGGCCTCCGCCACAATCGCTGCGCATTCGGCGTTGCGCGAAACGTCTGCTTGAAACGGCGCAGCACTCCCGCCTTGTTCGGCGATCATCGCCGCAGTTTCTGTCGCGCTCTCCAGATCACGATCGACGCACAGAACCTGCGCGCCGTGGCGGGCGAATAGCACCGCAATGGCCCGACCGTTGCCGATGGTTTCGCCGGCGGATTGGCCCGCGCCGACTATGATTGCGATCTTGCCCTGCAGACGCCCGTTCATCTCAAAAACCTCTCAGATCAGGATCCAGGACCTGGCCTTCGTCTAGCTGAACGCCGAAGCTATTGAGCAGCATCGAGACCTGAGTGTACTGGCCCGCCGTGAACACCATATCCATGCACTGGCGTTCCTGAAAGTGCCGCGCCAGCTCCGCCCAGGCCGGTTCGGTGATGAACTGCTCGCGATGCAGATCGTCTGTGGCCCGCAGCAGGGCCGCGTCGGCCTCACTCCAGCCAGGCGCGTCTGCGCCAAGCTTGATACGAGCGATTTCGTCATCGGTCAGGCCGGCACGCCTACCGATCGGCACATGCTGGGTCCACTCATATCCGGAGCGGCAAAGGAAGCCGGTGCGAAGGATGACGATCTCGCGCTCTCGCGGTGGCAATGTGCTCTTGCGGCCCAGGATATAACCGCCCCACACGAGGAAGGCCTTGGCCGCCGCCGGATGTATCAGAAGGGTGCGGAAGATATTGAGTACCGGACCGCGCGCCAGCATGGGCTCTACGATCTCGCGCTGCTCCTCAGTCCAGCTTTCGCCGGCGGCAGGCAATACGCGCGGAGTTGTCAGTCGCATGTCGTCATCTCCAGAATGAATTGTCGTCGCTGCACGCCGCGGCGCACCGCTCGGATCTGCTCGGGGATGATCCGTCATCAGCCTGTAACTCGGAGACTTTGGTGCTCTCACAAGCAAGGCTTTTAAAAATAATAGCCGCACGCGGAGCGAAGCTCCATCCCTGAAGTGATCCGAATTGGTTCCGGCCGATGCATATTCTGATGCCGAGGAACAGACGCGAGCGCGGTACTCGGATCAGCGCTAACGCCGCCAATTTCGAGCAATGTCCGCTAATGGGTTGCCGGCTCAACCGGTCGACGCAACACAGGCGTTAAATCTCTCTGCTGGGGTTTCAAATTGCAAGGTCTCGCGTGGTCGTTCGTTGAGCTGACGAGCCACTTTGTTCAGATAGGCTTGCGAGTGCACCGACAGGTCGGTGCCCTTCGGAAAGTACTGTCTCAGCAGGCCGTTGGTGTTATCGTTCGACCCGCGCTGCCACGGGCTTTGCGGATCACAAAAATAGACGTCGATTTTGGTCGCCAACGTAAAGCGACGATGATCCGTAAGTTCCTTTCCCCGATCCCAGGTCAGGGACTTATACAGCTCCTTTGGCAGCTTCTTCGCCTGCCTGATAAGCGCGGTGATTACCGTCCGGGTGTCCTTACCGGCCACCTTGGCCAACATCACGTAACGCGTATGACGCTCGACCAAGGTCGCGATGTAGCTGTTGTTCGGCCCGGACAATAGATCGCCTTCCCAATGGCCAGGCACCGCCCGATCTTCAACCGCCGCCGGTCGCTGACGGATTGAGACGATATCCTTGATATGCCCCCGTCTATCGCCATTCGGATCAACCGGCTGGGAGCGACGCATCGAGCGCTTCGATCGAAGGTGACTAAGCAGCTCTTTCTTGAGCACGCCACGTGTTTGTACAAATAAGCTGCGGTAGATCGTCTCGTGTGACACCTGATTACACTCGTCTTCAGGATGGGTTCTCTTCAGCCAACCGGCTATCTGCTCGGGCGACCAATCCAATCGGAGCTTCCCCGCCACAGCTCGCCGTAGCCGCGGATTGTTCGCCAATTTACAACGTTTTGGACGACGAGCTCGCGCCCAGGCATTCTCGTCTGCAAGCGCCGCTCGGTAGCGGTCACAGCCGCCATTGCGGCTCATTTCCCGGCTCACCGTCAAGGGTGAGCGGCCAAGTAACCTGGCGATCGATCGTGCCGATTGATGGGCCGTAACGCCTCTGGAAATCACCTCGCGTTCCGACAGTGTCAAGGCCAGTCTGGAGCGACGCCGCTGGGCAGGACGAATTCCACCATGCGGAGCCACCAAAAAATAGATCGACGATGACGGCTTACCAAAAGCTCGTCCGATCGCCTTCAGCGACTCTCCGCGCTTCCAGCGATCCCATAACTCCGTTTTCTCTGCAGCAGTAAACCCTCTATGAAATCTATGACCCATCAGACCACACTCCATCTCTTCTTCAAGATAAAGTGTTGCGTTGACCGGTTGAGACCACCGGTCAAAATCGGAAGTGGCCACGTCAAAACGGCATGTCCGTTCTACGCCTAGGACCAGACGTCGTCAGGCCGTCCGGGCATGTCCGTTTGGTGCCAGAAACGGAAGTCGCACTCATCCGGATCACCCCATCGTCACGGGCAAGCGCACGGGCTCATTCGGGCAATCCCGCTTTACGCAGACCCTCAATCAGCAGCTTCGAGTTCGATTGCCCGCCCCGAGCGATCCACGCCGATATTGTGAAGGTGGGATCGACCTCAAGCACACGCGCCGCCGCCGCACGCGCCTCAGCGTCGCGTCCGAGATGGGCGAAAGCGGACGCGAGACAGCGGTAAGCCCCCGAATAGGAGGCGCTCTGACGCAGGGCTTTCTTTCCCGCGATGATGGCCTCGTCAAAGCGACGAAGCTCAGTAAAGGCTAGCCCCATCCCAGCAAACAACAGGTGTAGTCGCGGGTCTACAGGGCTCATGCGAATGGCAAGTTCAAAGCTCCGGACCGCTTCCTCCGGCAGCCCCGCAATTTTATAGACCCAGCCTCTGTAGTGCCATGCGTTAAATGAATTTGGGTTGAGCGCGACCGCCCGGTCTGCGATTTCGATCTCACTTTCACAATCGCCGACCAGGTACGCCGAGATTAAGGCAGCCATTGCTAACGTGTCTGAATCACCATCGTCGACACTCAAGGCCAAGCGAAGAAGCCGAACTGCTTCCGTCCGGTCGAATTGAGGATCGGCAGCATGGCCCCAAAGGACGTTGTTCATGTGACAGACACCTCCCAGAGCCGCGACTAAACCGAACCGAGGCTCCAGCTCCAAAGCGCGATGAGCCAGTCTTATCGCCTCGGCCAACCCTTCGCGGGTCGCTAGGTAATACTGTTGCATAGCCCGGAGAAAAAAATCATATGCGGTGAGGTTCTCTGCTCGCCGCCGCGTCGCCATTGCAATTTCTGTTTGAAACAGCTTTGGCTGAATGGCTGAGACGACAGCGACCGTTACTTCGTCCTGGAGAACGAAAACGTCCGTCAGATCACGCTCGAACCTTTCCACCCAAATGTGCGCGCCTGTAACCGCATCAATCAATTGCCCTGTGATACGAACTTTCCCCGACGCCTTGCGCACAGACCCCTCAAGCACATAGCGCACGCCGAGCCTGCGTCCGACCTCCTTGATATCGACGGCTTTGCCTTTGAAGGTGAAACTCGAATTGCGAGCGATCACGAACAACCATTTGAACCGCGAGAGCGCGGTGATGATCTCCTCAACCATCCCATCTGCAAAATACTCCTGCTCGGGATCACCGGACATGTTCTCGAACGGAAGCACGGCGATAGACGGCTTGTCGGGGAGCGCCAGAGCTTGCGTGCTCTCGACAGGCGGCTCTATCGGCGCTGCCGCAGAACCGCTCGCATTCATCCTCAACCGCCACGCTCGCATCGGTTCAACAATATTCTTTAGGTTCTGCGGACCCATATCCTCAAAGGCGAAATCGACCTTCCCGCGGACCTGACGTTGTGCGTCGTCGGAGATGCAAACGCCACCCGGCTCCGCAATCCCTTCAAGGCGAGCGGCGATATTGACGCCGTCGCCAAAGATATCGTTGTCATCGACGATGACGTCACCGACGTGGATACCGATGCGAAATTCGATCCGCTTGACCTGCGGCATCGTAGCATTTTGCTCAGCCATACCGCGCTGGACCTCAATGGCGCAGCGCACCGCGTCTACGACACTGCCGAACTCAGCGAGCACGCCATCGCCCGTGTGCTTGACGACCTTGCCACGATGTTCGCTGATCTTGGGATCAGCGAGCCCACGCAAACGCTCCCTCAGCCGGACGTGTGTCCCTTCCTCGTCCAAGCCGGTCAGGCGACTATATCCAGCCACATCAGCCGCAAGGATAGCTGCAAGCCGCCGTTCAACGCGATTGTCGGTCAAAACGGCCTCCCGAGATCGGTAGATCCGTTGGACATATCAAAGCATAGGGCGTTGCCCTTGGGCTAGGGCCAATGTCCGGTTGGGGCCAAACTCGGAAGTCGGCGCTCGGAATTGCGAGGTCTGCCTTGCCCCCGCGAACGGACATCGCGAGCCTCGCCGCGCATGTCTGGAAGGTGCCAGGAGCGGAAGTCGCCGGCCTTATTCGATCACCTCGTCGGCGCGGCCGCTCAGAGCAAGCTGCTATGTTCCGGCTGCGCATCAGCTTGGATCTGCCCCGCAAGATGTTCCGCGTCTTCGCCGACGCCATTTAGAAAAGCGGACTTGAGTTTGTGGAGCCAAGGTAGGCCGAGAAAATATACGCCAGGCACACTTGTGATCCCCCGCTTGTGCGCGGGCAATCGGTTCGACGACGGTGTTCCGTTTGCGAAGATTGGAAGATCAATCCAATTGAAGTCATACCGAAACCCGTTTGCCCAAATGACAGTGGAGATGTCAGCCGCGGCGAGTTTCAATCTGTTCAATAATCATTCGATGGGTGACAACGTCCGCCGCCGGAACAGCCGTCAGCCACTCGACGCTGCTCAGCAATCGACCGAAAAATAAATGCTCAAGTATCAAACCATAGAGAGCTATGCGCTGCTAGCGCCAATGGCCGGGGCTAATTACATTCTGACGCAGGGCTAATCCCTCTCCGAAAGATTTCAGCGCCCGTGACCAGTGACCAATTCGGAGCCGTAAGCAGCTATTTTCTCAGAGCAGATCAGCTTTCGCTGCGGTTCGCAGTTCGGCCATTTAGACTTCACCCCGGAGACCAGAATGATATGCTGCGAAGAAGCGGCTGCCTGGTGGGTCAGCTTGATTTTGGTCCTTTGGTTTGTGGTGGAGTAATCACATGCCTATTAAACCGTTCGCTCGCTATACGGAATTGGACCTGATGCAGGCCCGTCAGATCGAGCGCTCATGGACGCCCTTTTTTGTTAAGCAGCTCTCTAGCGCTGATACCGAGATCGTTACGAGGGCAATTGCGCAAGGCATTGCAGAGGGTCGCATACAAGGTTTGGAGTTAGCGAGGGCTGCGAACGACTGATCGTCCCAAGCACATGTGCGGACTATCAGGAAAGCTGCTCGTTAGAAAACGCTTTGCATGGGCCTCAGAACCGGATCAGGCCCGAAGTCCGTTGTGGGTCATTTTCGGAAGTGGCTACGCGCTATTGCGAGGTCCGCTTTGCCCCCAGGAGCTGACTTCGTCAGCTCGACCCATCACTTCCGTTTCGTGCCAAACTCGGACCTCGGTAGCGACGCGGCGGACGCTAATAACCTTGATGCCCCCTCCAGCAAGAGAGTAGCCTTCTCCAAACGTGCCGATATCTCCACCACTAGGTCGTTTCACTGCAATCTAAGGGAAGGAGTTTTGTTATGGAAACCAATAGGCAGATAGCCTTACGTGCGTTGACTGGTGCGTTCATCAACAGAGATCCGAATGTCGTGGAACATTTCACGGCTAATTATATTCAGCACAATCCCACAATCCCGAATGGTCCGGCCGCGATTAAGGACCTGATCCCCAAATTGCCCAAGGACTTTTCCTATCAACCAGGCATGGTGGTGGCCGAAGGTGATCTGGTGATGGTTCATGGGCGTTATGTTGGATGGGGACCAAAGCCGGTGATAGTCGTCGATATATTCAGGATCGAGGGCGGCAAGGTGGCCGAGCATTGGGATGTGATACAGGAAGAAGTCCCCGCTTCGGACTCGGCTAATGGCAACTCAATGTTTTCTGCATCGGAGGGAAAATAAGCAACGCCCGCACCCCTAAAGCAGATGGCTCCCAGTCCCGTTATGAACGCTCTTTTTCCAGCCATTGGTCAAAGGCAGACCTGACGGCCTGTAATTCGGACTTCCGCTTTACCCCTCAAAACGGACTCGGAGCGGAAATTGCACTAGGTCCGTTTCGTGCCAACAGCGGAAGTCGCTGGCCTCATTCGATCACCTCGTCAGCACCGGCGACAGCGCGGGCGGCCTTCGCGATCAATTACGACGGAAACCCTGACCAAGACGGTCGACCAGCTGGACCAGCATTACAAGTGTAGCGCATGCAATCCTGGTAAACGCCCTGACACTCGAAAATCGGAATTTGGTTTAGTTTCTGGCAGTCGCGATATCGCGCACGACAGGTATTCATGCATTGCTGTTTAGCGGTGCGAGCCGCCGCGAAGGTGGGAGAGCTGAGATCGGCGTCGCGCGCATTGAGTGTTCCAGTACTCAACGACAGAAGAAGTGCGAAGAGTACGGAGACGACAGCAACCGACTGCTTGGTACATTTCATGGCCCGGCCCCTTTTAGGTCGAAATTACGGAGAGTTTGGTGTGACGTCGCAGTTCTTCATTGAAGTACAGCCTTTATTCATCCGCAATGGTTTCTGTCGCTGGTTGCTATGAGCCGTTCAATATCGCCGTATTCGCGGGTCAGCCGCAGACTCGCACCCGGCGGACCCGCCAGCCATAGCCGTCCCAGAAACGCTGTGTCACCCATTCGCAACTGCCAAAATCGTCGTATGGCCCGGGACCTGCTCCGTAAGGGGCGGGCTGATAATAGCGGCCCGGAGCCGCGACGCCTGCGGCGACGCCACGCTGTGCGCTTGCGGGCGTAGCGGTGAGCGAACCGGCTATCGTTGCGACCGCGACAAAGGCAGCAAATGTCTTCTTCATTCTTAGGCCCTCATGTGCGTGCATGGCGTGCGGCCACGCGACCGCCGCACCACCCAAGGCACCAAGAAATTCCCGCCGTTGAATGTCAACCCCCAGCGGGCCATCGTATCAGGTCAACTGAGTGCATCGATAGGGGCTGGCTTCGAGTTGCTTGTTGCAAAGTCCTGATGTCCGCTGTGGGGTCATTTTCAGACTTCGTCGGACGCAACCGCGATGTCCGCTTTCCTCCCGTTAGCGACCACTGAGCGGAAATCGCTGGAGGTCCGTTTCGTGCCATCAACAGACATGGCGCGAAGATTCGGGAATCGAGTTTTTTCAGGGGTGGTTACCCAACCCAGGGACTTTGGCGTTCAGGGGGCCTGTTTGGTTGCCGCAGAATCCAACCTGGAATACCGCCTTAAGGCCCTCGCTGACCTTTTCTGGGTCATACTCCGTTTCCCTGAGCCCACGCTAACAGCTGTTGCATGACACCCCGGAATGAATTGGAATTGAAAAAATCACTTTTGCAATTTAGCTAAGCGCTGCTGAGCCTCTGAGTGACCCAGGTTAAGCGCTTTTTCGTACCACATTCGCGCCATCGCTAAATCAGGGGCGATACCCGACACGTGGGACCGGGTCAGCACCGCGGGGTCATACGTTCCTGCCAAATCGAACGCTGCGCTCGCTTCATGCGCGTCGGCCGCGCGTTCCAGTAGTAGTCGAGCGGGAGCAATATCGCCAATCGAAAGCAAGTAGCGCCCTCTCTTAAGAAGGTTAGCCAATTCCTCCTTATCAATGGGTCTTACCGGACTCGGCGTGGCGGCCAGCGCTTGAGGCGGCGCATTCTGGCCCTGACCAACAGATTTGGTATCAGCTGCGGTATCGGCTGGAGTCGGACCGTTAGCCAATTCCTCCTTATCAATGAGTCTTGCCGGACTCGGCGTGGCGGCGAGCGCTTGAGGCGGAGCATTCTGGGCCTGACCATCAGATTTGCTATCGGCTGTGGTATCGGCTGGAGTCAGACCATTAGCCAATTCCTCCTTATCAATGAGTCTTGCCGGACTCGGCGTGGCGGCGAGCGCTTGAGGCGGAGCATTCTGGGCCTGACCATCAGATTTGCTATCGGCTGTGGTATCGGCTGGAGTCAGACC
>Ga0207016_1203_pt1 | contig 10219 bp, 7 predicted proteins | sample Alteio_BWMinCont_54_FD_153469 | JGI IMG/M metagenome (GOLD analysis project Ga0207016, IMG submission 153469) | Enriched cells from forest soil in Barre Woods Harvard Forest LTER site, Petersham, Massachusetts, United States -... | ecosystem: Environmental > Terrestrial > Soil > Temperate forest >...
GATTTCGGTATCACGAAACCAAAAATTGCGGTATTGGGCTTAAATCCTCATGCAGGCGATGAAGGTTTAATAGGTAAGGAAGAAGAAGAAATTATCCGCCCGGCTATAAAAGATGCGAAACAACAAAAAGATATTTTCTGTTTTGGTCCGTATAGTGCGGATGCATTTTTTGCACGCGGACAACATGAAAAATTTGATGGCGTTTTAGCAATGTATCATGATCAGGGATTAATTCCATTTAAATCATTGGCATTTGGCGAAGGCGTTAATTTTACAGCAGGTATAAGTGGTGTTCGTACTTCACCGGATCACGGCGTAGCTTTTGATATTGCAGGAAAAAATAAAGCGGATGAATCTTCTTTCCGAGAAGCGATCTACAAAGCGATCGATATCATCAATGCAAGAAAAGAGTTTGAGGAACAACGCAGGAACCCGCTTAGAAAAATGAGCGAACGTATCGTTAACAATGCGGTAGATCAAAAAAGCACAGATGTTCCTGAATAAGGATCAAAATGTTTTGCGCATCACATAATCGTTCATAAAATAATTATTGCCAATATCGATATCTTCTTCACGGATGATCCCGAAGCCAATTTTTTTATAAAATTGTATGGCGTTATTAAACCGGTTTACATTTAATTCAAGACTACCAGCACCTTTCGGTTTAATATCCTCCACTATGAAATCGATCAGTTTTTTGCCAATACCTTTTCCTTGCTGATCCGGATTGATGTATAGCTTTTGTAGTTTATACGCAGTAAGGTTATTTGGATCTTTCACGAAGTAAGATGCAAATCCTATGTTTCGATCATCATCCATTGCCAGTATGAATTGATGTTTCTCCTGAGTTATTTGTTGGTGTAAAGTATCAGCCGAATAAAGCAGCTGCATCATATAGTGCATCTGCAGCTCAGATAAAATATCCTTGTAGGTTGGCTTCCAGCTTATGTTAGCGAGCGCTATTATTTCCGGAATAGCTTCTGTTCCAACTTTTTTAATGGTGATCATTCGTTATTTGATACCGATCCTAATTTCGGGAGCGTAAAAATAATTTCCTTTATTATCTGTAACAATAATATCCGTAAAATGAAATTCTTCTCCTTTCGATAAAGTTTCCCTGATGGTTTTGCGCCAGATATCGGTTAATGGCGTTGCAATAAAATTATCGGCTACGATATCAGATACCGCGGTTACAACGCCTGTTGAGTCATTCTCAAGTCCGCCGATCCTTTTAAAAGCAAACTGGTAATGGGTAATGGTATAGCTATTGCCTTTTGCATCAATTACTGTCAAAGAAGAATCTATAATTTGTTTTCCTGTTGCGACAGGAACAGAATCTTTTACGCCGTGGATACCTGCAAAAAATGTTTTTACAACCGGTGGCTTAAATTTAACCGTCTTAACTGTTTTAGATCTTCTTTGCGCAATAACGGTATTGCTGATCATTACGATAAGTAATAGCAGAACAATTTTTGTAAGGATATTTTTAAGCATCGTTTTTAATTTTACTTGTAACGAATGTAAGGTATAATTGATATAGCAAAAAGTTAATTCAAAGCCACTAAGCTTTCCTGGATGGTTTTTATCCTTGCTTCCGCATCGGCCATCTTTTTTTGTTCCATGGCTAATACTTCGGGTTTGGCATTCTGCACAAATTTTTCGTTGTTTAATTTTTTCTGAACACTTTCCAAAAACCCTTTTTGGTGTTCGAGGTCTTTTAGTAGATCAGCTTTAAGCGTTGTACTGTCTAATTCTTTTTCTGATTCGATATAGAATTTGTCTTTTTCAACGGCTACAACAATTGTATTGGCAACAGTATTGTTTGTATATTGAATAGTTGCGGCGTTCACCTGTTTGCTTAAAATATTTTCAATAGATGCGTAGCTAGCTTTATCGGCAGTCTGAATATGCAATTGAATAATATCCTTCGGTTTGATCTGGTTCTTATTCCTGGCATCGCGCAGCGCAGAAATTACTTGTTTCAATAATTCACCGGCTCTTAAAATAATTGTCTCCGGATTTTTGTGTGCACTTAATTGTTTAACACACAGATCAGTCTTTTGTTCTTTCAATAAATGATAGATCTCTTCAGAAATAAATGGCATAAAAGGATGAAGCAACTGCATCAGTTCGTCAAAGAAGTCAACCGTTTTATTGTACACAGCTGCATCTATCGGTTGTTCAAAACCCGGTTTTACCCATTCTAAATACCAGCTACAGAAATCATCCCATATTAAAGAGTAAACGGTTTTTAAAGCCTCGCTTAAACGGAACTGCTTCATTAAACTTTCCACTTCGATTGTGACTTCATTTAATCTATTCTCAAACCATTCAATAGCAAAGTTGCCATCGGTGGTCGGTCGGTGGTCGGTGGTCGTTCTAGCCTCCCACATTTTCAACAACTTCAAAGCGTTCCACAATTTGTTATTGAAATTTCTTCCTTGTTCTAAAGCACTTTCATCAAACAACAAGTCATTACCGGCAGGAGAAGATATCATGATACCAAAGCGAACGGCATCCGCACCATATTGATCGATCAATGCTAAAAGGTCAGGAGAGTTACCTAAACTCTTACTCATTTTTCTGCCTTGCTTATCGCGCACGATGCCGGTAAAATAAACTTCTTTAAAAGGCTTTTCATCCATATATTCAAAACCCGCCATGATCATTCTTGCCACCCAAAAGAAAATGATCTCAGGAGCGGTAACCAATGTGTTGGTTGGATAATAATATTTGATATCAGCATTGCCCGGATCGCTATATCCTTTAAAAACTTCAAAGGGCCAGAGCCAGGAAGAGAACCAGGTGTCTAAACAATCTTCATCTTGTTTTAGAGCTGCATTCGCGATTGAATATTTTTGATTGAATATTTCTTTCGCCTTTGTTTCATTCTCGGCAACAACAAATCTTCCTTCATTATCATACCACGCGGGAATACGATGTCCCCACCAAAGCTGGCGACTGATGCACCAGTCTTTAATGTTCTCCATCCAGTGACGGTATACATTTTTGAATTTCGGCGGATAGAATTTTATTTCTTCTTCCATCACTGCTTTTAATGCCGGTGTGCTTAATTCTTTCATGCTCACCCACCATTGTAAACTCAATCTTGGTTCAACGATGGCATCTGTTCTTTCGCTAAAACCTACCTGACTGGTGTAATCTTCTATCTTACTTAAATTACCTGCTGCTTCCAATAACGGAATGATCTTTTTACGAACCTCCATTCTGTCAATACCCGGAAATATTTGCGCGGCCTCACTCATGGTGCCGTCATCATTCATGGTATCAATTATTTCTAAATTATATTTTTGTCCTAATTGATAATCGTTCACATCATGCGCAGGTGTAACTTTCAAAGCGCCCGTTCCAAAATCCATCGTAACATAATCATCCGCAATAATTGGAATGCGGCGGTTGATCAATGGCACGTATGCAAATTTTCCATGTAATCTTGTATAACGTTCATCACTCGGATTAACGCAAATAGCCGTATCACCTGTAATTGTTTCCGGACGAACAGTAGCCACCGTAATAAATTTGTCAGAAGGCTTTCCGTTCTCTTCAATAAAATATTTTACATGGTATAATTTACTCGCCACTTCTTTATGGATCACTTCTTCATCGCTTAAAGCGGTCTTTGCTCTAACGTCCCAGTTGATCATTCTTTTACCGCGATAGATTACCCCTTTTTCATACAGCGCAACAAATATTTTTATAACAGAATTGTAATAATCTTCATCCATGGTAAAGGATGTTCTTTTCCAATCCAGGCTATACCCTAATTTTTTTAACTGGTGTAAAATGATGCCACCATATTTTTCTTTCCATTCCCAGGCATAGCCTAAAAATTCATCGCGCGTTAAAGATGATTTGGTAATATTTCTTTCGCGCAGCATCGCCACAACTTTTGCTTCGGTTGCAATGGATGCATGATCCGTTCCGGGAACCCAGCAGGCATTTTTACCCTGCATTCTTGCCCTGCGAATTAAAATATCCTGTATCGTGTTATTTAATGCATGACCCATGTGCAATACGCCCGTAACATTTGGCGGAGGCATTACAATAGTATATGCTTCGCGCGCATCCGGCGTGCTGTAGAAATATCCTTTATCCAGCCAATGCTGGTACCATTTGGCTTCTGCTTCGTTGTGCGTAAAATTTTTACTCAGTTCCATTTTTATAATATTGTCTGAACCATTGATTGAAGTTGATTTGTTGGATTTAATTGATTTTTAAATCATAATAATTACCTGAATCAGCTTCAATCAGTGGTCAATAATGTGTGCAAATGTACGAATTGATCGTACAATTATAAACGGTAGCTTTATTGAAGGAATTGACATTATATTTGCCCCTTAATTTCATCTTTTGCAAACAGTACAGCAAAATCTCCGCCTTCAAAAAATAATCACTGCCATGGGTGCGGTATTATTCCTTATTAAGTTACTTGCCTGGTACTTAACGGGCTCTGTAGCCATATTGACGGATGCACTGGAAAGTACCGTAAACGTGGTGGCAGGATTGATAGGGGTGTATAGTTTATATGTAAGCGCCAAACCAAAAGATATGGACCATCCGTATGGTCATGGTAAAGCTGAATTTATTTCTGCGGCTGTTGAAGGAACATTGGTAACTGTTGCAGGAGTGATCATTATCATCGAAGCGATCAGTACTTTATTTCATCCGCATACTGTACAAAAATTAGACTATGGTATCTGGCTAGTTGCTATTACAGCGATCGTTAATTATGTGGCAGGAACTATTTGTGTTAAACAAGGAAAGAAAAATAATTCGTTGGCATTGCAGGCAAGCGGCAGACATTTACAAACAGATACTTATACTACAGGTGGAATTATTGCGGGCCTGATACTGTTGTTCGTTTTTAAATTGTGGTGGATCGATAGTGCCGTGGCCATATTATTTGCATTGATCATCATGTTCACAGGTTATAAAATTGTTCGTGAATCATTAGCAGGAATAATGGACGAAGCCGATACGGATCTTTTGAAAAAGATGGTAGCAAGATTAAACTCTAACAGAAAAGAGAACTGGATCGACTTACATAATCTTCGCATTATAAAATATGGTGGCACCATACATTTAGATTGTCACTTAACTGTGCCATGGTACTTAAATGTATTTGAAGCACATACTGAAATTGATTCTTTGTCTGAATTGGTTAAGACAGAATTTGGTGAATCAATGGAATTGTTTGTTCACTCTGATCCTTGTGTAAGCTTTAGCTGCAGGATATGTTCAAAAGAAGATTGTACCGTGCGCCAGCACTTTTTCGTGAAAAAGATCGAATGGACGATGAAGAATATATCTGAAGATGCGAAGCATCATTTGTGAATATTTACTATTTAATCTACATATTTTTTTTTAAATACCTCCTTTTATATTTAGAAATTTATATTGTGAATCTATTCATCACAATATTATCCTACCGTTAATAATCAAATTATACCGATAAAATATTCGGTAAAATCCAAAGCATCATTTCAGATATAACCTGTATCATCAGCTATGTATGGTATTGATATACCTTTTTCTTTAACATTAAAATTACATATATGAAAAAGCATGTTATCGTTTTCACTATGATGTTGATTGTTGTAGTAATAATAATTTTTTCTTGCGGCAGACCTAAGATACCTCCGGTGAATGCGGCTTCCTGTCCCCAGATTTTTCTGAATTCAGTTGCCGGTTCAGATTCTCAAACGGTATTTATGAATTCACCGATTGCGCCTATTACATACGGGATAACACTTGACGCAACAGGTGATAGCACGGGTTTTACAGCCAGCAATTTGCCGCCGGGTGTTTACGGATCTTATTCAGGAGGAGTATATACAATACAAGGCACACCAGTAACAATGGTAGGAAGTCCGTTTACCTATACAGTAAGTGCCATTGGAACTGCTTGCCAGGGCATATCAGTAGCCACGGGTAGAATTGTGGTTGATAGCTGTGCTACAATGAATTTAATTTCAGCTGTCGGTACTGATTCACAAACAGTATCTGTTAATCATGCACTTGTTACTATAAAATATTATACAACGGGTACCTCTAGCGTAACTGTTAGTAGTTTACCTGCAGGCGTTACAGAGGTTTTTTCCCGAGATACGCTTACAATATCGGGTACACCGACAACTACAACAGGAAGCCCCTTTAGTTACACTTTGATTCCAACAAGTAATAATTGTTCAGCTCCCGTTACAGGACTAATTACAGTAACGCCATAGGAATAAATATGTATAGACAAATTAAAACGCAATGCGCATTTCTTTTAGAAAATGCGCATTGTGTTTATAAAATATGATATTGCTGTATTGTACTCTACATAGTTAAAACAAATTGAGTCGTCTTTACATTGTCGCTACTGCCACCAATAAATAAATTAAAATCTCCGGGCTCTGCCACCCATTTTAGATCGCTGTTATAAAATTTGAGGTCATCAATTCCGATTATAAATTTTACTGTTTTGCTTTCTCCTTTTTTTAAAAATACTTTTTGAAATCCTTTTAATTCTTTTACAGGCCTCGTTATGCTGCTTACTACATCTTGTATATAGAGTTCCGAAGTTTCTTCGCCATCAAAATTTCCTGTATTGGTTATTGTTACAGTTGCTTCAATTTTATCCGATGCGGTCATCGTTGTTTTATTCAAACTGATATTGCTGTAACTGAATTTTGTATAACTCAATCCATAACCAAAAGCATAAAGCGGTGTATTTTGTTCATCAATATATTCTGAACGAAATTTTTGAAATGTGTCACCTACCAATGGTCTGCCGGTATTTTTATGATCATAATAAACAGGTATTTGTCCTACACTTCGTGGAAAAGACATTGTTAATTTTCCAGAAGGATCATAATTATCAAATAATACATCTGCTATCGCATCACCGGCTTCAGTTCCAGCGTGCCATGTTTGTAAGATAGCTGTGGCCAGACTATCTTCTTCAGTTAATACCAATGGCCTTCCGCTCATCACAACTAAAATTAAAGGCTTGCCTGTTTTTGCCAAGGCACGAATTAATTTTTTCTGGCTTGGTGGAATCGTAATATCTGTGCGGCTCGCGCATTCTCCACTCATCTCAGAGGCTTCTCCTACTACGGCTACAATTACATCTGCTTGTTGTGCAATTTTTAAAGCTTCGCCGATCATTTCATCAGGAGATCTTTTATCAATATCCGCACGTAAACCAAATACATTTATATTTTTTGCCAGCAGGCTATCATCAGTAATGTTTGCACCTTTTGCGTATACAACGGTAACATTATTTCCTGCAACATTTTTTATTCCATCCAGGACAGGAATAGATAATTGAGGATCTCCACTAACGGCCCAGGTTCCCAGCATATTATTTTTGTCATCAGCCAATGGCCCGATCAATGCAATGGTACCTGATTTTTTTAATGGCAGTACCTGGTTATTATTTTTTAGCAAGACAAAACAATGTGCAGCAATTTCCCGCGCTGCTATTCTTTTATCATTTGATAGCACTTCGCTTTTTGCTCTCGCAGAATCACAATAACGGTAAGGATCATCAAACAATCCTAATTTATATTTTGCTTCTAAAACTTTTCTGCAGGCATAATCAATTTGTTTAAGCGTTATTTTATTTTCTTGCAGTGATTTTTCCAGCGTGGTTAAATAACCTTCGCCTACCATATCCATATCTAACCCCGCATTTAAAGCCAAGGCTGATACGGTTTGCAGATCACCTACGCCATGCGCTGTCATTTCATTTACAGAAGTATAATCAGAAACGATCAATCCGTTAAATCCCCATTGATTGCGCAGTAGGTCTGTTAGCAGCCATTTATTTCCTGTTGAGGGGATGCCATCTATCTCGTTAAAAGAGGTCATAATACTTCCAACGCCTGCATCAACTGCAGCCTTATAAGGAGGCAAATATTCATTGTACATTCTGATGCGGCTCATATCAACTGTATTGTATTCTCTTCCTGATTCCACGGCGCCATACAATGCAAAATGTTTTACGCAGGCCATTACTGTATTTTCTTTACCGAGGCCATCACCCTGGTAACCCTGTACCATTGCTTTTGAAATTTGCGAACCTAAAAATGCGTCTTCACCCGAACCTTCTGAAACCCTTCCCCAGCGAGGATCACGTGTTATATCTACCATTGGTGAGAACGCCCAGCATAAACCATCAGCCGAGGCTTCTGTTGCTGCTATTCTTGCGCTGCGTTTTATTAATGTGGTATCCCAGCTGCAAGACAAACCCAGCGGAATGGGAAAAGTTGTTTTGTAACCATGAATAATGTCAGATCCGAATATCAGCGGAATGTGTAAACGACTTTTTGTAACGGCCAGTTCTTGTGCTGCTCGAATTTTTTCTTCACCGATCACACCAAACAATCCGCCAACTTCTCCATTGGTAATTTTTGTTTCTACATTACTGCTTACTACGGCTCCTGTAAGTACACCGCCACCGGGCGTTAATAAATTTAATTGTCCGATCTTTTCGTGCAGGGTCATTTTTTTCATTAACGCATCGATATAAACTTTCATTCGATGATCAGCTGCCGAGTGCGTTGTTTGTGCAGCTGCTGTTAATGAGAAAAGAAGTACGGTAATTAGTATAAGTTTTTGCAAGCCTTTCATACTTGATATTTTTTATTTATCTATGATGAGAGAATAACCATGGCAGCAGATCTTTTTCTGCCAAAGCATCATCCCAGCTATTGTGGTTATCATTGGTATATAAATTCAAAATAACTTCCGCACCTGCATTTTTAAGTGCTTCTGCCATGTTGATACTGAATTGCGGATTTACCACATTGTCTTTTAAACCATGAAATATCCACCAGGCTGTATGTTTTATTGTAGGTGCAGTGGTTGTATCGGCTCCGCCACAGATAGAAAATGCTGCAGCAAAGACCTTTGGCTTTCTTCTAACTAATTCAAAAGTACCCATACCACCCATTGATAAGCCACCTACATAAATGCTATGTTTATCTATTTTGTATTCGTATTTTAATGTTGATAATAAACCGATCAATGAACGCATTGATCCGGTGGGTTTTCCATCGGAAATAAAAGCAAAGCTCCGGGTGTTATTTGTTGTATCAATTTTTACATTACTCCAAAATCCATTTGCAGGGCATTGCGGAAAGACTACGATGGCGGGATAATCCATGCGTACACTGTCTGCAATAAAAAGGCTGCCACCATGTGCAAGCTGCGCTTCGTTATTATTGCCGCGTTCACCGGAGCCATGCAAAAAAATGATCAGTGGGTATTTTTTTGAAGGATCGTAATTGAACGGTAACAAAATGCGATAGGGGAGTGTATCCTTTCCATGTGTGTAGATCTCTTTTTGATATAAAGAGAAGTCATTGGTTTGCGCTATGGCTTGTATATTTGCCAGGATCAGTACAAAAAAAATAATCTTTTTCATTTGCTTTGATTTAATTGTTTGATTGTTAAATAATTTAAACAACAATTAAACAATACAACAGTATAACTATTTATCAAAATCCAACCTGGTTAACCCGGCTTTAACTTCCGGACAACTCATAAATAATTTCCAGAGTAAGCCTGTTCTGTAATTTTCGATCATTACAACAATTGGGCCTTCATCAATTGCTAAATATGATTTTGCATACCAGTTCTTTCTTTCGCAAAATGCATCCGTAAAACCATATTCTCCCCATATTTTATCTCCTAAGCTATAATAAAAATGCTTTAGAGCGGCCATAGAATGTTCCGGCGTATAAGGAAATGCCGACAAAGCCGCAGTGGGAGCGATTGTTCCGCTATCGTTGAGTGGTGAATAAGGACTATAGCCATTGTAGGTATCGCAGGATGTTAATCCCCAACAACTATCGCTATATCCCTTGTATTTTTTGGGATCATCAATACAATAAGAATAATTAATAAGGGTATGATTTTTATTTTGTTGCCAGTAATCTGCATACTCATCTTTTAATCCATGAGGGTCTAATCCCAAAAAGGAATATTGTGAATAGTATAATGGTCCGCCATAATCAAAACCTAAGGGCAGTACATAATTGTAAAATGTTTTTCCATTTTTAAAAAAACTTCCCTGTGCCCATCCTTTGTGGTATACATCAACACTTACAGGATAATGTTGTCCGCTTGCGGCTAACACGTAGGTTATTAAACATTCATTAAAACCATGTATGGGAAAATTCATGGCCCAACCATAATTAGGACTCCA
>Ga0207016_1205_pt1 | contig 10197 bp, 9 predicted proteins | sample Alteio_BWMinCont_54_FD_153469 | JGI IMG/M metagenome (GOLD analysis project Ga0207016, IMG submission 153469) | Enriched cells from forest soil in Barre Woods Harvard Forest LTER site, Petersham, Massachusetts, United States -... | ecosystem: Environmental > Terrestrial > Soil > Temperate forest >...
GGGAAAGCCGTTTCGATCAGTACGCTGGAAGCAGAGCTCCGGCCGCTGCTTGGTCTGAGACACGAGCGCCCGGTGATCATCCAGGCGGATAAGGACATTGCCTTGCAGTATGTGATCTCGGTGATGGATATCGCGAAGAAGCTGCAGGTGTCGAAACTCGGCATCTCGGTGGCGCCGCCCAAAAAATGAAGTCGTACCTGGTCTATTCCTGCGCGGCGCACGGGTTTTTGCTGGCCGCCCTTGTCGTCGTGGGGACTTTGCTCTCCAAGCCGCGAATGAGCTATTATGCAATTGATCTGATGAGCTCTCTGCCGGCGGGCGGAGGTTCCGAACCTGGACCAGCCGTCTCGCCTGTATCAAAGCCGATACCGCCAGCTCCCAAAGTTGTGATTCCCAAAGCAGCGGCTCCTGCGCCCCGGGCGGCCGAAGAAGAAATGCCGGACCAGGATACGATCCGGATGCTGGCCAAACTGAAGAAGAAGCGGTTGACCCAGCAACGAAGCCAGGCTTCCGGTGAGTCAGCAGAGTCACACGCGACGGATAACAACGCTGCCGTGTCACAAAGCGCCGGACATGGGGCAGGCGGACTCGGAAGTTCGGGAGCGGGGATCGTCGCAGAAGCGGGGACCGCTTTTCCGTATCCCTGGTATTTGAAATCGATTGCAGACCGGCTCGATAAGCAGTGGAAGCCGCCGCAGGAGTTTGAGCCGGATACGACCTGTCAGGTGACCTTTGTGATTGACCGGAACGGACAGATCTCCGGGTCACAGATGTCGAAATCGTCCGGAGACGCGCTCTTTGATCAGTTGGCGCTGCGGGCTGTGCTCTATGCCAATCCGTTGCCGCCATTGCCGAACGGATTTCCAGATGACACATTGAAAGTCCATATGAAGTTTGTTGGAAGGAGACTATGATGGGCAATATTGGATTAGGAGAGATTCTGGTTCTGGTGCTGGTGGTCCTGATACTTTTTGGGCCGAACAAGCTGCCGGAGCTTGGCCGTTCGCTGGGAAAAGCGCTGGGTGAGTTTCGTCGCGGCATTCGAGAAGGTGTTGACGAAAAGGACACATCCTCCAAGAGCGATTCGACCGCCTCCTCCAAACATTCCTGAGGAACCCCCGTGTTACTCGTCAGCCGATTTTTCATGGCCGCCTACCTGACGCTGATCGTCCTTTTGTCTCTCTACGGGATTCATCGCTACTGGATTCTCTACCTCTACTACCGCTACTACAAATGGGCCAAACCCGCACCCGTTCCGCCGCTTCCCGATCAATTGCCGATCGTCACCGTCCAGCTGCCGGTCTATAACGAACGTTACGTCGTGGAACGCCTGGTGGATGCCGTCTGCCGGATGGACTATCCCAAAGAGCGGCTCGAAGTCCAGGTGCTGGATGATTCCACCGATGACACCGAAAAAATTGTGCGGGCGCATGTGAGTCGATTGGGAGAACAGGGATTCCTGATCGAGCACATCCGACGGAATGATCGCACCGGATTTAAAGCCGGCGCCCTGGCGGCAGGCCTTGCCGCTTGTCGGGGGGAATTTATCGCGATCTTTGATGCGGATTTTGTCCCGCCGGCCGATTTTCTGAAAAAAACGCTTCCCTATTTTGGCAGCCCCCGGATCGGCATGGTGCAGACGCGGTGGGGCCACCTGAATGAAAATTATTCGCTCCTCACCTGGATCCAGTCCATTTTTCTCGATGGTCATTTCTTGATTGAGCACACGGCGCGCAACCGGTCCGGCGCCTTTTTTAATTTCAACGGCACCGCCGGCATCTGGCGGAAAGACGCCATTGTGTCATCCGGGGGCTGGCAGCACGACACGCTCACCGAAGACCTCGATCTCTCCTATCGCGCCCAGATGAAGGGCTGGCAGTTTGTTTATCTGCCGGACGTCGTGTGCCCGGCAGAGCTGCCCGTGGACATCAACGCGTTTAAGACGCAACAGAACCGCTGGACAATGGGGGCCATCCAGACGGCCAAAAAAAATGCTTCCGACCATCTGGCGCAGTCCCCTGCCACTCAAAGTGAAAGTGGAGGCCACCTTCCATCTGACGGCCTGCATGGGTTATCTTCTGGCCGCGGCTCTTTCGGTTATTCTCCCCTTGAGTCTATTTTTTCGGGCGTACAACCATTGGCCCCTAACGGGACTTGTGGAAGGGGTGGCTCTGGCGGCCACCACCGTATCGCTTTTTATTTTTTACACCATCTGTCAGAGAGACCTGCATCTGGATTGGAAATTCCGGCTGCGCAATCTTCCGCTCATGATGTCGGTGGGCGTCGGCATCTGTCTTTCCAATGCCAAGGCCGTGCTGCAGGGACTCTCGCGGCGTCAGTTTGAATTTCGGCGAACGCCAAAATATTCGGTGACCAAAATGGACCGGAGCTGGAAGAAAAAGGAATACCGGTCGCGTAATCCTCTGGCGGCATTTGTGGAAGTGGCTTTCGCGGTCTATTTCTTAGGGGCGGTGTTTGCGGCCTACGAGTTGAAACAGTGGGTGAGCCTTCCCTTTATCGCGCTTTTCGCGTTTGGATTTTCCTACGTGGCCTTCCTGACGGTGTCTCACAGTATGTCGCAAAGGAATTCGGAGTTTCCCAAAGCGTTACCGAGCTGACGGCCAGGCCCTTCTCTTGAGCCGTGTCATAGATGAGCCTGGCGATATTTTCCGCCGTCGGATTGGCCTCCAAGAGATACAGGGGTTCTCCCGCCTTCTTCAACGTCGCGATCAGCGGATCCTTCCGGTGCAGGAGCATCCGGTGATCGAGCGTGCGGTCGATCCAGGTCTGAAGAATGTCTTTGATTTCGGTGAAGTCGCGCACCATGCCCTTGGCGTCCAGCGTTTGGGAGCTGATCTGCACTTCGACTTTCCCGTTGTGGCCATGAAAATAGCGGCATTTCCCGTTGTAGTGAAGCAGGCGGTGGCCGTAGCAGAAATGTATTTCCTTCGTCACCTGAAACATGAGGGTGATTATAATTAAAAACATGAAGCGGCAATCCTCGATCTGCGTCCTGGTGAGCGGAGGCCTCGACAGCGATGTGCTGCTGGCAGAGTCGGCGGCGCGCTATAGGCAGGTCTGGCCGGTCTATATCCGGCAGGGACTGGCGTGGGAAAAGGTCGAACTTTTCTGGTTGAAACAATTTCTTCAGAAAATCCACCAGAGGGCCATCCGACCGTTGCAGGTGTTGTCCGTTCCCATGGCGGATCTTTATGGAGCGCACTGGAGTACCGGAAAGAAACCGGTGCCGGGGGCTCGAACGCGGGACGAGTCGGTCTATCTTCCGGGGCGCAACATGGTCCTCTCCGTGAAGGCGGCGGTTTTTGCGGCGATGAAGAAGGTGCCGACCCTCGCCCTCGGATCGCTGGATCACAATCCCTTCCCGGATGCCTCCCCGCAGTTTTTCAAAAGGTGGGGAACAGTTTTAGGCCGGGGGTTGGGAACGCGCGTCAAAGTGATTGCCCCATATAGGCGGCTTTCTAAAGTACAGGTCCTCCGGCGCGGCGCCCAACTGCCCCTGCACTTAAGTTTTTCCTGTATAGCGCCGCGCCGAAAAAAGCATTGTGGACAGTGCAACAAGTGTGCCGAACGGCGTCGGGCGTTCCGTGCCGCCGGCGTGAAGGATCGAACGATGTATGCGAAAAACTAAAGTCGTCTTCTTTGACGCCGGGGGAACACTTTTCCGGCCGTATCCTTCCGTGGGACATGTCTATGCGAAAGTGGCCGACGCGCACGGCGTTCACGTGGACCCTGCACATGTCGATCAGATTTTTCATGAAAAATGGCATGAACGCAACGGCGCCTCCACGCTGGCTGGAATTTCCAGCGAAAAAATTGAACGGGAATGGTGGTACGGGCTCGTACGTGATGTGTTCGGTAATCTAGGGGAATTTAAAGACTTCGATGGCTTTTTTCGGGAGCTCTTTGACCTTTTCGCGCGGGCCGAATGCTGGCGGCTTTTCGACGATACGGTCCCGGTGCTCGAGGATCTGAAGAAAAAGGGATACCGCCTCGGCATCATCTCGAACTGGGATCACCGCCTCTTCACGATTGTGGAGCAGCTGGGGTTAACCTCCTATTTCGAAACCGTGACGGCAAGCTCCGCGGTCGGAAGCGCCAAACCAGGCAAACGCATTTTTGAGGCGGCGCTTGAAGCCATGAAAGCCGAAGCGGGCCACAGTGTCCATATCGGGGACAGCCTCGAAGATGACTATCACGGTGCCTCGCACGCCGGCCTTTCCGCCGTGTTGCTGGATCGACATGGGAAGGCTTATAATGATGTGGTTCGAATCGAATCTCTCCACCAACTTTCAAATATTCTGAAATGATCACAGAGCGCATGACCTTGACGCCCGAGCCCGTCGTCATCCTGGAGAACGCTTTTCAGGATCCCTACAACAACGCGGTGGCCACGGCCAGAACCTGCTATTCCTCGCAGGTGATCCATGCCGGGGATGTTGCGAAAGACGAGGTCACTCGGGGGCGAAGGGATGCCATCGCCCAGTCGATCTACAAAGCCGGCCACCACACCACCATCCAGCATGCCACCTTCCAGTTCGTCCTGGACAAGGTGTCGCGCCAACTCATCTGGTCCTTTCTGCACAGCCATCCTTTTTATAACTCGGAGCAGGTAAGCCAGCGCTATGTGGAGATGAAACCGGAGAATTTCACCACCCCGGCGCTTCAGGAAAACCATCTGCCGCTCTACACCCAGGCCGTCCGGGAGCTCACCGATACCTATCATGAGCTGGGGCGGCTCCTGGAGCCGACGGTCATTCAGGAGTTTAAGAGGCTCTTTCCCGTTCGCAATCTTGAGGAAAAGCGCTGGAAGAGTGCCATCAAGAAGCGTTGTCAGGAGGTGGCGCGCTACGCTCTGCCGGTGGCCATGCATGCCCACCTCTACCACACGATCAGCGGCCTGACCCTCCACCGCTACCACCGGCTGAGCCAGCAGTTTGATGTCCCCCTGGAGCAGAAGATCGTGATCGGCAAGATGGTGGAGGCCGTTAACCGGTTCGATCCGGAATTCTTCAAGTTTATCGAGGACCCCCTCCCCATGGAGGAGACGCTGGAATACCAGATGCTCCAGACCTTTGATGAGAGCGCGCGCTGCTGCTGGCCCAAGGCGTTCAATCAGGAGTTTGACCGGGAACTTGGTCAATTATCATCAAAACTGATTGATTTTAAGGCTAATTCTGAAACTGTTCTGGCGCAGAGCGTACGGAGCGTTATGGGCACACCTCAAAGCGCCATGACCGACTCCGATGCCATCGACTGGGTCCTAAACCCCTCTAAAAATCCGTACTTTTCTGAATCTTTGAATCTTACCTCCTTGAGCAAGCTCACCCGGACTCTGGTTCATCCGCACTTCACGTTCAAGAAGAAGATCTCCCATACCGCCGATTCCCAGGACCAGAGGCACCGGATGACCCCCGCCTCTCGGCCGGTCCTCGTCCGGCAGGTGCTATGGGATGAGCCGGACTATATCGTACCGGTCCTGATCCAGGATACCCCGGCGGCTTTGGAGCTCTTCCAGTCCGCCATGAAGCGGCTGTGGGGTCATATGAGTACCCTGATCAATGCCGGGGAGTCCGAGGAAAATGTCAGCTACCTACTGCCCAACGCCTTCCCCATCCGGTTTGAGGAGTCCGGCGACCTCCTCAACTTCCACCATAAGTGGACCCACCGCCTCTGCTACACCGCCCAGGAGGAAATCTGGAAAACATCGCAGGAGGAGGTTATGCAAATTCAGCGCGTATTTCCGCGCATTGGCAAGTATTTCGGCGCCCCCTGCTGGATGCGCAAGGAGGCCGGCCAAACCCCCTTCTGCCCCGAGGGCGATCGTTTCTGTGGGGTTACTGTCTGGAAGCTTCCGGTCTCTGCCTACCGCCGCCTTATTTAACTTCGAGAACAGCATCAACTGAAATTGATACCCCTTAAATTGCTATATTTATACGCCTGTTTCTGGTTGTATACCGTCAGAATGTTAAGATTCGTATGGAAAATACGCTGTGTGTAAACCCCTGTTAACTATTGTATTGACAGGGTTAACTTCGAGAGCTATCTATGGGCTGAAAGCCCCTATGAATACAAAGTTAACAGAGAATTTACAAAGAAATCACAGTCGCGTAACATTCATTCGGTACATTTATCCCATGAGGGGTGAATGTATGAAGAAGATTTCAGCCATCATCGCCGGCGCGGCGATGTTTTTTTGCGTACAGGGGGCTCTATGGGCCGCAGGACCTGGTACGACGGCAGCTGACATTTTGAAGATAGGCGTAGGCGCTCGGGCGATCGGTATGGGTGAAGCCTACGTCGCCCAAGCCGATGACGTTTCATCCCTCTATTGGAACCCGGCAGGCCTGGCCTTGATGCAAGAACGCCAGGCTTCTTTTATGTATGACCAGATGTATCAGGGTTCGACCTTCCAGAATGCCGCCATCGGTATTCCGCTTGAAAGCGGCGCCATCGGAGGCAGCCTTTCCTACCAGAGTTTCGGGGACATCCAGGGGTATGCGACGGACGGCACCGTAACCAGTAACCAATCGGCCTATAGTGCCGTGGGCACCTTAGGGGCGGCCTGGCTTGGAAATCAGTGGTCTGCCGGCGCCAACGTCAAAGGAATTCAGGAAAAGCTGGCGGATGAGAAAGCGAATGGAGCGGCTTTTGACCTCGGCGGAAATGCAATCTACCCGAAGCCGGTCCTGGGCGGCACCCTGCGAATGGGTGCGGTGGTCCAGAACCTGGGTTCCGGAATGAAATTTGAACAACAGTCGGACCCCCTGCCCATGGACTGGAAAGTCGGTCTGGCGGCGGTGCAGATGATGGACAAGAAACTCAATGTATCGCTGGACTACACCACCCCGAAAGACGACAGTGGCTATGTCTCGGGTGGTCTGGAATATTGGCTGTTTCCTTTTATTGCATTGCGGACGGGCTATGTGGCCAATAAGACCGAAGGCTCCGGCATGCGCGCGGGTCTCGGCCTACGGATCAAGGGGTTATCTTTTGATTATGCGTATGCGGGCCAGGGAGAGCTGGGGATGAGTCACCGCTATGAGTTATCATTCCGCTTTGGCGAACCGCGCCCCATCCTGTCGGCTGAAGAGCGCAAGATCCTGCAGCAGGCCAAGGCCGCGATGCGAGCCCAACGCTATGAGCAGGCGACCCTCCTCTTTGACAGCTTGATTGAGCTTGAACCGCGGTATCAACCTGCCCGCCGGTATATAAAGGTAGCGATGGCTAAACTGGAAGGCCAGCAGAACCAGATGGTCGCCCGCCAGGGCAAGATTTATGAGCCGGGCATCAATGACGGCGCCAAGAAGCCGGCGCTCCCTGAAATGGACGATTTGGAACAACTCTTGAACATCGGCCAGCCGAAGTCGGCTCAGGCCCCGGGCGACAAGGACAACGCCGCCCCCGCGGCGCCGCAGGGGGGGAACTAAACCATGAAACGATCAATTATCAGAGTCATTTTCAAGAGCACAGTGGTGGCTCTAATCTCTTCCTCCGTTTGGGCAACCCATATACCTATTGATCCAAATCAAAACCGGAGCAGTTGGGTCGCTGGCATCCAAGACCTGAACATACAAATAGTAAATCCATTAAATGCGAGCGGAACCGAATTCTATTTCATGGCTTCTGACAATGGCAGCGAGCCATTAAATACAAATCAGGCTTCCGATTTGTCGTTAGGCCATAGAATCGCTGGTACAGCGATACACTACCTTGGAACAGGCGGAGCACAGACCTTGGGCAAGGATATCTTTCCTGTTCGCCTTGGTGATGGATATTTCATTTATGTTGAAACATGCGACCAAGGTACGCCTTATACGCTCGGCGCTATCAATACGTCTGTTTGTAGCAATTGGGTTCTCATTAATGGAGGCTCGATCAGTACTCTGGGTGCTACAACGGATCCTGGCTTCAAGACGATTAGCAAGGCGAATGTGACGTCGCCGAGCTCGATTAATGTTGCACTGAACAATCCGATCATTAGCGACAACTCAGCTCAAAACTGGATTTTGAATATTACGCAATCGGGAGTTCCTGGAAATACCAGCGGCGATCTCCCGAATCCATTCAGCCCTGGGAGTGGGCCGTACGCATTGACCGTTAACGATTCATATTTTGTCACACAAGGAACAGCTTTTCGACTGAGTCCCAACACGGCCTATATCCTGAACGAATCAATACTCTACAATTACAGTCAGCAGACAACCCCTACCGCCCCCGCGACATCGCCGTTCTGGACAAATCCCGTGGACCCTGCCAATGTCACTGTCACCCCGACACATTTTACCGCAACCATTAATTTTAACAGCCATGGCGCAGGGTTGGACAATCCGGTCAATACCGTCTATCGTGTCACCGCCGTGCAGCAGAATGGGCCGGACACCCACACGTTCGATGTCACCTATACGGGAACCAATCCCATGAGCCATAAGTTTACCGGGTTGGTTGCATCTGCTGCCGGAACTCCCTACACGGCTTGTGTAACGGCGCAAAATCTTGGCGGTGGGAGTTGGAATCCAAGCACCCAAGTTTGTCAGAACTTCACTACATTACCTTTGAATCCAACATATTCTGTCAGTGGGGTGCAGACCAATCAGGCGACCTTTAATGTGACGCTGAACCCACCGACGGGTATTACCGATTATCTCGTTGAGAGGTGTGTGGGCGGCGTGAATGGCACCTGCGTCCAAGACGTGAAAACGGCGTGGCCCGGCGTTACTCAAACGATTAACGACACCATGAGCGGGTTGACTCCCAATACGGCATACGAGTTCTATGTCGAACTTTTTGAAGGTGCAGACAACAGTGCGTTTATGCCGCAACCGGATCTGGGCGTAGGTGTGAATCAATTCACTACGACACCGACTGATCCATCCTTATTTAATCTGACAAACGCGCCCCCTGTGGCAGATACGCTTCATGCAAGTTGGACAGTCGGCCCAGGCAATCCAGGTGCCACGCATAACGAGGTCCAATATTGTACAGACGCTGCCTGCTCCGTTGGATGCTTGACGTTGGATGTGCCGGGCAATGGAGCTACTAAGGATATAACCTCTCTTCTAGAGGAAACTTCTTATAGCGCGCATGTTAGAGCCTTGTCGGTTGGGGGGGGGGAATAACAGTAATTATTCAAACTGTGCCACAGCTACGACTATTAATGTAGCACCGGTGGTGCCGGTGCCGTCCTGCGTCCAGATCGGGGTCACCAACAGCGCGACCTGCTCGGTTTCCGGAGTGGCCGATAATGATCTCTCCGGCGTGGGTGTCCTCTATCAATGGAGCGTGGTACCCAATGCGGGCACAAGCTTCAGCCCCGCCAGCACTCCGGGCAGCACCAGCAACAGCAATAGCACCACTTTCTCCTATCCTTCCGTCCAGGCCTACACCGTGACAGTGACGGTGACCGATCATAATGGGACGGGACTGGCGACCAGCAACAGCACGGTATTTAATCCCGGCCAGGTCCCGACGACGATCACAGTGACACCCAGTTCGGTGACGGTCGCCACCGGCCAGAGCACCTCGGGTACTTTCTTTACGGCCACAGTCAAAGATCAGAATGGCACGGTCATCACAAATGAGCCCGTCAATTGGAGCATCAGCGGTGCCGGGAACTCCGTCACCTCCGCCAGCGGTCCTCAGACCGGTGTGACGGCAGGGTCAACCACGGGGATCTTCACATTGACCGCTTCTCTGACTGGTGCCACGAGCGGCACATCAAACATCACGATCGTTCCATTCCTCTCTTTGAACAGCATCAAAGTCTGCGCGGTCGGGGATATGAGCTGCGCGGGCACCATTACAATAAAGACACTTCAAAATCAGACGTTTACGGCCGAAGGGTTTGACCAATTCGGCAACCCGATTCCATTGACCAACGTCCAATGGTCCAACAATGTCACGAGCGCCTCCGGGGCTTCCGCGAGCTTCAGCTCGTCTGCCCTTGGACAAGGGATTCGCATCGTTGCGACCGACAAAACCACCGGCATTAACGGTTTTATCGTCGTGAACGTCATCAACCTGGATGTCTCGGGAGCCTTTGCCTCGCCGGTTCCTTACAAGGCCAATACAAGCGGGGGCTTTATCACCTTTAGGAATTTGGGAACGCAGGCCACGATCCACATCTACACCGCCAGCGGCCGGCGCGTGTTCGATATTTCGCTCAATAATCCGCCCAGC
>Ga0207016_1112_pt2 | contig 10149 bp, 15 predicted proteins | sample Alteio_BWMinCont_54_FD_153469 | JGI IMG/M metagenome (GOLD analysis project Ga0207016, IMG submission 153469) | Enriched cells from forest soil in Barre Woods Harvard Forest LTER site, Petersham, Massachusetts, United States -... | ecosystem: Environmental > Terrestrial > Soil > Temperate forest >...
AAAAACACGGTATTGCAGTAATCATTCAGCGTGATACCGTATCTATAATTTAAAAATTCTTGAATGATATGGTACAATGTACTATACTGATATAAGTAACGCCATCATGATGATATTAAAATTACGATCTTTTGCTCGGTGGGCGAGTAGTGAAAGCATCTCAGATTCAGTGATAAAAAAAGCGGTAGATGAGATTAATCGTAATTTAATAGACGCTGATCTTGGTGCTGGATTATTAAAAAAACGTGTCGCACGAGAGGGTATTTAGTTTTTTGCAAGTTTTTTCTTCAAAAGTTGTCCAAAACTCTGTTTTAATCGCCGATCAATTTCAATTTTCATTCAAGCCAAATACTTATTTACAAAATCATTAGGTTTGATCATTTCGATTCCAAAACAGCCATCAACTGTCAGCAAATCTTTATCACCACTGACAATCAACTTACATTTCGCAGCAAGTGCAGTTGCGATAAATTTATCATCGTCTGCATCTCTTGAAACTGGTTCTTTCAATATTGCTGGCGATACAAATTCACCATAAATTGTGACTAAATCAATAAACGGTGAGATATCAACGCCAGGATATTTTTTTGAAAGAGTATTTCCAACGCGAACATATTCATTCAATATCTCAGGCGAGACAATGAGTTTAATTTTTCCGTCACTCCAAGCATTTAAAATCCGTTCAGGATGTCCTGACCAGAATATGCCTGACATGAATACATTGGTATCCAAAACTAATTTAATCACTTTTTGCGAGCAACCTTTATTGCTGATTTTATAGATTCTTGAGTGAGACCCGCAGCTTTTGCTGATTTTCGAGCTTTGATAATCAGGTTTTTATATTCACTCATGCTGGGACGCGTGACTATTTTCAAAATAACCACGTCTTTTTCAGCAAGCACTAAAAATTGATCGCCGGAGTGTAGACCCATTTTATCTCTGATGTCTTCTGGAATTACCACCTGTCCTTTTGATGACATTTTTGTTGTTGCTACTTGACTCATATGCTTACCTCTCTATCTTACCAGTAAGATTATAGCACACTACAGAAATAAAGCGAATTTTTAGTCAGATTTATCACTAACCTCCAAAATCGGACGATACTTCAATTTAATCGCCCCATCAAAAAAATAATTTCATAAAAAAACACGGTATTGCAGTAATCATTCAGCGTGATACCGTATCTATAATTTAAAAATTCTTGAATGATATGGTACAATGTACTATACTGATATAAGTAACGCCATCATGATGATATTAAAATTACGATCTTTTGCTCGGTGGGCGAGTAGTGAAAGCATCTCAGATTCAGTGATAAAAAAAGCGGTAGATGAGATTAATCGTAATTTAATAGACGCTGATCTTGGTGCTGGATTATTAAAAAAACGTGTCGCACGAGAGGGTAGTGGTAAGAGCGGCGGGTTTAGAACGATGTTGGCATTTCGCGACAACAATCGAGCTATTTTTATTTTAGGGTTTCCAAAAAGTAAGCAAGATAATATTGGAAATGAAGAACTGCGAAAATTAAAAATTTTATCCAAAGAATTATTAAGCGCTTCGGATTCTGAAATACGAAAACGAATTTTGGCTGATGAGTTAATTGAGATAAAATAATGGGTGAATGCTATGAGTATCAAAAAACAAAAACCAATAAAAAAAACAATGAATGATGTTGCGCGTGAAGCCATATCTGAAATGGCGACAATTTTGCACAACATGGGAAAAATTGATGAGTCGACCTTGAAAGAATATTCAATTGATTTTCCAGTTATAAAAGAACTAAAGGCAAGTGAAATTAAAAAAATTCGTGAAAAGATTAATGTGAGTCAGCCAGTTTTTGCGAGATTATTAAATACTTCACCTGAAACGATTAAAAAATGGGAGCAAGGTGATCGTCATCCAACTGGCGCATCTTTGAAATTATTAAATTTAGTTTCTGCGCATGGTTTGGAGGCGTTGTATTAATTTACCGTGCCAGGCATGCCTTTCGAAATCTCTGTTAGAAATTTAGCAAAAGAGGCGCACATTGCGCCATCTGTTATTCAAAATCTGCGTTCAGGTCAACAAAATGACATTAAAAAGAGACGCCGATTCATCGCGTCTCAAATCTCTGAGCATCCTTGATATTGCAGAAATTGCATTATTTTTTACAATGCTTCAGTATCAGGCATATATTTGAGACGCGATGAATTGCGTCTCTACGAAGAACTTGCATTCTTGCGCCAATATAATCAATCCCAAATCGGATAATGCTCCAACGTAATCGCTTCATCAAAAAATAACTTCGTATTATCTTCAAACGATTGCGTGTAATCCGACACATAAAAATGTTTTTTGCCCACCGATTTATTTTTATTAATCGAATTATCCAGTGTCAAACGTGCTTTCACAGCATGCGCCACAATTTCAGAAGGATCGATAATATCAATCGCATTTTCATAGTATGCGCAAATATTTTTTTTAATCACGGGATAATGCGTGCAACCTAAAATTAAGGCATCAATATTTTTTAATGTGTCTCTTGATAAATATTCTTCTAAAATCGTATCAATCACTTTTTTATGATGAAAACCTTCTTCAATCGCAGACGCTAAAATCGATGTCGCTGCAGATTTTAAAGTAATGCCGTTATTTAATTCATCAATTCTTTTTTTATAAATATTCGATTGAATGGTGGCTTTAGTGCCAATTAATCCAACGTTTTTTTTCGCATAAAATTCGCGACAATGATTAATAACAGGATCAATCACATTCATCACCGTCGCTTGTTTTCCGCAATATTCTTTCACCAAATCAAAAGCCACAGCCGATGCCGTGTGACACGCAATTAAAATTAATTTACAGTTTTGTTGTAATAACATGTGCGTGATTTTAATGGCATACGCTTGAATCGCTGCCGCTGATTTATCGCCGTAGGGCAGGTGAGCCGTATCACCAAAATAAATGATATTTTCATTGGGCAGTAATTTGACGAGCGAATGCGCAACGGTTAAGCCACCGATACCGCTGTCAAAAATACCAATGGGCTTGGATGATAATGCATTAGTCATCATGTTCACCCAAACTTTTTCCGGTGAATAAATATTCTTTTAATTCTTTTTCAAATCGTGGGTCGTGTTTGCGAATCCATTCGAGCGTCATTGCCGCATGCTCTTTTTCTTCATCGCGATTGTGTGCGAGAATTTTTTTCAGCTCAGGGTCTTTGCAAGCGTCGACGCGTTGATTGTACCAATCGACCGCTTCAAGCTCTTCTTTCAAGGATTCAATGGCGCGATGCATATCGCGTGTTTCGTCGGATAATTCTTCAATTGGTTCGTGATAACCTTCGTGTGACATAAGAAAATTTCCTTTGCAAAAATTGTTTGCCTATCCTATCACGTGCTATGATCATCGCAAACTACCATCAAAAAAGGATTTTTTATGCAAATGAAAACTGTGTTTCAAATCGGTCTTGTCGTATCTGCAATGACAGGACTAGCGGGTTGCGGTTCTGTGCAAAATTACGCAAAAAAAGTGGATGTATGGCAAGGCAGGTCTGAGCAGGAATTGGTGCGCGGATGGGGGCATCCGGCAGAAGTAAATACGTTAAGTAACGGGGATGATCAGTACATCTATTTTTCAAATGAACGCGAATCTATGCCGCCTGTGTATTCACCCACGATGACAACGCGTCTGAGTCCGCAAGAAAATAACACATTGAGTCGGCCAGCTGCTGTAAAACGCGATAACCCTTCCTTTGTTTGCGAAACCGTATTTGAAATTAATCACGCGGGCACGATTGTCAAAACCAGTTTTGACGGCGATGATTGCGTGGCTTCCTCGACGGGGCACAAAATTCGCTAGATGATGAAAAAGAAAATCATTGCCATTATGGGTCCCACTGCTTGCGGAAAAACAGATCTCGCGATCGCATTAACGCAAGCATTGCCTGTCGATATTATTAGCGTTGATTCTGCGCTGGTGTATCGCACAATGGATATTGGCACTGCAAAACCCACAGAAAATGAATTAAAAATTGCACCACACCGATTAATTAATATCTGTGATCCTGCCGATAGTTATTCTGCAGGACATTTTTGCAGTGATGCATCGCGTGAAATTAAAGATATTATTTCTCTTGATCGCACACCATTGTTGGTGGGTGGTACGATGTTGTATTTTCATAAATTATTTTTTGGGCTAGCAGATTTACCGACAGCGAACGCTGAGATTCGCGCGCAATTAATGCGGGATGCTGAAAAAATCGGTTGGGCAGCGATGCATGAGCGTTTAAAAAAAATGGATCCCGTTGCTGCGGAAAAAATAAAACCGCAAGATCCACAGCGTATTTCCCGCGCATTAGAAGTATTTTTAATGACGGGAAAACCGATTTCAGAATTACAACAAAAATCGGAATCGTCTTTATTGTCTGATTATGATGTTATTTCTATCGGGTTAATGCCGATGAATCGTGCTTGGTTGCATGAGAATATTGCTAGGCGTTTTGAAAAAATGTGTGATGCGGGATTTATTGATGAGGTGCGTGCATTGCGTAATCGTGCTGATATTCATGCAGATTTACCATCGATGCGCATTGTGGGTTATCGACAAGCGTGGGAATATTTGGATGGTAAAATTGATTTTGAGACGATGAAAGAAAAGGCGATTGCGGCGACGCGGCAATTGGCAAAACGACAAATGACGTGGTTGCGGAGTTGGAAGGCGGTGAATGTATTTGATCCGCAGGATCCGGAATTGTTTGAGAAGGTGTTGCGTCGGGTGGGTTAATTTGCGCGCTCGCTGACGCGAGTGCTTCTAAACTATATCACTAGCGTGTGCTTGCTCGAAGATCATGTCTCTGTCAACCCTTTGCGCCAGTGATGAAGATCATGTCTCTGTCAACCCTTTGCGCCAGTGATATAGTTTAGAAGCCCTCGCGTCAGCGAGCGCGCCCAGAAAAACCTGCAAGCGGTATGATCTTCAAGTCCGCACACGCTAGTAATATAGTTTAGAAGCCCTCGCATCAGCGAGCACGCCCCAAGGAAACCCATCCCATGACCATTCTAATTCACATCCCCTCACAAACATTACAACTCAACAATGCGAATAACATTACCATCGCAGAATACCCTATTTCTACCGCCTTAAAAGGTCCTGGCGAAAAAAACGGCAGCCATCAAACACCACGCGGCGAACACATCATCTGTGAAAAGATCGGTGACAATATGCCTATTTTTACAGTATTTTCTGCACGAATCCCAACCGGTGAAATTTTTAATGAGGCATTATCACAACAATTTCCCAAGCGTGATTGGATCTTATCCCGTATTTTATGGCTTTCTGGCATTGAAGCAGGAATTAATTGCGGTGGTGACGTCGATACGAAAGCACGCTTTATTTATATTCACGGCACAAATGATGAAAAAAATATTGGCACACCGAATTCACATGGCTGTATTCGCATGATAAATACCGACATGATTGATTTATTTGATCGTGTGCGCGTGGGTGAGCGTGTTTATATTCATTAAAAAAACGGGCGCTTTACTGTCTTCGTAATGGTGGTGCCATCCCATGTTGCGATTGATAATTTGGCGGACGAGAAGCGTTATGAGAAGTGCCAAATAATCCTCCATTAATACGAGCAGCAGCTGACAGACGTTCCGTTAATTCGGTTATTCTACTTTGTTGTTCTTGTATTACCGCATTTTGTTCATGTATTTTTCCTTTGGCGCGCTCAAGCGCTTCAATCGTATCGTGATTGAGCGCAGTAATAGTAGCCGCTGCTGATAATCGTGTGATTTCAAGATCATTATTAATTTGCTTAGCTTGTAAGGCTTCAATTTCTGCGCTCATTTTTTTATTTATACGGCATAAATCTCTTATAAATTGCATAAGATCGATTGGTGTGTATTCACGTAATAAGTCAAATGTTTGTTCGCGGGTGTTGATAGCTAAAACCTGACTGATCACTGACTTTCTTTGTTCAACAGTTAATAGTGATTGTTGCGTAACAGCAGGATGATCGCCTCCTGCTGTTGCAATCTCATGTGATTGAGCGCTTTGTCTTTCTTGCTCCATAGGAAACAATTGTTCCATCGGAAACAATTGCTTTAATTTTTTTATCATTAGATTTAACAAAGTATCAGAATTAAAACGGATGGTCTGGTCTAGTCCGTGAAGCACGAAACGCTGACTAATCAGCTCATTTATATACTCCTCACCCACGCAATTATGCTGTGGCATGTACAATACCTTAGATGGGGCATTTGCATTTGCCCGAAGATATTGTTCATTAAGTTCATAGTAAAGAGAATATACGTAGTGAGTTTTAACAGATCTTTCATGGTATAGCAGTACATCGTTAATAACGCTATCGTTTGCGACAATAAGCCACATCAGAGAGTTATCTATCAGGGAGCGCATAAAGATTTCCATTCATCATTTATTTATTTTTAATGATCTTAGAATAGTTTTTTAAAGAGTCAATTGATTTTTAAAAATTAAACTAAAAAACACGGTATTGCTGAAAATAAAATACGCTTTAAAATAACCCACGTTATTATTTTTTATTTCAAGGAGTTTTTATGAAACAGTTATTATTAGCGGGTTTATTGTCAATTATGTTATTGCCTTCTTTTTCGTATGCGAAAGAAAATACAGAAAATCATGTTGCGACGCAAGAGCAGCATCGTGTGGTGTCACATGCCAGTTCAAAATCACAATACACGCAACCGGTTGATATTAATCATGCCGATGCAACACAATTAGCAACATTGAAAGGGATTGGTCCGAAAAAAGCAGATGCTATTATTGCTTATCGTACAAAGAATGGTTCGTTTCAAACCGTTGCTGATTTGGCGAAGGTGAAGGGAATTGGGGCAAAATCGGTTGCACGCCTACAAAAGAACAATCCGGGTCGTTTAGTAGTTAACATGAGCGCAAAAGTCGCGTAGACTTTGGTTTCTGGGTGTGGTTGTACTACAACAGGTTTTTATCATAACATTATGATTTTGCTGGCATTCTAAATCAATAACCGTGTGATTTTACTTGTTGTGACGATCTCATCCAGAACTTTTACCTCATTTGACTGGGATTGTTTTTTTTGCATGAGCATCATTACCTCACTCATCTTAAGTGTATTTGTCGGTATTTTTATAACCCTGTGTTGTATTTATTTATTAAAACCGGTAGCCATGCATATTGGTTTAGTGGATGTACCCGGCGGTCGTAAAACACATGCCCATGTTATCCCGTTGATTGGCGGTGTTTCCATATTTTTTGGTTTTTGTTTTGCGCTATTGTGTTTGAATATTTCACTCCACAATTACCGCGGCTTATTAGCAGGCAGTTCGATATTGATATTAATCGGCGTAATGGATGATTTTCGAGAATTAACGCCCCGCATTCGCTTGGCGGGGCAATGTTTAGCAACACTGCTCTTAATTGAGTGGGGACATATTGCTGTTAACCATTTGGGTAATTTATTTTTTCTCGGCAATGTTAATTTAGGTATTTATTCGCTGTTTTTTACTATTTTTTTTGTGCTTGGATTTATAAATTCAATTAATATGATTGATGGCCATGATGGTTTAGCGGGATTAATTGTTTTGGGCCAAGCATTTTTTTTCGCATTACTGAGCGTCCAACTGCATCAATTTTTTAACTTGTATTTGTTGCTGATTTTTATGGCAGTACTATGTGTGTTTCTCGTTTTTAATTTGCCCATATCGAAACATAAGCGCGTCAGTATTTTTATGGGGGATGCGGGTAGCACGTTTGTTGGATTTATCATCGCATGGTTTGCAGTTGATTTATCGCAAGTAACGTTTACGCATAAAAATATGATGCTGCATTACAGTCCGATGACAATATTGTGGGTGCTTGCCTATCCATTGTATGATTTATTGTTTGTTATTATTTACCGACTGATAACGAATAGATCGCCCTTTTCTGCGAGTCGTGATCATTTGCATTATTTATTATCGGATCGTGGTTTTCAAAGAACATCAATTACGTTTATGCTATTTATTTTTTCTGTATTGCTGGGTTCCGCAGGACTATTTTTGGCGAAGCAAAAAATGCCTGAGTCGTGGCAATTGGTGTGTTTTTTAAGTGTTTTTGTTGCTTATTTTGGGATGATGTTCTTTTTAACGGATGCTGCGCGAAGAAAATGTTTCGCGCAAGTGTGAATCGCGCTTGCTAACGCAAGTGTAGTGTATTCTGCTACTCACTTGCCGGTATTTTGCGCCAGTGATATAGCTTAGAAGCGCTCGCGTCAGCGAGTGCGAACATCAAAACGGATTTTACAATGATACTTTCAGCAAAAAACATTCAATGCACTCGCGCGTCACGCACGCTTTTTCATGACATTCATTTTACGGTGACAACCGGTGAATTGCTGCAAGTGGTTGGCAATAACGGCGTCGGAAAATCAAGCTTATTACGTATCCTTGTGGGATTATTACAACCGACATCCGGTAATGTTCTTTGGAATAATCAACCCATTACACAATCCGATTTCTATCAGCATTTATTTTATTTAGGGCATTCACTGGCAATCAAGCCTGAATTAACTGTCAAAGAAAATATTTTATTTTCTGACAGAAATAATCATTTTTCAGACGACGCTCTTAAAAAAACATTAGCAATGTGGTCGTTAAAAAATAATATAAATCATTTGTGCGGCACATTATCGCAAGGTCAAAAACAACGGGTGGCGTTGGCGCGTTTGCAGTTATCCACCGCTAAAATATGGATTTTGGACGAACCCTTTGCCAATTGTGATGTGCAAGGAATCGCGCAGTGTGACATATTATTTCAAACGCACTTAAACAATGGTGGCATGATTGTGGTGTCGACGCATCGAAAAATTCCGATTCATGGATCGATTTTGGAGTTGTGAACTGGTGATATATTTTAGAAGCGCTCACGTGAGTGAGTGCGAAAGTAAGAAAAACAGAAGTAATGCTATCATCGCGCTTGCTAACGCAAGTGCTTCTAAACTATATCACTAGCAACTACTCACTCAAAGACGGTGCTTATTATGAAAATAATTCACTACACATTAAAATATCATTATCTTCTCATCATGCGAAATCCCTTGCGCTATTGCATGCCGCTTTTATTTTTTTTACTCGTGAGTTTTTTATTTCCTTTAGCTATTTCTCCCAATAAACACTTGCTGCAATTGATGGGTGCAGGCATTATTTGGATTGCTGTATTGCTCGCACATTTATTGGCGCTGCCTTACTTATTCGCAGAAGATTATGCCGATGGCACACTCGATCAATTGCTAATACAGCCAAAATCATTATCCGCGGTAATGTCCATCAAAATTTTTAAACACTGGCTGCTATTTATTTTCCCAATGATTTTATGTGTGCCTATGTTAGCGATAATGTTTGATTTGTCTTTTTCAGCGATTAACTTGTTGATAATCAGTTTATTACTGGGAACGCCAGTGATAGTGATGCAAGGTGCCATTGTTGGCGCATTGAGCGTGGGATTAGCGCGACCCGGTTTATTACTGGCAATTATCTTGCTACCACTGTATATTCCCCTCTTAATTTTCGGGTCAGTAACACCTATTCAGTGGGAACTGCTGGCCTCGGAGTTTATACTATTTATGACTTTTGGCCCTAGCGTAATTGCATTCGCATTACGCGTAGGCATTACATACGGTTAGGTTTTAAAATGCTGTCACATAAAAATGTAGAAAAAAGTAAGAAACGTTGCCATCATCGCGCACGTCGATCATGGTAAAACAACACTCGTGGATTGTTTATTAAAACAATCGGGCACATTCGATGAGCGTGCGCATTTGTCTGAGCGCATGATGGATTCCAATGATTTGGAACGTGAGCGCGGCATCACCATTTTAGCGAAAAACACCGCCATTCGCTGGAATGATTATCATATCAACATTGTAGACACCCCGGGTCACGCGGACTTTGGCGGCGAAGTGGAACGTATTTTGTCGATGGTTGATTCTGTCTTGTTATTGATTGATGCAGTGGATGGCCCGATGCCACAAACGCGTTTTGTGACACAAAAGGCTTTTTCTTGGGGTTTAAAACCGATTGTGGTTGTGAATAAAATTGACCGTGATGGTGCAAGACCAGATTGGGCGGTCGATCAAGTATTTGATTTATTTGTGAGTCTGGATGC
>Ga0207016_1208_pt1 | contig 10072 bp, 5 predicted proteins | sample Alteio_BWMinCont_54_FD_153469 | JGI IMG/M metagenome (GOLD analysis project Ga0207016, IMG submission 153469) | Enriched cells from forest soil in Barre Woods Harvard Forest LTER site, Petersham, Massachusetts, United States -... | ecosystem: Environmental > Terrestrial > Soil > Temperate forest >...
GTGGCCGCTTGGCCATCCCCTGAAAAACCGCAGCCTAAAGCGGCGTTGCCGGCCACCGTGGTGAGGATTCCGCTCGTATCGACCTTGCGAACGAGGCAGGTGTCGGCTTCGATGAAATAAAAATTGCCAGCGCTGTCGAAGGCCACGGCTTCGACGTCCCCGACCGCGGCGGAGCCCGCCTGAGCTCCATCGGGTGTATACCCTTGGACTCCAGTACCTGCAAATCGGGTGATGATATGGGTGACGGCGTCCACCCTGCGGATCACGTAGTTGCCGGAATCCCCGAAATAAACATTGCCCAGCGCGTCCAGCGCCACATCTTCGGGATCATTGAGTTGCGCCGTATTCCCCAGAATGTTTTCCACTTCGGCTCCGGCGACTCCTGTACCCGCCACGGTGGTGATAATGCCGGTCACGGCGTCCACTCGGCGTATGGCGTTATTCCCGTCATCGGCAAAATAAAGATCCCCCGCCGTGTCCAGGACCATGCCAGCGGGATCATGAATATCCGCATTGGTGGCAAGTCCGCCATCCCCTCCATATCCGGAACCAAACCCCCCCACCACCGTCTGGATCGCTCCCGGCGCGACCGTCACTCCGAACACGGTGACGGCTATGGCCTGGTTATTGATAAAGCGTATCCGGTGACCCACCTGATCGGCGATATAGAGATTGCCTGAATTATCCAGACGCACACGTGAAGGGTTCCACAAGAGCGCCGCGGTAGGGGGGCCCCCATCTCCACCATAGGAGTTATTGTTCACGCAGAACCCGGGTTGGCTGCCTGCTATAGTCGTGACGATTCCTGTAGCGGCGCTTACCTTGCGGATGAGGCAGTTGTTGTAATCCGCAATATAAATATCGCCGGCCGCGTTAACGTCGACACCAAAGGGTAATTGAAATTCCGCTGAGGTAGCAGCAACGTTATCCACGTACCCGGAGATCCCATTGCCGGCCACGGTAGTGATGGTTCCTGCAGCATATGTGAGGGAAGGGACGGCCAACATGACCGCAACCCAGCGCCGGAAAGTAAAAGGCACACCGTCCGCTCCATGTCCTGATAGAAACCCCATTTTCTGCCTCCTAATGGGAGATTAGTGGACGAAGGTTACGGGAATATGACAGAAAAGTTAACGGGGCATAACATGAAACAGTGGGCACAAATTTTAATCGCTATTGCGGCGTGTTTAAGCGATTTGTTTGCATAGATCGCAGTTAGTTTGTTAAGGTTTTGTAGTGCCTAAATGATATATACCGATTTATAAGATTTAGGCACTACATTAAACCATGGCCTTCATACGCTGGAAGAAGCTCAAACACGGGACCCTGAAAGCTTATCTGGTCCACTCCTATCGAGATGAGCAGGGGAGGCCACGGCATAAAACGCTCGCCTACCTGGGCGACAAAAGCACGCTTGAGCCGGAACATCTGGAAAAGCTCAAAACCAAGCACGCCCATCTTGAAATCAAGTGGAATCGCATCAAGGCTCCCCCCACCCCCAAGCGATCAGATTTCAGCCGGATGAGCGATGAAGAGCTCCTTCAAAACCTCCGAAGCCTCAGACGCGAGTACGGGATCCCATGGTGGAGGATGCCTAGACTTCTGGAACAGGCGGGAGCTCCTCGAGCAACTTCGACAAAACTATCCGGGTGGGGAATGTCGATCAAACGTTATATTGCCATCGAAAATGCGCTGGCGGATGGCCTGGCACAGGAATTTTACGAAGCTCCAGTACGGGATTTGGCCCCTGCTGTCCGCAAAGTATTAAGTAGTGCCTAAAATGAGAACTTAGGAGTCTAAGAGCTGGCGGACGCTGGTCAATAAGTCGTTGATGCTAAAGGGTTTCTGAATAAAGGCTGTACCATGCTTTAAGAACTTTTTTTTCAATCCGATGTTTTCGGTGTGGCCCGACATATAGAGAATCTTTGATTTATAACCGGTTCGATTGACCGCCGAAGCAAGTTCTTCCCCTCCCATTCGCGGCATATTCATATCCGTAATTATCAAATCAATTCGAGTCGGGTGGTGCTGGAAAATGGCCAGTGCTTGTCCCCCTTCCCGCGCCGACAACGCGATATAGCCCTTTTGGGACAGAGCGCGCTGGAGCATGGGGCGGATTTGAGAATCATCCTCCGCGATAAGGATTGTTTCAGTTCCGGTCAGCGACCTTGGCGAATGGTTACGACGCACGTGCGGATTTACCTCCCGCGCGAACCCCGCGAATTCAATAAGAAGCGTTGTCCCTTGACCGACCTCACTTTTCACTTCAATCCTGCCGCCCATCTGTCGGACGATCTCATTGACCGTGTTTAATCCAAGTCCGGTTCCGCGACCTTGCGGTTTTGTAGTAAAAAAGGGTTCGAAGAGATGCGCCAGCGTTGCGGGTTCCATCCCTTTACCTGTGTCTCGAACAGACAAAAGAATCTGAGCATGCGTGGCCGGGCCGCGCGATGACGTTTCAATCGTGAGGCGGCCCCCTCCGGGCATGGCGTCCCGCGCATTGACGACCAGATTCATCACAATTTGCTCGACTTGGCCTTGATCCCCCTGCATCAACGGAAGGGATGGCTCAAGGCGGCAGGTGAGTTCAATATTTTCCCCAATCACATGTTGGATAATATTGGACATGCTTTTGAGAATACGGTTGAGATCCAGACTCTTCGGCTGTAAGACCTCCTTTCGGCTGAAGGCCAGCAGTTGGTGGGTCAAATTGGTACCCTGCTGGACGGCCCTTTTCACCTCCAAGAGATCCTCATGGCTTTGATCTTTGGAACGGAGGCGTGGCAAGATCAGATCCACATATCCTTTCATCACGGTCAGAATATTATTGAAATCATGGGCCACGCTCCCCGCCAAGTGGCCCAAGGCTTCGGTTTTCTGAGCCTGGCGTAACTGTTCCTCTAATTGCTTTTGGTCCGTAATCTCTACCACGATAGCCCCGACAGCGTCGGGGTTGATTTTCCCGGGATTCTTGAATGGAAAAATATATTCCATCCACACGCGCTCGACGCCCGGTTGCCGTGGTGTTTCACCACGGATCTCAGCGTTGAAGAGGGGTCGACCGGTCACGAGAACTTTTCGAAAAACGCCTTCCACGGCAGGAGCGACCTTTGGAATGACCTCGCGAATATGCCGTCCTATATGCTCCCTCACCGAGACTCCATTCATTCGCGCAAGGGGTTCATTAATCTTTTGATAACGCAAATCTTGATCCATAATCACCATACCGAAAGGTGACGCATCAAAGAAAGCCTCCAGTTGGGCCTCTCGATCCTTGATTTCGAGTTCGGCCAGCTTGCGGTCCGTGATGTCGGTGGCGATCCCCGCGATGCGATAGGCTTTCCCATCTTTATCCGCAATCGGGAAGCCCCGCGCTAAAATCCATCTGATCGCGCCGCCGGGCTGAATGATGCGATATTCCTGATGGATGCCTTGAGTCATATTTTGAACCGCCGCAAGGACGCGGGGGCGGTCCTCCGGATGGATGGCTTCCAGAAACGATTTTGGATCCTGGTACATACTCTGGCAGGTTCGTCCCCATACATGCTCATAAGACGGGCTGATATAAAACGTCTGCGTTGCATGAAGATCACTTAACCAGAACACTTCCTGGATATTCTCAGCGAGTTGGCGGAAGCGTTCTTCCGATTCCTTCAGTTCGCTTTCCGCTCTTCTTCTTTCGGTCATATCCAACACGGCCGCGTACATGGCCTTCCGGCCTTCGAATTCGACGGGCTGATTGATTATTTCCACTTCAATAAGTGTGTCATCCTTTTTCCGATGCACCGAACGACCGGCTGTTCCCGGTTTCAAAAGCGAATTTTTCATCGAAATAAGAGAAGTGGATTCCTCTTCGGAAATACAAATATCGTACATGGTCTTTTTCAGGAATTCCTGACGGCTGTAACCGTAGTGCTGCACGGCTGTATCATTGACCGCCACAATCGACAGGGTTTGCGCGTCATAGACCAGGCAGCAGAAGCTGCTTTCGTTGAAAAGAATCTGGTATTTATCGGCGAGGGAATTGCGGGCGGCGGGATGAACTTGTGGATTGCGCAGCACCGGGTGCTGGGGAGCTTCAAGAATCGCTGCCCCCGAAGGTGCGAACTTCTGATGCGACTCGCCCATCTTGGAACTCTTAGGCAAGTACCTGTTTTCCTTTAGCTGTTTGAAGGTGTTGGACGGCCCGAGGTGACAAGTGATTGTGCTAATTCTTTATGGAAGAAGCTAGAACAAAATAAGACGGAGTTAACCAGGGCTGAACAGCCCTTCCCTCCCCGTCTAGGTGAGCCCTTTGTGACCATTTCCCTTTTGATAGAATTGCTTGCAGCCGCATGTTTGCGCCAAACAATTTCCTTTAAACGGATGGTGTCTGGAGCGGTGATGTTTGCATCGACAATGATTTTCGTGATTCAACTTGTTTCGAGGCTTGATTTTCATAGACCTCCCCGCGAATGTAGAGCATCCGCTGATTCGCATTTTCAGAAGTACCGCTGTCTAATCGATCATCGCCTAGGATATATACGCAGGATGGTAGGGGTGGGGTGTTGCGCCGTATATAGGGAAGGTTTACGTAATACTAGTTCTTCTGGAGAGACAAAGCGAGCGAATTTACTTTTTAGAAGTAGTTGGAGGTGATGCCGCCGTCTACCACAAGAGCGGCGCCGTTGGTCCAGGCGGATTCGTCGGAAGCCAGATACATCGCCATATATACGATATCTTCCGGTTTGCCGAAGCGGCCCATGGGAATCCTGGGCAGGCGTTTGTTGCGCTCCACCGGGTTCGCCAACAGCCATTTGGTCAGAAGCGGCGTCTCGATGGGACCGGGACAGATGGCGTTTGAGCGGATTTGTTTTGGCCCGAACTGGACAGCAAGCGATTTCGTCAAGGCAATCACCGCTCCTTTGCTGGCCGTATAAGCATCCTGCGGGACGCTGCAGCCCACCAGAGCGACAAAAGACGCAATGTTGATGACCGATCCCTTTCCGCGCTTGATCATTTCTGGGATGGCATGTTTACAGCTGGACGCAACACCTTGTAGGTTGATCGCAAGCACCTTGCGCCAGACCTCTTCAGCGGTATCGATGACAGAGTGATCATCCTCCGGGAAAATGCCCGCGTTGTTATAAAGGACGTCCACACCGCCAAAGGCTTTTACCGCTTCAGCCACCGTGCGCGCGCAGTCTTTTTCCTGACTCACATCCGCGCGCACGAAGACCGCCTGGCCGCCGTCCGCCTTGATGGCTTCCACCGTTTGGCGGCCGGCGTCTTCCTGGATATCGGAGGCCACCACCCTGGCGCCCTCCTTGGCAAATAACCGGGAGGCGACCTTGCCCATTCCACTCGCCCCGCCGGTAATAATGCAGACTTTATCTTTCAGTCTCATAATTAGATTCTCTCAAAATATCGGTGGAGTTCCCAGCACGTCACGTTCTGGTCGTAAGCGGCTTGCTCGAGCTGCGCCGCGTGCGCGTAATGTTCGATCACTTCCTCTCCGAATATCTTCTTCAGCAATGGTTCACTTTTGAATACCTCGGTCGCTTCGCGAAGGGTCTTTGGCACTTCGGCCAGACCAGGCGTCTCGTAGGCGTTTCCGGTGAAATAAGACGGGGCTTTGAGCTTTCTTTCGATGCCGTGAAGCCCGGCGGCGATGGTCGCGGCAAAGGCCAGATAGGGATTGGCATCGGCCCCCGGGATGCGGTTTTCCAAACGCTTGGAATTCCCCTCGCCAATGACCCGCAATCCGCATGTGCGATTGTCTTTGCCGCAGACAAGCCGGGTCGGCGCAAAGGAACCAGACTGATATCGCTTGTAGGAATTGACGGTGGGCGCAAACCAGAGGCCCAGTGATCTGCCCAGCGCGATCTGGCCGGCAACATAGTGTCCAAAGAGATCTTCGTTCTGTCCGAAGAGGTTGCGTTTCCCGCTCTTGTCCCAGAAGCTGGAATGCAGGTGGCAGCTCGAGCCCGCGCGATCGGTATGCGGCTTGGCCATAAAGGTGATGGAGGCCCCCTTTAAATAGGCGATCTCTTTGGCGCCGTTCTTGTATATCACATGCCGATCCGCCATCTCGAGCGCGTCGGCATAGCGCAGGTTGATCTCGGCCTGCCCGCGGCCCCATTCGCCTTTGGAGTTTTCCACCGGGATCCCGGCACCTTCCATGCCGTTTCTAATGGCCTGGATGATGGGTTCTTCTTTGGTGGTTTGAAGAATGTGGTAATCCTCCAAATACGCCCCCGCGGGTTCAAGATCATGAAAATGTTTTTTGGCGGCGCTATCGTATGTGTCCTTATAGAGATAGAACTCCAGCTCCGAAGCCGTTTTGACGCGGTAGCCCAGTTTCGCCGCACGGGCCAGCTGTCCCTTCAAGATCTCGCGCGGCGACACACTCACCGGTTTTCCCTCTTCCGTGAGAAGATCGCACATCACCAGCGCCGTTTTCTCGAGCCAGGGAATGCGCCGCAAGGTGGATAGATCGGGGCTGGCCTTCATGTCGTGATAGCCGGAATTCCAGCTCGCCATCTGAAAACCCGGCAAAGGTTCCATCTCTATATCGACTGTCAAAAGGTATGCGCAGGCGTGAAGACCGTGGCCCAAAACATCATCCACAAAGAATTTTCCCGTCATCCGCTTGCCCATGAGACGGCCCGCCATATCGGGGAATACGGTGAGAACCGTGTCGATCTCGCCTTTTTTCACCAGCTGCTTCAGTTCTTGAACACCGAGCATCGAGACCTCCTAGGCCGCTGTCCTGAAATGAATGCTTTTGCGCCGCGTCAACTGATAAAAACCATATTTGGAAAGGGTAGACCCTTTGCCCGAATCGCGCGCGCCGGTCCAAGGCAACGCGGGATCGAGATAATCGCAGCGGTTCTGATAGATGGTTCCCGCATCCAGGTTTTTGGCAAAGAATTCCGTCCGCTTTTTGCTTTTGGTCCAGACGGAGGCTGTGAGACCGAAGGCGGAGTCGTTCATGCGCACCAGAGCCTCCGCATCATCATCCACCGGATGCACCGGCAGAATCGGCGCAAAACTTTCCTCCTGCATGAGGCGCGTATGATTGACCACGTTGGCCAGAAGCGTGGGTGGGAAGAAGTTTCCACGCGTGTGCTTCAAGCGCTCGCCCCCCATGATGAGGCGCGAGCCCAAACTTTGCGCCTCGGCCACTTTTTCCTCCAGCTCATCAAGAGCGGAGCGGTTGGCAAGAGGCCCCATGGTGGTTGCCTCGTTCATCGGATTGCCCAGCTTATATTGGGCCAGCTGATAGGCCGCCTTTTCCATAAATGTGCCGTAGAGTTTGCGATGAACATAAATGCGTTCCACGGCACAACAGCATTGCCCCGCGTTGTAGCAGGCTCCGTCCACTACGTTGGCGACGGCAAAATCAAGGTCTGCGTCCGGCGCAATATAGGCCGGATCTTTCCCCCCCAGTTCCAAACCCACATCCACAAACCGCCGGGCCGCCTGCTGATAAATTTTGCGGCCGCCATCCACCGATCCCGTGAAGGCGACATGCTGGATGCGTGGATCAAGGATCAATTGTTCCGTATCCGGATGGGTGAGAAGGACATTAGTCACGAGGTTGGCGGGGTCGAGATCTCCGAACGCTTTTTCAAATGCCTGCCCACAGAGAGGGGTCAGGGCACTGTGCTTTAAGAGAATAACGTTGCCGGCCAGGAGCGCCGGGATGATGACGTTAGCGGGAATGAGAAGCGGGTAATTCCAAGCGGCAATGTTTAAGACGACACCCAACGACTCGTGCTCAATGCGACGAACAAATCCTTTTTTGGCGGGCAAAGCTTCTGGTGAAAGAGTCTTTTTGGCAATGGAGACCATGTAGTCGGCACGCTCAAAGAACGTTTCGACTTCCTTTCGAGATTGGACGATCGGTTTGCCCATCTGGAGGGTAATATCGCGGGCGGTGGACTCCGCGGCGCGGCGGAATTTGGCCAGACCCTTCCTAACTTCTCTGATTCGGCGTTCGAGAGGAAGTTTATGCCAGACTTCGTAAGCCCGTTCTGCTGCCGTAAGCTTCCGCTCTAAAACGCTCTTTTCGTCATGCGGCAATTCGCAGACGAGAGACTGGTCGTAGGGATTGAAGACGCGAACGCTCATCTTGTAACCACATCTTGTAAGGATTTGGTCGATTTTTCAAGTATTTTTACGCGCTCTCACGCCCGCTGGATTCCGACTGATGGGTTCCCTTTGGTGGGCCAATATCCAATCTAAAAAATTGTTCTAATATGGACCTGCGCACCAATGGTGAATCTGGCTTCTGGGCGGCCTCGAGAATTCGTTTGGCAAGATCAACCAACTTCTGATGATTCATTTCTTGGCGGGCCAGGAATTCATCCAGGCCTGTAGCAAAGTAAAAAGCTCGTTCGGTATCGACGGTAACAGCCATCATGACAAACCAGTTCCAAAATTCTTGTCGGAAGAACGTCCATTTCTCCGCCCTAAAATCCTGCAGCACCTTCTTTAAGTCCGCCGCTATCACGTGGTAGCACTGGCCAAAAAAGTGGAGGTAGGCATCCTCCGGGGACGAGAGACCAAGATCGACTAGACATTCAAAGACAGTGTGCATATCGATGACCATCTGATCCCTTTTGCCATGCGGCATGGAAAGAATTTCATCATGGGTCTGTAAATTCCCAACAACTTCATTAGATCCTGCTAATAATTTCATGAGCTTGCTGATCGCGATCGCAAAAAATATGGCCGATTGGACCGCTTGAGGAGTTGCCATCAGCCCAGATCGCATATGATAAATGGCTGTGGCATAGTGCAGACTTTTTGTGTTCAGTTTGTTCAGCCGACGCCCGATCACAAAAAAATCCTGATTAATTAGCGATTCTTTCCTCGCAAACTCTCCGAGAGACTGAGCTTCGATCATGATCGCCTTTAACTCTTCGAAGAGTTGCTCCGCCGTCGGCGGTACCGGGCCAAAAAATTCACCGCTCTTATCGTAACGTCTGATCAATTCGCTGCAAACTCGATTTAATTCCAGGAATTCTTGCGTCTCCTGCCCGAGAAGAATGCGAGCGATGTTTTTCATAGAAAAATCCATAAACTTCGCATACGCATGATTCTTTTCCATATCCACAATGTGGACCCGGAAATTACTCCATCTCCCTTGCACTCCGTTGCACTCTGCCCGCACTCTTATCGAGTAACTTCCTTCCTTTTCCATCACACCTGTAATTTCGCCTGTTTCTGCATTGATACTGAGCTCCTCCGGTGATTCGGCCATTTCAAAACGCGCCGCCAGATTTGAATTCGCGATTGTCACGCGATATCGAAATCCCTGTCCGAGGAGTCCGGTCGGAGTCACAAGTGGAGGTATGACGCTTAATTCGCCACGCGCTGGCCCATGCTCAGAAGACTGGTCGGTTTGCTCAGGCGCCAATATCCAGGACCGAATGAGTTGCTGCATGGGTGCAGAGTGATCCATCTTGTCATCGTGAGCCCGGACTTCAACGATTTGGTATTGACCGGTCGCCTCTGTTCCGTCCAGTCGATGGGCCCCCTTAGTCTGCTGCCAATTTTCAAAATAATGCCTTTCACCATCCGGACGCACGATGGTCACATCAAACCACGTGTCGGGACCGATATTTTCACCGCGAAAGACAACACCGATCGATCCTCCCGCGACGGCCGGGGTTGCTGTGACCGTGATGCGCGTGACACGCGGCACGCCCGCTGCGGTGGCTGGACCTGAGGCGTCTGCCTCCAGGCGGTTTCCTACCGCTACTTCTGCGGCATTGTGGATCCCTTTATAGAAGCGCTCGTGTGTCAGTCGAATCCCTGCTCGCACTCGGGGTGACCGGATGGATTCCCGCTCCGGCCTCTGAATGGCCCGATAAGCGTTATTGATGTCGACCGAGCTTGCTCCTGGTTCTAACTTGAGAAGTGTCATGTCTTCTTTTCGTCTTTCTTGCAGATATTTTCGACCCAGTTCAGCGGAAGAAATCCCGAGCGCCGCTTGGAATGTAAAACGCGAAGGTCCGGAGGCGATGGACTTGGTCCATTCGTCAAGTTGTTTTCGGGCTTCCTGCCGAAAAATGTCTCTCAT
>Ga0207016_1165_pt2 | contig 9996 bp, 10 predicted proteins | sample Alteio_BWMinCont_54_FD_153469 | JGI IMG/M metagenome (GOLD analysis project Ga0207016, IMG submission 153469) | Enriched cells from forest soil in Barre Woods Harvard Forest LTER site, Petersham, Massachusetts, United States -... | ecosystem: Environmental > Terrestrial > Soil > Temperate forest >...
TCGCCCTGCAGGCGCGAGCCAAGGATTTGGAATTTATATCCACCATTGAGCCGGGCTTTCCGGAGGCCGCCGTGGGCGATCCGGGGCGGCTGCGGCAGGTGCTGACCAATTTGCTGGCCAACGCCATCAAGTTTACCGAGCGAGGCACGGTGGGGCTGAAGGCGGAGGTCGCCAGCCAGACGGTGGATGCAATCCGGTTGAAGTTTATCGTGCACGATACCGGCATCGGGATTCCAACCGAGCAGCAGGGGCGGCTGTTCGATAGCTTCACCCAAGTGGACGAATCGAACACGCGCAAATACGGAGGTACCGGGCTGGGGCTGGCGATTTCGAAACAGTTAGTGGAACTGCTGGGTGGCGAGATTGGGTTGGAGAGCGAACCTGGGAAGGGAAGCAGATTTTGGTTCACGGCGACCTTCGGCAAGTCAACCAAGCCCAAACCTATCGCGCCTGTCAGCCAAACGGCGCCGCCGCGTGTTACAGCGGCAAAATCGCAGACCGCGACGGCGCAGCCTGCGGCCACAGCCGCGCAAACGGCTTCTCAGCTTGAGGGGTCCTTGCGGATTCTGCTGGCGGAAGATAATGAGATCAACCAGCGGATCACGCTGCGGTTGTTGCAAAAGCTTGGCCTGTCCGCCGACGCAGTGGTGAATGGACGCGAAGCGGTGGAAGCACTCGAAAAGCGCAAGTACGATCTGGTGCTTATGGACTGCCAGATGCCGGACATGGACGGGTTCGAGGCGACTGCAGTAATCCGAAGCCGCGAAAACGGCAGCCGCCACCAGACCATCTGCGCACTGACGGCCAACGCCATGGATGGGGACAGGGAGCGCTGCCTGGCCGCGGGCATGGACGATTACATCAGCAAGCCGGTAGGTTTGGAGAAGCTGCGGGAGGCGCTGGATCGTTGGATTCCCGGTGTCGGCGCGACAGCTTAGACTTGCAGGCCGACCGAGCGCATCAGATCCAGAGCGTTGCTGCGCTCCACTACGCCAGGCTGCAGCCGGTAATCGAAATGCAATTGGCCGTTCTGGAGCGTGTCGGCGAAGTGCACGTTGATGGCGCGGCCAGCAAGGGTGTCGGCGATATGGGCCAGGGCGAGATCGTGCGTGGTGATCAGCCCTAAGGCACCGTGGCCGATAAGAGCTTCGACGATGGCGGCGGCGCCAATCGCGCGATCGTGTGAGTTGGTGCCGCTCAGCAATTCGTCCAGCAAGAACAGAACAGGGCGCGGACCGCTGGTGAGCGCGATAATTTCGCGCAGACGGGTGATTTCGGCATAGAAGCGGGAACGGCCGTCTTGGAGAGAATCCAGCACGCGAATCGAAACTCCCAAGCTGAGCGGCGAGATTTTGAGGCGCGCGGCCCGCACCGGAGCGCCCGCCCATGCCAGCACGGTGTTGATCCCGATGGTGCGCAGCAGGGTGCTTTTGCCCGACATGTTGGAGCCGCTGACGATCCATAGCTTAGTCTCGCCGCCTAACAGCACGTTGTTGCGGATGGAAAGGCCTTCCCTCATCAGCGGATGCGCAAGTGCTTCAGCCTCGAACCAGCCGCCTGGGATGTCGGCCAAGTCTGGAAAAACGTCGGCGGGATGCTCGTAGCTGTAGCTCGCCAAAGAACAGAGCGCTTCAAATTCTCCAGCAGTGTCGATCCAGGCGCGGATGCGGCGGCCTGAGGAACGGCGCCATCGCTCGACTGCCATGGCCACTTGTGCCGTCCACAGCAAAGCAAAGGCGATGGGCTGGAACACTTTGTTTTCTGTCCAGTCAAGACGTGCACCAAGTTTCCCGAGGTGGGCGATCTTTGATGATGCGCTCGGTTCGTTCCCTTGCTTCAAACGCGCCTGCAGTTGTTGCAACAGCGGCGCGCGGAAAGTCTCCATTTCCAGGCGCTCGAGGAGCGCGGCGAGCAGAACCAGGTCGTGCGACGGCGACTCCACTGCATGGGTGACGCGCGACGTTTGTGTGCCGAGAAAGAATGCGTATCCCATTTCGGCCAAGAGTACGACGAGGAAGGGCGTCCTGGTGAAGACGCCTGCCATGTAGAGCGCGAAGGCAATCACGATCGCCGCGCCGAACGCGGGAGCGATGTACCGCGCGCCGGAGGGGAATTGGACCTCCGGCGCTTCGCCCCAACGGGCGGCGGCGTCGGGATCGAGTCCCGAGCGGACGGTGACGCCTAGGACAGCCAAATCCTCGCGCAGGTCGAGCTTTCCTCCCAGTTCCCGAACGGCCTCGTGCCGGGCTTCGACATCCTCTTTGGAGGCAGGCGCCAGCAGCCAGCCGGCCAGAAAATCTTCACCAGCGCGCGTCCGAGCGTTGGACAGCAGCTCAAAGAGCGAACCTTTGCCGAACAGATCGAGATCGTCGGAATAGAGGTGGCTGGGGTTGCGAAAACGCTCGCCACTCTCTCCCGTGCCGATCCAGCGATCCTCCAGGCGCGCCAAGCCTCGTTCGTAGAACTGGATGGCGCGTTGCGAGCGCTCCAGCCGTTCCACGATACGCGCGTGTGCCACAACTAACGCCGCAAAGGCAGCAACCGGGAGCAGCAGCCACCATACTGAAATCCAGACTTCTCCAAAGACGAAGAAAGCCGCCAGCACCGCGCCGATTCCGGCGGCCAAGCGCGCATTGCCAATGCGGTGAAACTGCTCTTCCAGGAGCTGGGATGCCCGGCGGCGCTCTCGGATGCGCGCCTGGTACTCTTCCAAAGGACTCACAATGTTAGGCTAACAGCAGTTATGGACGAGGAACCGATTCGTATTCCCGTCACCGATGTTTTTGATCTGCACACGGTTCCAGTGCGCGAAGTGAAGCCGGTGGTGGAAAACTATCTGGAAGAGGCGCATCGGATGGGGGTTCCGCGCCCTTCGGATCATCCACGGCCGGGGGATTGGCGTGCAGCGTGAGATGGTGCGGTCTATCTTGAGTAAAACGCCTTTTGTTGCAAGCTTTTCGGACGCTCCCGCCGAGGCCGGGGGATGGGGCGCGACGGTAGTTACCTTGCGGGAGCGGTGAATATGGCCTCAAATATTTGGAACCTTTCGATGCGGCGCGGAGAATCCATATCAAAGGCCGATGCGGATCGCCGCAATCAACTAATGCTGGAATCCCCGTCCCATAGTGATGGCGATCTGCTTCGGCTGTTGTCAGGCGGCGACGAAAAGGCATTCATCGAGTTTTACCGCAAGCATCAAGGCGTGGTGTATCGATTCGCGCTGCAGATGAGCGGGAAAGCGGAAATTGCCGAGGAGGTCACGCAGGACGTATTCGTGGTGGTGATGAAGTCGGCCGATCGATACGACAGCGAGCGAGGCTCGGTGCCGGCGTTCCTCTATGGGATCGCCAGGAATTTCGTGCTCCGCGCTTTGGAGCGCGAGAGACCTTATTTGTCCGGACTGGACGATCTTCCCAGAGAAGCATCGGCGGAACAGGACATCTTCGGAGACCTGGCGCATAGCGAACGCCTGGAAACGCTGCGCAGGGCGGTGCTGGCGCTACCGCCGGCTTACCGCGAAGTGGTGGTGCTGTGCGATTTGCACGAACGAGATTACGCTGAGGCGGCGAGCGCACTGGGATGCGCGATTGGAACGGTACGGTCGCGGCTGCATCGCGCCCGGGCCCTGCTGGCAGAAAAGATGCGGGCGACCGAGAGGTGTGCGGTATGAACGAAAATAATCGCGAGCTATTGGATGGATTGCGGGAGTTGGCCGCGGATGGCCCTCGCGAGGCCCCAAGGTACATCGAAGAACGCGTCAAGTCGGAATTTCGGAAGCAAAACCGGCGTCGCCACCTGCTGACCTGGGTACCTGTATTTAGCGTTGCGGCTGCCGCGGCAATCGCGCTGCTGTTGTGGATTCGAAGCGAGGCGCCCAGACCGGCTCCGCCGAAGGCCGTCGCGGAAGCGCACGCTATTGCTCCTGTTGCCGAGGAAGAGACCGACGGTTTCTATCCATTGCCCGAAGCCGAAGCGTTGCCCGCCGTGGAGAACGCGATGGTAGTCCGGGTGGAGTTGCCGGTTTCGTCATTGCAGTTGATGGGAGTGCCAGTCAGCGAAGAGAGCGCGGATTCGAACGTGGAAGCCGATCTGTTGCTCGGACAGGACGGTCTGGCGCGCGCTGTGCGTTTGGTGGAGTAGAAAGGAAACGTTTATGATCCGTGGATTATTAATCTTTTCAGTGTCTGGTTTGATTACCGCGAGCTTGTTTGGTCAGGGGCCGGGACGGCGGATGGAACGGGGCGATTTCGCCTTCATGCACGCGGAGTTCGGCGGTGCCCACAAAGTTGTCCAAGGCGCGCCTTATTCGGCTCAGGCGGTGACGCAATTCACCCAGACGCTGGCTAACGGGGATCATATTCAACGCACGACTACTGCTTCCATGGCGCGGGACAGCCAGGGACGGACGCGCACGGAACGGTCATTCGGAGCGATCGGCGCCCTTTCCGCGGAACGTGGCGGAGCTCGCACTGTAATGATCTTTGATCCGGTGGCGAGCAAGAGCTACGTGCTGGATGCGCGTAGCCATACAGCTCGGTCGTCGCAAATACCCGCTGCGAGGTCAGCAGAGACCGCGCACGCACGTCCGGAGAGAAACTCCGCATCGGCGAAGATCGAGGACCTGGGCACGCAGGTGATGCAAGGCGTCAGCGCGCAGGGGAAGCGAACCACGCGCGCCATTCCCGCGGGGAGAGAAGGCAACGAGAAGGAAATCGATATTGTTACCGAAACCTGGTATTCGCCGGACTTGCAAGTGGTGGTGATGAGCAAGACCAGCGATCCGCGCTTTGGCGAGTCCGTATATCAGCTGAACGCTATTACGCGAGCAGAGCCGGATCCATCCCTGTTTGCCGTGCCATCCGATTACACGGTGAAAGAAGGCCGGCCGATGATGCGACGGGGCCCGGAGTCCGCTCAATAGGCACAAGCTATACTACGGTTAGTTGCGCCCCATAATAGTTCCTGCATTTCTGCTTTTTGGATCTTTGCGCCTCGCGGCTGCGCCTCCCACGATCGATGCCGCACTCGATTCGCTCTCGTCGCTGCACGACTTTCGCGAGGTAGCGCTGGCCCCGGATCACGCACGAGTGGCGTGGATTGAAACTTCGCCCGGCAAGGGTGATGACGATCGGCCCAACGCTTCGGCTTCCGTCTACCTCAAAGATCTGCACGATCCCGCTTCGCCCGCCAAGCGCGTTGGTGATCCGGCGCCCATGGTGAAGGGGCTGGCATGGTCGCAGGATGGCAGGCTCGCATTTCTCTCCGATGTCGAGATGCACGGCCAGATGCAGTTGTACGTGGTGGAGAAGCCCGGGCGCGGCAAGGCCCGCAAGATCGGGAATTTGGAAGGCTACGCGGCCGATCCGCATTGGTCGCCGGATGGAAAGAGCATCGCGGTGCTTCGGATCGAAGGCATCACACGGTTGCCAGGACCAATCGAGGCCACAGCGCCGGAGTCCGGCGTCATCGCTTCGAAGACCGTCGAGCAGCGCCTGGCGATCGTGAACGTGGCGACTGGGGTTGCGCGATCGATCTCCCCCGCGGACATGTACGTGTACGAATTTGACTGGTCCCCCGACAGTAAGAATCTGGTTTACCTGGCCGCGCCCGGCGATGGCGACGACAACTGGTACATTGCGGAGTTGTACGCCATCGACGCGGCGTCGGGTCAGGTGCGGCACGTGTTCAAACCGGCCATGCAGGCGGCGAACGTGCGATGGTCCCCGGATGGCAAGACGATCGCATTCATTGGCGGACTGATGAGCGACGAAGGTGTGATCGGCGGTGACATTTATGTGTTGCCGGCCGAGGGCGGCGCGGCGCGCGACCTGACTGAGAATCGAAAATCGTCGCCAGACTGGTTCCAATGGTCTCCGTCATCGAAGCAGATTCTATTCGGCGAGAATGTGGCCGGCTTGTCCGCGATCACGACGCTGGATCTGGCGTCGGGGAGCACGGAAACATTGTGGAAAGGCGCTGAGAGCGGGCGGTTTTCCGGCGACGCCACTTCAAGCGCGGTGGTTCGCAATTCGTGGAGCGCGCCTCCGGAAGTGTGGGCCGGAGCTACCGGCAAATGGCAACAGATTACGCACTCCAATGACTCGCAGCGCGGCGTTCACGATGCTTCACAACGAGCGTGGGGAGACACGCGCAGCATTGAGTGGAAGAATGGCGGCCTGGATGTGCAAGGCTGGTTGATTCTTCCGCAGCCGTACGATCCATCGAAGCGTTATCCAATGCTGGTTGACGTGCACGGCGGTCCGGCGTCGGTGGTGCGCGCTAGTTGGGCGCGGCCGGGGCTGCCGCTGCAACTGTTTTCCGAAAAAGGCTACTTCGTCTTTATGCCGAATCCGCGCGGCAGTTACGGGCAAGGAGAAGCGTTCACACGCGCGAACGCGCACGATTTCGGGCATGGCGATCTAGAGGATATTCTGGCCGGCGTGGATGCGGTGGTAAAGAGCTATCCGGTGGACGACAAGCGCGTCGGTATTGGGGGTTGGAGCTACGGCGGCTACATGACCATGTGGACCGTCACGCAGACCCATCGCTTCCGCGCGGCATTCGCTGGCGCCGGCATCGCGAACTGGCAGAGCTATTACGGAGAGAATGGAATCGACCAGTGGATGATTCCGTATTTCGGCGCTTCGGTGTATGACGATCCGGCGGTGTATGCGAAAAGCTCGCCGATTAACTTTATCAAGAACGTGCAAACCCCGACCTTAGTGATGGTGGGCGATCGCGATGCCGAATGCCCGCCGCCGCAATCGTATGAGTTTTGGCATGCGTTGAAGACGCTGGGGGTGAAAACGGAGTTTGTGTTATATCCCGGGGAGGGGCACGGGTTTCACGATCCGCAGCATATTCGGGACCGGTTTGAGCGGGTGGTGCGGTGGTTCAACGAGAACATGCCTGCGCCTGAAGCCAAGTGAACCGCGAAATCGAGCAGCTGCGGCAGCAATTTGAAGACATCAAGAAGGACGCGCTCCAACTGTCGGCCTCACTGGACGATGCGCAGTTCAACTGGACGTCATCGCCTCAGCGCTGGTCGATGTCGGAATGCTTAGCGCACCTGAATGTCGTCGACGGACTGGATCTTCCGCTGATTGAGCGAGCCATCCAGCACGGCGGTGCGGCGGGGTGGACGGGCGATGGTCCGTTTCGATACGGCTGGCTGAGCCGTAAGTTCGTCAGCCTATCTGAATCGCCGGAGCGCTTGAAGATGCGAGCGCCTAAGGTGTATTTGCCGCCTTCCGCTAAACCAAAGGAGAAAGTGGTTTCGGAGTTCCTCTCGATCCATGACAACCTGTTGCAACTTGTGGCGCAATCGGATGGCCTCGACTTGGCCCGCATCCGGGTGCCGAGCCCTTTTCCGCTCGTCACGTTCAGCCTGGGCCAGCGGTTTCTTTTGTTGGCCGCCCACGATCGCCGGCATTTGAGGCAAGCGTGGGAAGTACGAGAAAATTCAGGGTTCCCAAAGTAAAGGTTTCAAAGGAGGTGGTGATGTTGCTTTTCCAGTTCCTTCACGATGTCGCCCACTTCCTGGGAGCGGGAGCGGTCGGCGATGAGCAGCGCGTCGGGGGTATCCACCACCACCAGATCGTTCACGCCAAGCAGCGCGATGAGCTTGCCTTCAGCGTCGACGTAGTTGCCGGAACTGGAGCGCGCCAGAGCTTCGCCGCGGAACACATTTCCGTTGGCATCGCGTGCCAGCAGCTCGTATACCGCGTTCCAGCTTCCGACATCGTTCCAGCCGAAATCGTCGGTGGCAAAGCCCACCACATGCGGCGATTTCTCGAGCACCGCGTAATCGATCGAAATGTTCTCGCAGTGGGGGAACGCCTCCTTCAGTTTTGAGGCGAAGCGGCGATTCGAGAATTCGGGCAGGCTGGCGAGCAGCGTCGCGGTCTTGGGGAGGTACTCGCGCAGCGCTTCAAGCAACACGGAGGTCTTCCAGAAGAACATCCCCGCATTCCAGTAGAAGTTGCCGGCTTTCACGTAGCGGCGCGCGGTCTTCAGATCCGGTTTTTCGCGAAAGCGGCGCACCGGCACGGGCTGGCGCGATCCCGCCTGCACGTTTTTGGGGAACTCGATGTATCCGTAACCGGTCTCTGGCCAGCGGGCTTGGATGCCGAGGACGACGATCTTGCCACTGGCGGCGGCTCGCAAGGCGGGTCGAATGAATCGAAGATAGCGCGCCGGTTTCGCGATCACGTGGTCGGATGGAAAGACGCCCATCACCGCATTGGGATCGATAGATTGCAGAATATGAGCGGCTAGTCCGATGGCAGGCGCGGTGTTTCGCTGGGCTGGCTCGGCCAGGATCTGGCTCTTCGGGACTTCAGGCAACTGCCGGACGATCTCGGCGCGCAGATGATCATTGGTGAGAATCCACAGATGATCGGGCGGGATCACAGGGCTGAGCCGGTCCACGGTCTGCTGAATCAGCGATCGTTCCCCTAAGAAGCGCAGCACTTGCTTGGAGTGCGCGCGCCGGCTGCGAGGCCAGAAACGCGTACCTCGACCACCGGCCAGAATGAGGCCAAAATAATTGGACGGGCGCGGCATCAACTTTGGGGGTAGTGATGATAACCGTGGATCAATTTCAAGGTGCGGTTCCAGCGAGTCTTGGTGAAAAAATGAGTGGCCAGATCGAACATGTGATGCAGATTGTAGTCCTTCAGGTCTTCAGTAGTCGCATCGTAGGACCAAAAGATGATGAGCGGTTTGCCGATGATATTGTCGCGGGGCACCAGGCCCCAGTAGCGGCTGTCGAGCGAGTCGTCCCGGTTGTCGCCCATGGCGAAGTAGCTGCCCTCGGGAATCACCAGCTCGCCGTCCACCACATCGTCCTTCACCATTCGATGAGCGCGCTCCACCATCTTGGGATCCTGGACGTATTCGGGATCGCCTAGCGGAAAATTGTCGCGATACTCCGCAAAACCGGCCTGATGGATGACGTAGGGTTCGTTGAGCGGCTGGCCGTTGATGAAAACCTGCTTATTCATCAGCTTGATGTGATCCCCCGGCAACCCAATGCAGCGCTTTACGTAATTTACGTTGAGCGTCGGATGCAGGAACACGATGATGTCGCCGCGTTGGACGTCTTCATAGGGCAGAAGATGTTTGCTCACGGCATCGCTGGGCGAATAGGCCAGTTTGTCGACGAGCAAGTGATCGCCCGTCAGCAGAGTGTTGTGCATGGAGGCAGTAGGGATGACGAACGGCTGCGCGATGGTGGAGGTTCCAAACAGAAGAACCAAAATCGTGATGGCCCACTCGGCGACCGAATGGCGCTGAGCGGGCAGCTCCGCTTGAGGATCGGGCTTGGCCGGCTTAGTTGTAGTTGTAGTAGCCATGGATCAATCGGAATGTTCGATCCCAGCGCGTCTTAGTGAAAAAATGCTCGGCCAGGTCCAGGAAGTGGCTCGCGAGATTGTTTACCGAGGAACTGGCCAGGCTCTCGGTGCTGGCATTGTAAGACCAGTAAATGATGAGCGGCTTGCCGATAATGTTCCCACGCGGGACGAAGCCCCAGTAGCGGCTGTCGAGTGAATTATCGCGATTATCGCCCATGGCGAAAAAGGAATCGGGCGGCACCACAACTTCTCCGCTCTGGACGTTGTTGGCCAACATTTCCCGGCCGGAGTCCATCTGGGAGAAGTTAGCCTCGCTGTTGGGGAAGTTATCGCGGAACGAATCGCTATAAGTACTCTTGTGTACCACGTAGGGTTCGGAGAGCTTGTGGCCGTTGCGGTAGACTTGCTGCTCGATAATCTTGATGTGATCGCCGGGAACGCCGACCACGCGCTTGACGAAGGTCTGAGAGATGTCCACTGGATAGCGGAACACGATTATGTCGCCGTCGCGAGGATCCTCATAGGGCAAGATGTACTTGCTGAAACTTCCCTTCGGCGCATAGGCCAGCTTGTCCACCAGCAAATGGTCGCCGATCAGCAGCGTGTCTTCCATGGATCCGGTGGGAATCACGAAAGCCTG
>Ga0207016_1210_pt1 | contig 9968 bp, 8 predicted proteins | sample Alteio_BWMinCont_54_FD_153469 | JGI IMG/M metagenome (GOLD analysis project Ga0207016, IMG submission 153469) | Enriched cells from forest soil in Barre Woods Harvard Forest LTER site, Petersham, Massachusetts, United States -... | ecosystem: Environmental > Terrestrial > Soil > Temperate forest >...
GAAGATCTTGCACGAGGGGGTTCGATTTATCGAGAAAGGCCGCGAACCTGATGCTCAAGCTAAGAAGAAACGCGCCCGAATCCTAGTACAAGCACTCCGCAGGCTCGGCTACGATGTCGCAATCACCGCAACACATTTAGGTACCCAAAACGCAACGCAAGCGTAATGGGTAATTTTCAAGGGAGTGTAATCGCTGATTGCGACAGTTATTTCCTCGGGTTCAACGTTCAGAAGCCCTACCCCTTATATCCAACCGAACAAGTCCCATGCGCGGGCCTGGTTAACCTTCTGGGCTGCAAAACTTTTCAGCTTGACGGCTCTCCCCTGCGGAACGGAGAATTACCGACTGGGCGTCCGGGTCGCACTGAATTGATGTGGAGGCGAACCAATGGGCAAGATACCTACGTTTTCAATTGTCGTAATGGTTGCTCTAATGGCTGCCCTGGCCTCGCTGGGACATGCCCAGACTTTTTCGGTAATGTACGATTTCGGAGCCAATGCTGGAGACCCGCTGGACCCTCAGGCCTCCGGAGTCATTGCCCAGGGTCGTGATGGCAACCTGTACAGCACCGCTGTCGGTGGCACGGGCGCTGGTGCAGTCTTTAAGATCACGCCCCAGGGAACGTTGAGTGTCATCTACGACTTCAACGGTGCTCACGGATATTCTCCCATCAGTGGTCTGACCCTGGGCACGGACGGCAATTTTTATGGCGCCACGCTGTTAGGAGGCACGTCCGACGAGGGAACGCTATTCAAGATCACTCCTGACGGTACGTGGACGCTTCTGCATAACTTTGGCGATGCTGACGGCGATTATGTCAATGCGCCACCGATCGAGGGTGCGGATGGGAATTTTTACGGCACCACGCAATATGGCCCCGGAAATACCAACGGATACGGGATCATTTACAAGGTGACGCCTTCCGGCCAATTCAGCACGCTGTACGCGTTCGATCGCATCCACGGCGAACGGCCATACGCACCGCTGGTGCAAGGCAGCGACGGAAATTTCTACGGCACAACGTTTCTAGGTGGGAACTACTCGCTAGGCTCAGTGTTTAGAATCACGGGCAGCGGCAAGCTGACTACGTTGTACTCGTTCGATGGCCCTCATGGCAGGTATCCCGCCGACGCGCTTGTCCAAGGGACCGATGGGAGCTTTTATGGCACTACCTTTGAAGGTGGGAAAGGGTGCCGCATCAACAATGGCTGTGGCGTCGTCTTCAAAATCACACGCGACGGGGTGCTTACGGTGCTTCACACCTTCTCCCACTCCGGTGGTGCATTTCCGGTTGGTGGTCTGGTAGAAGCCACTGACGGCAATTTCTACGGCACGACCGAGAGTGGCGGAACTCTTGGCTATGGGGCCATTTTCCGCGTCTCTCCCAAAGGCAAACTCACATTCGTACACGATTTTGATTCTACCGCCGGTGCCACTCCCACAGTGACTCTGCTGCAGCACACGACCGGCGTGCTATACGGGGATACTTCGACCGGCGGGTCCGCTGGGGGCGGGGTATTCTATAGTCTAAATGGGAATTTCGGAGCCTACGCCGGATTAGTTTCCACATTAGGCAAGGTGGGTCGGACGATTGGTATTTTGGGGCAGGGACTTACTGGAACTACCGCGGTTTCCTTCAATGGGACGCCAGCAAGTCAATTCACAGTCGTCTCCGATACCTACCTGGAGGCTACAGTCCCGAATGGAGCCACCACCGGCTTCGTAAAGGTGACCACGCCCGGAGGCGCGCTGACGAGTAACAAGAAATTCCAGGTCAAGTAGGAGCATTCGTTTTTTGTTCCGCTGACGGTGTTGAGAAATGAAGACTCTCCGCGACAGTCACCCCTAATGCTTGGGCGTTGTTTCTTCCCCGTTAGGACCGTAACGAATGAGTGATTGTTGTAACATCGCGTCTCTGACAATGTCGGCGGTGTCAAGCACTTTTTGAGCGCACTACTGCATGCACTCAAAGAAGAGCGCCATTTTCGCTCTCGTAGATGGTGTTGCCTTTTCCAACCGTAGGCTCGCTCGTAATCGTTTTCAGGCCAGGACTCAGTCCGACCCATGCATCTCTTCGGTCGCAACCGCGATCATGATTACTACTTCGAACTCCTCCGTGAAGAGGAGCAGGACGCCCAATCAATTTCTCGGTGTTCTACAACACACCATCGCGATGTCCGGGCTGTCCCGCGTGCGAACCGAACTTGCTCCACTGCTGATAATCCCATCCCTTGCGCATCATCCAGTACAGCCGAACCGCCAGCTTGCGAGCCATCGCGACCTTGGCGGTTTTTCTCCCTCTCCTCATCATCAGGTGGAGATACTTGCTGCGCTACTCGGGCACGCTGCGCACCGTCACCTGCGCCGCTTCCACCAGCAAGAAACGCATCATCGAACTGCCCTGTTTGGTGATGTGTCCTAGGCGCCGCCGATTGCCGCTGGAGTCCTCCAACGGCACCAGCCCCAGATAGCTGGCCACCTGCTTGCCCGAGCCAAAGCGCTCGGCTTTGCCGATGATCAGCACGAAGGCCAGTGCGGTCAAGGCACCGACTCCGGGATGCGTCATCAGTCGCCGCGCCTCGGGACATTTCTCCGCTTCCTGCTCGATCGCCTGGCTCAACTCCGCGATGGTCGGGTTCAGTCGATCCATCAGCTCCAGCAGATCGCGCCGGCGCCGGCTGGCCCACGGGGCCAGGCGAAATGCTTCCAATTGCTGACGCCCGTGCTCCCGCCACAGCCGCTTCTTGCAGCGCAGTCCTTCGTTGAGCGCCACCGCTTGCAACTGATTCATGATCCGCGTGCGCGCCTGCACCATCCGGTGCCGATGCCACAGCAGTTGCCGCAGATCCCGGTTCTCCCAGCTCGGCACCCAGATCTGCGGAAAATCATCCTTCAGCATGAGTTTCAGAATCAGCTGCGCGTCCTGCCGATCCGTCTTCTGCTTGCGGACTCGTCGAGTTCGGATCTCTGCCGCATCTCCGATCCAGAGTTCAATCTGCAACTCGGCCAGCACTCGTTCAAACCAGCGTGCGTGCCCACTGGCTTCCATCCCTACACGAACCTTCTGCCCTGCGGCCGCGAGCTCGCGATAGAACCTCTCCGCTTCCTCGCGATGAGCTAGCCGTCTTTCCTGGAACTCTCCGGTGTCGCTATCCATCAAAGCAATTTGCTGAAACTCGGGGTGAAAATCTACTCCTATAATGATCATTGTTCGGCTCTCCAGAAACTACGCTGCCGGAGCTTCGATGATTTGGAATCCGAGATGGGCGGCTTTGCGTTTGAGATAGGTGATTTGCAGTTTGCGGTGCTGAGCGTCGTAAAACTCCGCTCCTCGGTCGACGAATGTCATGCCATAGCGCAGCATGCGATAAACCAATCGAGCCAACTTGGCAGCCATAGCTTTAATGGCAACGGGAGCCCCGAGCTTGGTTCTCAGTCGGCGAAACTGCGCTCCAAGATAGGTATTGCTTAGACGTAGGGTGCTAGCTGCCATCCGCAATGCATTCGTGACTCGATTGTTGGTCGGCAATCGGCCTTTCCCAATGATTTTGTCTCCGCTGACCCGGTTGTCTGGACACAGCCGCAGCCAGGAAACAAAATGGTGTTCCGTCTTCCACTTGCTCATATCCCATCCTGCTTCACTGAGAATCGTCATGGTCGTGGTAACGTCGATCCCGTCGATTTGGGTCAGGTCGGTCCCGGTCATGCGAAATAATTCCGCGCGCAGGTCGAACTGTGGTGCATTCCCCTTCTTTTTCTTCCTGAGCCGTTCCTTGCGCTTTTCTTCCGGCAGGCCGACGCCGTGGCTTCGGTCCTCGAGCTGTTGGAGATATTGCCGTAGCCGCTGATCGCATTCGGCCATCTGCCTCTGGCAAAACTCGTAGCCATCCTGCTCCTGCTGCAGCACAAACAGCAGATCTTCTTGCCAGTTGCCTTCCAGACTGCGCGCGATTTCTTCCTCGCTTGCCTTCACCCGCCAATTCCGGAGGGCTGCCAGCTGATAGGGATCCCGTTCGCCGGCTAGAATGGCTTTGACGATCGCCTGCCCCGTCATTCCGCTCACGTCACTTAACACATTGGCCAACTGGATATTCATTTGCGTGAGCGTCTTCTGCATTCGCTGAATATGCCGCCCGGCTGCGCGCACCAGATCATGTCGCTGCCGCCAATAGGTTCGCATCGTGCGGATCTCTTGAGAGGGCCGAAACGAGTTTCGTAACAGACCATAGGTGTGCAGCTTCATCAGCCATTGACTCTCCTGCACATCGCTTTTGCGCCCGGGTAAGTTCTTCGTCTCCTTGGCATTCACCAAATACACTTCAAAACCAGCTTCTTCGAGAATGTCGTAGACCGCGATCCAGTACACTCCAGTCGATTGCAGGGCTATGGTCCGAATCGCACACTGCTTCAGCCAGACCGCCATCCCCTTCAGTTCCGACGTGGTACATCCGAAGCGACGTACGGGTTGGCTATCCCGTGTCAGCGGCACGGCCACATAGTGAGATTCGTTGCCGATATCAATGCCAGCGGCGTCGGGATGCACGACTTCCAAACTGAGATCTTCGCTCTGGATTTTCCGCGTCATCTCTCGCCGTTGTTTGCGGTTCATCTGGTGCCAGTTGTTTTGCGTGGGCCGGCAGATTGCTTTCTTGTTCTTCTCCGGTTGCTTGGATTTCATGGCTCATCTTCCATGGTGGATTCAACTCGGCTCGGCCCGGTCGGCGACCCTTACACAGTCTCTCCATCGGGGTCGGGCCGTTGTTCTTTTTCAGAACAACGCCGCCACCATCTATACAATCGCCAGTACCGGAGCCATGCTCCTTTATCGGGCAGGAAACGCGCCAGAGACGATTATGCGGCCTTAGCTGCCGAGTCTCGTTGTGCCTCAGATTTTAATTCGCACTCAGCTGCTTGACACTCATCACACACTTTGCTCATACAGTTTCTGAGTCATACAACCACCCCGACGGGGTGGCCCTTGCTCCTTTCTCCCGAGCCTGTTGGTTGGATTCAGCACCACCAACTTTACTCGAGCGGGGGAGCCGACATTGTCATGGAATCAATTACACTCATCATGAGGTTGATCAGCGCGATGGCGAGCGGCTTCAATTCGCTCCATCAGGAATGTTTTCTGGGGCTCTTATGGCGTTCGAGGTCCTCGACTGCTCGCGCAAGTCGGGCCCGAGTGCTGGGGGCAGGCGTGCGCCACGACGTGCCTGAATAATTGTGTCGCGACTTGCGCCTGATCGCTCCAGCTGGCGGAGCGAGAATGCGGAGGATAAAGCAGACTCAGCAGAGCGTGATATGCTGACGCGGTTGCGTATCAGCCTAGTATGTCAGCGAATCGAAGTGGGAGCCCGGAATAGTACTGAGCGGAGGAAGGCGTGCTCATTCCGCCCGTACTGTTGCTGAACCTGTTCGTTGTCGTCGTCATGTTCTCCATCGGTCTGCGTGTCAGCGGCGGAGAGCTGCTTGATATCCTGCGCAAACGCGCCCTGTTTGTCCGTACCCTACTGGCCAATTGCTTCCTCATACCGGCCATAGGCTTCCTGCTAGTTCGCATCTTCCCGCTGACACCCGACGCCAGTGTCGGCATCCTGCTGCTGGCCGCGATACCGGGAACGCCCCTCGCGTTGCAGTTCACGCGCCAGGCGAAGACGCGCCTGGCGTTCGCCGCCGCCATGACTTTCGTGCTCTCGCTGGTAAGCATCGCGATGACCCCTCTGGCCGTCGAGGTGATGCCGCTGACGGCGCAGCGCAATCAACGGCCGATCCTCCTCCTGATGACGAACATCGTGGTGTACATCGCGCTGCCATTGTGTGCTGGTCTCTGGGCGGCGCGACACGCGCCGAAAATTGCCGCTCGGCTGGTGTTGCCTCTGGGCGTTCTAGCCACGGTCGCTTTTCTTTTTCTCATGTGGGAGACGCGCCTGGTGCGGCGTGAGGCCTTTGATACAATCCGCGGCCACGGAACCGTCGTGGCGATGCTGCTGTTGCTGTTTCTGTCCATGTTGATTGGTTGGCTGATCGGCGGACCAGACCTCGAGTCACGTCGGGTGTTGGCGACCTCCACCGGCATGCGCAGCGTGATTGTCGTGCTGTATGTGGCGCGTTACTGCTTTCCGGGCACCAACGTTTACATGATTCCGATTGTCTATCTATCGCTGATGGTGCCCACGAACGTGCTTTTCCATCTCGCGTTCACGGGATGGCACAAACTGCGGCCGGCGGCGGAGACGTAGGCCATCGAGCCAAGCGATCTGTTGTGGGAACCGAAAGTACTGCCAAGGAAGTTACAGAGCGAGCTAGGTTATGCGATGGCTATCACCAGAACGCATGAACACTGTGTGAAACTCGCGCCTACTGTCAGTAGGACCGTCGCTCCATGGAGAACGACATGGTCAGGGCGCGACTCTAGCTAGTGAGCTAAACCCCACCGTCGAAGCCGGTGGGTACGCCACGGATTCAAAGCGTTTACCGGCGGCATTCGCCGGGCGAGAATCTGCGATTTCCGCTCACGATTTAGATCTCCACGCCAGACAACTTCACAGACACGAGAATGGAAATTACGCTGGAAGATTCGTGTAATCGGGGAACGACTGTCGCCGGTCTAGGCTCATCGGATTGTGGTCCCAGTCTGTAACGTGATTATGCTGCAGCGGTGTCTTGTGCTTTCAACTGCCCGGCGCGGATCGCTTTCACTAGCGTGGCATGATCGCGGTCGGCTTGGTCGGCATAGGAAGCCGCAAATTTCGCAAGGGCGGAATCGAACATATCGTTTTTGCCCAGATATCCGCCAATCAGCGCTGCGTCCCCGGTCCGGGCGTGTGCTCGTGCCAGCGTCCAACCGCAGATCTCGACGTACTCCAGCCAGTCGCCTTTCGTCATGTTCTCCAGATCAATTTTCATTTTCATGTCGCGGAGTTGGCGGAAATAATAGCTGCGGCCTTCCTCGTCGCGCGTCCACCCGAGGAACACGTCGCTCGCCGATTGCAGCATTCGCTGTCCGGTCACTACGCGGTCACCGTGATTGGCATATCGGCTCTTACCCGCATACGGCTCGAGCACTGAAGGAAGCGCCTCTTTGAATTGCAGCAGCATGGGGTCGTGCGAGCCGGCCATCAGCAAGGCCACAGCGCAGCGCGTTCCTACGCTGCCCACTCCCACCACCTTGCGCGCAACATCGAGAATGTGGTATCGATCCAGAATTACGCGCCGCTCTGCCGGAAGTGTCTCGCGATAATCGTGGAACATCCGGATCACGTGTTTTTGCATCACATCGCTCTCGCGCGGGTGGTACACCAGTGGCGGATGGTCCACGATTCGCGTGCGTCCGTTTATCACCTTCGCGATTCTTGGAAAAATGTGCTCCGCGGTCTGGAGTCGCGCTGCCTTTTCCACCTGCTCCCAGCGCTTTCTCGACGCCGCTGTCGTTGCTTCTTCGACGAACACCTCGGCGTCCATATGCGAATACCATACTTCCAGAGCGCGCATGTGAGCGTACTCCCGCATGTGCTCACGATACGACTTAGTCATCGTCTGCACGGCATCCTCACAGCGCCGGCCGTCAAAGCCGAGTTCACGCGACGCTAGGACAACACTCGCCGCCAGGCGCTTGACGTCCCATTCCCAGGGTGCCTGTAGCGTTTCGTCGAAGTCATTGATGTCGAACAGCAACTGCCGCTCAGGGCTGGCAAAGCCGCCGAAATTCGACGCGTGGCAATCGCCGCACGCCTGCACGCGAATTCCTGTGGCGGGAGTCCTTGAGAGATCCCATGCCATCACTGCCGCCGAACCTCGGAAAAACGCAAAAGGCGATTGCTGCATCCGGCCGTAACGGATGGGCAAGAGTTCGGAGAGGCGGCCGCGGTCGGACTCCCGCAGGACCGCGATGGGATCGGGGCGGGCGGAGGGAGCAGTCCACTCGTTATGGGAATTCCGGGAGACTTTTTCCCGCAGAGCTTTTCCCGCGCTCATGCGCTCTTCAATACTCGGCCCAACGACGCTCGATCCTTCACGTCGAATACTATGGATCTTTCCTGCGTGGGTGCTCATCGGTTAGCCTCATCGAAAACATGGTGTGAGCCGATCCGTACCCGGTGTGAAGAGAGTTTGAAGCTCTCCTCAAGCTTTTTTCAGTAAGCGGGTGAGCCAGACCAGAATCACAGCGCCAACAAATGCCACAATGATCGAGCCGATCATTCCGCCGCCCTGCCAGATGCCTAATAGCCCGAAGATCCAGCCACCCAAAAGACCACCGAGGATACCGAGAATGATGTCGACAACTACGCCGTAGCCACCACCCTTCATCACTTGGCCAGCAAGCCAACCTGCGATGAGTCCAACCACAATCCAAGCAAGAAACCCCATGGCGAGCCTCCTTGAGTCCGCGTTAAGCGGGCCGACCGAAAATGTACACCTCGTTCGTCAATTGCTCAACCGCAAAGAATCTTAGACTGAAAATTTTCCGTGACAAAACTAGCAAAAGTCACAGGTTTCTCCCTACTAGGCCGATTGTAGAATTGGGCTTCCACTTCGGATAGTTAGCCCAGCGGTCCAGATGTTGTGGTCTGCTGCGGCTCCGCAAGCCCGATGGCCGGATCCGGATGAGTTCCAAGAAGATTCATCTGGATGTGAAATCCAAACGCGATTCCAACCTTATCGCAAAGGAGCCGATTATGCCTCTTACTCCGGAACAACGCGACATGGTCGCAGGCGAACTGAAGAAATTCGCAACCGATCTGAATCTCTCTGAAGACCAGAAGCAGAAGCTACATGGCTTTCTGTCGGAGGCTTCCGAGAAACTGCACGAATACAAGCTACAGAACCCCGGTGTCACAAAGGAGGATCTGATCAAGAAAGTGGCCGACAACCGGGCGACGATTCGGCAGCGCCTGGTCAGTTTCCTGTCGCCTGAGCAACTGACAAAATGGGATGCTGAGGCGACAAAGGCGAAGGAGTTTCTGGGCCAGAAGCTCGCGGCCTAACTAAACCCGAGCTACGAACAACTGAAAGCTCACAACTTAAGAAGTGAGTCTGATCTAGAGAGGGGCGAATCAGCGCCCCTTTTTATGTGGGTTGTTTAGGTTTCCATCCGTTATTAGCCGCAGCGTCTAACAGACTGCGAATAGCGCGTGGCTTGAAAAGAATGATCAGTACCAATGCAACCCAGGTGACCGCGAAAAAAGATGCGATCGCGCTGAGACTGACCATGGCTACGAACAAGCAGTGCCTTTCGATTCTCTTGAGCGTGTGCTTGGCCTTTGTAACCTGGCCCCTGGACGGATGCAAGAAGTCGAAAGAGTTGGCGCCTCTGACGAAGGGGCCGGAGGCTCAGGCTCCCGCCACTACCTACGCCGTGCCCACCGCCGATCAGCTCTACCAGCTTGTCGCTCCCATCGCGTTGTTTCCCGATAATCTGGTTGCGCAGGTTCTCGCCGCCTCCACTTATCCCAATGAAGTCACCGCCGCGAACACTTGGCTACAGCAGAACTCAAATCTTAAAGATGGTCAACTCATGCAGGCTGCCGACCAGCAATCCTGGGATGTCAGCGTCAAGGGCCTCACGCAGTTTCCCGACGTTCTGAATCAGATGGCGACGAGCCTGTCATGGACTTCGGCTCTAGGAGACGCCTACTTCAACGTGCCGCAAGATGTGATGAATGCCGTCCAGGTCATGCGCCAGCGCGCACAGCAAGCGGGCAACCTGAAAAGCAACCAGCAGCAGAACGTCAGCGTTCAAGATCAGGCTCCTGGCGCAGCCCCGCCGCCGGACACTTCAAGTCCGCCCGCACCTACGATCGTGCAAGCCCCGCCACAGACCATCATTATTCAACCAGCTCAGCCGCAGGTTGTGTACGTTCCGACCTACAATCCGACGGTCGTATACGGGGCTCCGGTTGCGGCATATCCCGGTTACTCGTCTGGGGATATGGCACTCGCCAGCGTGATCTCTTTCGGCGTCGGC
>Ga0207016_1206_pt1 | contig 9932 bp, 11 predicted proteins | sample Alteio_BWMinCont_54_FD_153469 | JGI IMG/M metagenome (GOLD analysis project Ga0207016, IMG submission 153469) | Enriched cells from forest soil in Barre Woods Harvard Forest LTER site, Petersham, Massachusetts, United States -... | ecosystem: Environmental > Terrestrial > Soil > Temperate forest >...
GATGGGGCGACGAGGATGCGGGGGAGTAAGGGCCGCATCCTCGTCTACCGCCGCCCTTGTTTGGTGGGGCTGGGCGGCGGATGGTGGGAAAGTCAGAATTTGTAGGTCGCGCCGAAGGCAATGCTGGGCTGGAAACTGCGCTGGGTCAGGGGGCTGTCCTTGGCGGCGCTGCCGACCAGTTCGGTGAGGCCGACATGGGCAGCCAAGCCCCAATGATCGGTCAGCCGGTAGAGAGCGGTGGCCGAGAAGCCGACATCCTTGATCCCCGAGCCCGGCGAATAAGGGCGCAGCGGATTGCCGTCAGCGGCCGCCTGGGAGGCTTCATAAGGGGTGACGCCGAAATAGGTCTTGTCGTAACGGCTATCCGCCCAGGTCACCTCGGGGCCGAAAGACAGGCGCATGCCCTCGATCGGCGAGAAGGAGGCGGTCGCACCCGCGGTGACGGTCATGCCGGGATTGGGGCCGAAAATGTTCTGCGCCTTAATCTCGAAGGCCACCGGCTTGATCGAATAGGTCATGAAGCCCGACGCCACCGGCCCGCCGCTCACATCGGACAGACCCTTGAGGCGGGGGCTGTCGCTGCTGTTGCGGCCGCCGGCATAGCTGACCGCAACGCCGGCGCGGAAGGGGCCGGCATCGATGATATTGACGCCGATGCCGCGCAGCGTGGAAATGAACACGCGATCGTCGAACAGGCCGCGGATGTCGACCAGCGGGAAAGGAGCGACCTTGAAATTCTTCGCCCCTTCATTGGCGGGATGGAAGAAGGGGCCGGCGCCGACGACCGCCGAGATTCCTTCGGCCGGTTCGGCATCGGGTGTGGCGCTGACGCCCAGGGTCGCATTGTCGGTCCGCTCGGGCTGTTGGGCGACGGCATGGGCCGCCGAGAGCGCCAATCCGATCGCGGAAACACGGACATATAAAGGGAGTTTGGTGCTGCGGCCCATAAGCGCGTCTCCAGGGTGAAAGCGTTGATCGCTTCTGATCCTAAGGGCCGTTTTTGTGGGCTTGTTGTTCGCTTTATGAAAGGGGAGGCACAATGTGTAAGCGGCGACACAAAACCCCGAACAGCCGACATCAAGAGGCCAATCTGCGGCACTAGCGTCATCGGATCGCTTGTCTTCCTTTTGCAGAGACTGAAATGGCTTCGATTTCCCGACAGAGTTTACGCGCGTTTAAAGTCCTCATCATCGCCGGCGCGGTCGCCGGCAGCGTCAAGGTTGCGGTCCTGGTCCTCCCCTCGACTCCCGATCCCTCTCCTTATCTTCATTTCGACGGTTATCTCGCACTGCCTCGGGAAAAACTCCTCAACGTCATGGATTACCTGACCTGGAGCGATGACGGCCTCTATGTCGCCAACACTTCCTCGGGCAGCGTGGTCAAACTGGTCCTGGCGCGGAACGGCGCGGCCGAGACCCGCGAGCTCTCGATCATCGCCGGCCCGCCGGGGGCGCACGGCATCGCGCTCGCGCCGTCGCGCAACCAGGGCTTCATTTCGCGCAGCGGCAACAACAGCGTCGATGTGGTCGATCTGGGAAGCCTGCGCGTGATCGAGACGATCCCGGTGGCCGAGGATGCGGACGCGATTCTCTTCGATCCGCACAGCGATCTTGTCTATCTCGCCAATGGCGATGCCGGTCTCGCCACCCTGATCGACCCCAATAACGAGGCGGTGATCGACACGATTCCGTTGGGTGGCGCGCCGGAATTCGCCGTGCTCGATGACGAGGCCGATCTCATCTATCAGAATATCAAGGACCAGAATGCGCTGGTCGCCGTCGATCCGAAGAAGCGTGCGGTCACCGGCCGCTGGCCGCTGGACGGATGCGTCGGGCCGACCGGTCTGGCCATAGATGCGAAGGATCGCCGCCTGTTCGTCAATTGCGGCGGCAATGCCACCCTGGCCGTGTTCGACATGGAGCGGCACCAGATCGTCGCCACACTGCCGATTGGCAAGCATGCCGATTCGGTGGCGTTCGATCCCGCCTATCACCGCCTTTACTCCACCGGAAAGACAGGGGAACTGACGGTCATCGAGCAGGAGACGCCGGACCGCTACCGCGTGCTGGACCGTATCACCACCCATTACGGCGCCCATACGCTGACCTTCGACCCGGCGACGCACAGGGTTTATCTGGCCTATGCCAGCTTGCTGGTGGCGCCCCGGGTGGCGGTCTTCTCGGCTTTAAAGGGCGGCGCCGGGAAATGACGGGGCGGTGTCCGGCAGGGTGATCCGCGCCTCCAGCCCGCCTTCCGGCAGATTGGCAAGGCTTACCTCTCCGCCATGTTCGCGGATGATCGATTGGGTTGCCGTCAGGCCCAGACCGACCCCGCCGGTCGCCCGGTTGCGGGATTTTTCCAGGCGAAAGAAAGGATGGAAGACCCGCTCCAGCGACTCCGTGGGAATGCCGGGGCCGCGGTCGGTGACGGTGATAACCACCCGCGTCGGCTCGGCGGACAGCCTTATGTCCGGCGGAGTCCCGTATTTGACGGCGTTCTCGACAAGGTTGGTGACGGCGCGCTTGAGGGCGACGGGGCGGCCGAGATAGGGAAGGCGCGCCGGCCCGCGATAGAAGACGGCGACGCCCTGATCGGAAAAATCGCCGACGACCGTCTGGATCATGCTCGGCAGATCGAGGAGGGTCATGGTCTCTTCATGGGCGTCGCCGCGAAAGAAGGCCAGGGCGCCGTCGATCATCTGCTGCAGATCGTCGACATCGCGGAACAGGCGCGATTGCTGGAGTGGGTCGTGGATGTATTCGCCGCGCAGGCGGATCCGTGTCAACGGTGTACGGAGATCATGCGAGATCGCCGCCAGCATTGCCGTGCGATAGGTTATCAGCCGCTGGATCTGGCCCTGCATCGTGTTGAAGGCGGCGATCACGCTGCGGAATTCCACGGGGCCGACCTCGGCCATCGGCGGCGCCTGGGGATTGGTGCCGAACAGCCGGATGGCGTCGGCGAAGCGCCGGATCGGACGGACCAGTCGCCGCGCGGCGATCACCGACACCACGCTGGTCGCGGTCAGCAGGAAGGTGCCCCAGATCATCCACCGCACGGGGGTCGGCAGGCCCCACAGCCGCCGGTCGGCGGTGTAGACAAGCCAGCTTCCGTCCGGCAGCGCCAAGCCCAAGGCGGGGCGCCCGGCGTGAAATTCGGGCTCGGGTCCCAGCGAGGGGATGACCGCGCTGGCCGGGGTGTCAGGCCTGATGATCAGGACCGTGGAGGAGCCCCCCGGCAGCCCTTGAATGAGCCTGGCGATCTCCCCGTCATCTTTGATAGCCCGCATGGCCAAGGCCGCCGAGGCCAGAATCCGGGCGGCGGGCGAGTCTTCCGGAAGCCAAACCACCTTGAACTTGTCGGAGGTGGCGGCGGCGAGCTGGGGGGCGAATCGATGGGGGGGCAGCGTTGATGATGCGATAGATTTCCGCGGCTCTTTCCATGAGACCCGTCTTCTCGATGGGCGGCGCCGCCCAAATGCCGCCGAATGACAGGAACAACGCCACCAGCCCAAGAGTGCAGACCACCACCGCCACCACCGTCAGGATGAAGCGGCGGGCGATGGAGTCCCTGCGCCAGAACCGCCCTGTCATCGGCTGACCACCTTGGGCATGAAAATATAGCCGCCATTGCGCACGGTACGGATCAGCGATGGCGCCTTGGGATCGTCCTCCAGCTTGTGGCGCAGCCGGCTGACCAGCGTGTCGACGCTGCGGTCGTAGGCGTCGTGCGTAGGACCGCGGGCTAGGTCGAGCAGCTGATCGCGGGTCAGCACCCGTTTCGGATGCTCGACGAAGGCCAGCAGCAGATCGAACTCGCTGCTGGACAGGACCACCAGCGTATCGCTGGAGGAGCGCAATTCGCGGCGCGCCACATCGAGCCGCCAATCGTCGAAATGCAGCATCGGCCGCGACCCGCCGCCGACTTCCGTGCCGTCGGAGGCCGACGTTCGCCGCAGCACCGCCTTGACCCGCGCCAGCAGCTCGCGCTGGTCGAAGGGCTTGGTGACGTAATCGTCGGCGCCGACTTCGAGGCCGACGACGCGGTCGGTGAAATCGGCGACCGCGGTCAGCATGATGATCGGCACGCGCGAGGTGCTGCGCAGTTTCCGGCATAATGAGAAACCGTCTTCCTTCTGCAGCATCACGTCGAGGATGACGAGGTCGATCGCCCGCTCTTCCAGCACATCGAACATGGCGGCGCCATTTTCGGCGACGCTCACTTCATGCGAGTGCTTGCGGAAAAAATCGGTCAGAAGCGACAGAATGTCTTCATCGTCATCGACGATCAGGAGGTGGGGCATCTGGTTCATCCCTCGACGGTAGCATCGCCCTATAGCGCCTTCTTGTCGGCGGATCGGTCTTTTGTCTCAACTCTTACACAATGTGTCGTTCGAACTGTAATCCTGAGATCATGCCCACACACCGCCTGCCTAGTCTGCTGGGAAACGCAGGAGAGGCATGGTGCGCAATCCGATCGGAAAACCCCTTTACGCCGCGGCGGCGGTCTGTCTGGCGATCGCCGCCGGGCTGATCGTCCCGCAAAGGCCGGACGAAGCGGCAAGCCTTTCGTTCCTCGGCTATACCGACCCGCCCCAGAACCTCATGGCGGGCGCCCTCATCCGCTTCTCCGACGAGGATCGGCAGCGGAGATTGGCAAGGGGCGTTTTGTCCTCGCCGCTCTGCCTAAAACCGTCCGCCATCGCCGTCGATACCCCCGACAATCGCCTGTTCATGGCATGCGCGGGCGGCGCCGCGCTGGCCGTTTTCGATCTCGGCAGCGGCCTGCCTGTGGCGATGTTGCCGGTGGGCGACGAGCCCCGATCGATCGCCTATGATCCTGTGCTTCACCGCCTTTATGTCGTCGGCGAGGAAGGGGTGCTGACCGTGATCGCGCAGAGCGATGCGGATTCCTATCGCTTGCTCGATTCCTTCCGCCTGCATCGCGACGCCCGCACCCTGTCGCTCGATCCCGCAACACACCGGCTCTACGTCGCCTGCACAGGTCTGCTTGCCCGTCGGCGCACGGCCGCCTTCGCGGCCAAGCCGCTGTAGAGGAAGAGATGACCCGAAACATCAATACGGACCTGTCCCATGTCGAAAGCCTGTTTGGAAATCCTTCTCCGTCTCTATATGAAGAACGCGGCCGTTCTGTTCGCGGTAATGTCGCTTTTATAATCATTGCCGCGACGCTGATCCGCTTGGCCTTCGCGCTCCAGACCGGTTTGGGGGTCGACGAGAGTTACACGGTGGCCACAGCGCGGCAGCTCCATCTCGGTTATTTCGACCATCCTCCTCTCTGTTGGTGGCTGACCTGGGCGGCGGGCCGGCTGTTTCACAGCGAGGCGCCCGCGCTTATTCGGCTGCCCTTTATCGCCTTGTTCGCTCTGTCGAGCCGGCTGCTTTATCGCCTCACGGAGCGCCTGTTTTCACCCCAAGCCGGCTTCTGGGCGGTGGTCGCCTTCACCCTGGCACCGGTCTTCGGCGTCACCACGGCGAGCTGGGTTCTGCCCGATGGCCCTCTGGTCGCGGCACTGCTTGGTTTCATGATCTGTCTGGTCGAGGCGACCGCGTGGGCTGGCGGTCGATGGCGCTGGTGGCTGGGCGCAGGCGTTTGCGCCGGCTTAGCGATGCTGTCCAAATTCACAGCTCTGCCGATTCTGGCGGGGGCGGTCGCGGCGCTGCTCCTCCACCCGGCCAAGCGCCATTGGCTGGCCCGCCCGCAAGCCTGGGTCGCCATCGCCATCGCGTTGGCGTTATTCTCTCCGGTCATCATCTGGAACGCGCAGCATCATTGGTGTTCTTTTGCCTTCCAGGGTGGGCGCGCCCAGGCTTTGGGGTGGCATCCGCTGGCGCCGCTGAAGACCCTGGGGGGCCAAGCGCTGTTTTTGTTGCCGTGGATCTGGGCGGCGCTGGCGGCCGGGCTGGTGGCCGCCTGGCGCAGAGGCCGCCGATCCTGGGAGAGCTGGTTGCTGGCCTGGTGCGCAACGCCCACCATCGCGATCTTCGCGCTGGTCGGACTCTGGTCCAATACCCGCATGCTCTATCATTGGGCCGATGCCGGCTATCTGATGGCGTTTCCGCTGGCGGGCCGCTGGCTGGCTTCGTTCGCCGCCCGGCACGGCCCCCGTTTGCGCCAAGTTGGGCTCGCCAGCGCCTGGTTTGTGGTTGCCGCGGTCGCCATGGTCGGGGCCGAGGCACATTGGGGACTGCTGCCCATATCCGGCCGTCCGGGGTCACGTGGCAGCGACGCGGATTTCACTCTGGCCGATTGGAGTAGTTTGGAGCCGCAGATGCGCGCCCGCGGCTGGCTGGCGGCGGGCGGGCCGGTGGTGGCCGCGCTTCGCTGGCATATTGCTGGAAGGCTGGACTACGCGCTGCACGGCGAAGTGCCGGTGATCTGCCTCGGCGATGATCCCCGCCAATATGGTATCGAGCGTCCGGCGGGCGCGCAGGCCGGGAGGGACCTCCTGATCCTGGCGCCCGGGATGAGCCGCGAGGCGATCGAGCATCAATTGGGGGTATCCTTCAGCCGGATCGACGACGCCACACCGCTCTATCTGCTGCATGGCGGTCGAATCGCCATGGAAATTCCGGTCTATATCGGCCACTCCTTGAAGGAGTGAGCGGCCTAGAGCGCGCCGCCTTAAATACGAATCCCAAAAGCTTGGCGCGCTCGGAGGAGATTGGCGACGACGCCGAGGGGCGGGGTAGGCTACCCCGCTGGGCGTGTTGCACATTTTTGTGCAACACGCTTTAATCTGTGCGCTCCGCCAAGCTGACCGTGTCACCATGGTCTTCCCGGCGGGTCTGGGTTTGCGCCCCGAAATCCTCCTTTGGCGGCTTGGTGGCCAAGCCCGCCTTGCCTTCTTCGACCAGAGCGGCGCGTCGATGAGCGGTGACGCTGCGCAGCGCGCCATAATAATCGAGCGAGGATTTCTCCAGCGAATCGGTGGCGGGCAGCAGCTCCGCCCGGCGATCGACCAGACTTAGGCCGGAATCGGCGATCCTGAGATCCGTGGCGGTGCTGCCGGGCACGAAGCTCAAGGGATTGGCGACGGCCGAGACAACCAGCCCCACCGTGTCCCGCACATTGGTGAAATTGAAGAGGGGCAACTGGACGCTGGGGCCCGTGCCGATCCCCCAAACGCCGAAGGTCTGGCCGAAATCCGCCGTGTGATAAGGCAGGCCCCAATCCGTCGCCGGATCGAAGAGGCCGCCGGCGCCGATCGTGGTATTGGCGGCGAAACGTTGCGTGGTAACCCAGGCCCGGGTGACGTTGCCCTGCAGAAGATCGTTCACCAGGACCACCGGCTCGCCGAAATTGCTGGCGAAATTATGGATCGAATGCTGAACGGTATCGGGGAGATAAGTGGTATAGGCCCGGGCGACAGGCTTCAGAATAGCGCGGTCGAGAAACTGATTGCCTGCGAAGATGACCCTGTTGGTCGGTTCGGCGGGATCATTGGCCTCGTCATACATGGCGCGCCCGTCCGGATCGTCGGGCGGTGTGGCGCACCCTCCCATCGTCATCAGCGCGGCGCCCGCGAGAAGCGTCGTCAGGAGCCTGGTCACCATTCTCATCACCTTTTCAAAATAGAAGCCGCAGGAGCCGATAGCGTCCCTGCGTGATGAAGGCGACCTTGAGACGGGCCTATGCCCAGCGATTGTCCGGATTGCACGCCGCGTGACACAATGTGTCAAAGCCGACATCTGCGTTTTCATTCGCATAGCCAGCGATCGATATTCAGATTGGCTTCAATGCCCAGATGCTGGCGACCTTTACCGGGGGCAGAAACTTACCCGGCGAGCCGATAGTCCGAGCGTTCAACCGCTCGGGTCCTGAACGGGACAATCAAGGGAGGTGATGCCCAGGGGCAGATTTGGTCAATATCACGCTTTGGGAAACATCGCGGTGCTCGTTTGAGCGGGGCGCAGTGATTCTTCCGTCATTTCTCGAATTCGTCAGGCGCATCTGGGACCTGCCGCAGGGCGGCCTCGAATGAGATCCGATTTCCGCGTGCCATGCGCGTTGCCATATAATCCTCCGTCGCCAGAGCAGCGAGTTTCTCGCCGACAGCCGAGCTGATGAATTGATTAATGGATATGCCTTCCCGGTGTGCCCACTCTCGCAAATGGCGATGAAGCGACTCAGGAAGGCGGACGCTCAAAGTGCTCATGGGTTCCAATCCAATCGTGAGAGCCAACCTGCCGGTTTAAGGACCGTTACTCCCATTTTCTCCGCCCCGGCAAAGTCGCGGATGTTATGGGTGACGATGGCGTCGGCGCCCGCATTTAAGGCAAGCTCCAATATCATATCGTCCGACGGGTCTCGCAAGCGCGGCCGCCAAAGGTAGAAGACGTCTTGCCGTCGCCCCACAGCGCAAATGTAATCAAGAATCGCTTCAATGCTCTCTTGCGGAATGGGGACCATTCCGGGCCGAGCTAGGACTGCTTCGTATTCCATGACCAGTGGGACCGAGATCGCAACGTCGAAGGCGGAGGTCCCGACCATTTCCAACAGCTTGAATGAGGCGCCACGATTTGACCGAAGGCCGGCGACCAGCACATTCGTGTCTAGAACGACGAGCTTTGCTGTCATTTCGGTATTATCGGCAATACCATTTCCGTGTCAACAAACGAATGTGGATATCCGATTCTCGAAGCGGCGGGTGGATGCCTAGGCCCGCTTTGGGCGTAGTACAGGCGACATAAAGATGGCTCGGGAAGAGGAAATGGTGCCCAGGGGCGGAATCGAACCACCGACACTGCGATTTTCAGTCGCATGCTCTACCAACTGAGCTACCTGGGCACATGTCGAAACGACATGAGGACGCCGCTTATAGACAAAAAGGTAGAGCCTGTCATCAGGGTTTTTTCACTTTTTCTTCCGGTCGCCGACCAGCGCGAAAGTGACGCCCTGCGGATCTCGTCCCTCGAAAACCCAGGCGCCGCCGGGCACCTCCATCGGCCGATTGACCACTGTGCCGCCGCCGGCGGTGACGGCGTCATGGGCGACGTCGATATCGGTGACCCAGAAATAGGTCAGCCAGAAAGGCGCGCGGCTACCATCATTGAGCATGCCGCCATTGTCTCCGCCGCCTTCCGGGGCGATCAGCTGGTAAACGCCCATCGGGCCCATATCCATGGCGTTGCTCTTGACCCAGCCGAACAGCGCACCATAAAAGGCGAAGGCCTTCTCGTAGTCGGAGGTGTGCAATTCGCGCCACCAGCCATGACCATGGATGCCATGGGCGGGAATGGCCGGCTTGGGGAAATCGGCGGCATATTCGATCAGACCGAACGGGGCGCCCTGGGGGTCGACCATGATCGTGAAGCGGCCGACATTGGGAATCGGGCTGACCGGCATTACGGAGGTAGCACCCGCTTGCACCGCGCCGGCGAAAACGGCGTCGATATCGTCGACGCAGATATAGGGCGTCCAACTGGCCGGCATGCCGGCCTCTTGCTGCATGGAGCCGGCTATATCGGTGCCGGCGGCGCTCATCAAGCCGTAATCCAGGCCGGGAATCTGGCCGTCCCGCACCTGCCAGCCAAGAACGTCGCCATAGAAGCGCCGCGCCGCGGCCACATCGGGGCTGGTCAATTCATACCAGACGAATTTTCCGTTGAGCATGGACGCCATTTATGGTCTCTCCCGGATGCATTTCTTGACGAGAACCGTTGATATCAACACAATACGACCATGTCAATTGACCAAACCGTGACATTCCAGGACACCATCCGGGTCCGCGATTGCTGCCTTTGCCTGCATGTGCAACGCGCGGCGCGCAGCCTTGCGCGGCGTTTCGACGATGCGCTCAGGCCCTACGGCCTGACCAACGGACAATTTTCGCTGCTGATGTCGCTGAACCGGCCCGAGCCGCCGCAGATGCGGGCGGTGGCCGATCTCCTGGCGATGGACCGCACCAC
>Ga0207016_1211_pt1 | contig 9925 bp, 8 predicted proteins | sample Alteio_BWMinCont_54_FD_153469 | JGI IMG/M metagenome (GOLD analysis project Ga0207016, IMG submission 153469) | Enriched cells from forest soil in Barre Woods Harvard Forest LTER site, Petersham, Massachusetts, United States -... | ecosystem: Environmental > Terrestrial > Soil > Temperate forest >...
TCGTATGATAATATAGCAGGCTTGTTATTTTAAACTCACAGGCCTAATCACAATGCCAAATTTTTATGAAATAACAGCTCAAAATGGTAAAAAAAGCTATCTTTTCGGTACTATACATCTTAGTCATAAAGAAGTAACCATCTTGCCAATGGCTGTTAAAGAGGCCTTACAAAAAGCATCGTCTTTTGTTTGTGAATCGAACCAGGATGATGCGGCGGCTGCTTATAGGCGTGTTAAATCTCAATGGGATAAGCAATTTTTAATGACACATAATTTTTGGCGAAGTAAAAAACATTACCATGAAGTCATTAAAAATGTATCAAATCATTTACCATTGTACATAACTGCAGATTACATTCGTAAATTAGTTGCTCATACCCCACCCATGGAATTGATTCGTAAAGTATCTGACTTGCTTGATAATGATGTTGCTGGTGATATTTTGGATAGACAGCTTGAGAGGTTTGCTAAAAAAAACAACAAAGAAATTCACTGTTTGGAATCAGCCCAATCGGCGATAGAACTACGGATGAGCTCTGACTTTTCTTACGAGGAACAAAGAGAATTTTTTGATCACCAGATGAAAAATTTTTCAAAATACAAAAAGGAAGCTGATGATAGTCAACAAAAGCAGGATTATCTTGACGATATAATAGATGAAAATTATATGAGTAATTTAAAAACTGCAGCTGCAAAACATGAGTTGGATATGCGTTTTTTTCAAAAACTAATTCCTGAACGGGATAAAAAAATGCTGAATAACATGGACCAATATCTTCAGAACGGTAATGCGTTTTTTGCTGTGGGTTGTTTTCATTTGAATGGTATTACAAAAGGCTTGACTCAAAAGGGATATACGGTTGAAGCAATTGTAACTGGAAAACGAATCTACCCGATACTCGATTTTTATGAGCGAAACGACAAATCTTTAATAAATACTGGTATGGGATTTATTATTGGTGGCGTCTTATTAGCAGCTGGATCAGCCATTAGTATGGAGTTAGTCAAGCGCGGCTTTATGCTGCTGGGAACCGCTGTGTTGGCAGCCAAGGTATACAAAGCAATGGGATTGATTTATGAGTATATAAACGAGCCTGTATTGCCAAATAGTCTGGATATAGAAGATACCGCACAAAACACAATGGGCGATAATGAGTTACGTGAAACTCAAGCCATGGAGTTGTGTGATTCATTGGTCAGCAATTTTTGCCAAAAGCGTTGAGATGATGTGTTTGATTATTTTTACGGGTAGTAGGCAAAAAAATCCTTGATAAATGTCGCCAGGATTTTCTTTTTTTGGTGTTATAGGTGTCGAGCGTTGCTCATCTGTTTGTGACAACGTATTTTCAGGTTCAAGTACTTATAAAATATCGGGATTATAATGAATTATTATCACATTAATGTTATAATATACTATGAAAGTTAAATTCTACCATAAAAAAAATGGCAAGCAGCCTGTAATTGAATTCTTAGATGAGTTGCCGTCGGAAGAAACGGCTAGAATTGCAGCTTGCTTAAGCAATATTGAAAAACTAGGTTTTGATAGCCCATGAGTTCAATTTAGACAAATTAAAGGTTCATTGTGGGAGATTAAGATCAAAACTCACCGTAGCGGGTATCGGCTATTTTATGTATGTATTCAGGGCAATAATATTGTATTGTTACATGCTTATAAGAAGCAATCACAAAAAGCCCCGAAGAAAGAAATTGAAACAGCTGAAAAACGTATGATGGAGGTATTTGATAATGAAAGCACTTACACTGGCTGATTATATTGAGAAAAAACAAGCTATAGATGTGGAGTTTTCTGAGCATTACGCCCGAGAGCAGACCATTAATAATATAGCTGAAATGATTATAGCTGCTCGAAAAAAGGCGCATTTAACGCAATCCGAGCTTGCAACCAAAGTTGGCACAAAACAGTCCGTTATTTCCCGCATAGAAAGTGGTAATAGTCATTTTATTCCGTCGCTTGAGACACTAGTTAGAATTGCGGGAGCTCTGCATATGAAACTTAAGTTGCAACTACAAGTTTAAATATATATCTATTAATATCAAATGGTTACTTGGAATTTGGATTAAAAAAGTTCATCAAATGGTCCTTTTCGTCAGAATCCCGGTCGGACCTCTATTATGTTCCCCGGTACGGTATAACCAAGGCAAAGAGCTCTCATTTTATAAAGCGTGTAAAATATTAATTACTAGGGTCGCTAGCTTGGCTCGTGCTTTAACTTCTATTTATCGCTTGAAATCATTCATAGCATCCTTTCATGAAAGCCTCCACCTCTTTGCACTAAAAGATATGAAAAAGAAAACCATATACGACCTAGCCTTCTCTGCTGGAGAGGGCTTTTAAGCCCTTAGCCTGACGGCTATGGGGTAACCGTTTAATTAACCCCATCTTTCTCGGGCATAATCAGTTCAGGTATACTTCTCATATCAGTTAACAGCACAGGATCGATGTTATATGGGAGCAGTTTTTCAAGTTGTTCAATGGTTTCGGCCCGATAAATGTTCGCCAGTACGTATTTCAGCCAGGAGAAGACATCAACCTTGTGTTGCTTACAGGTTTCAATCAGAGAAAACAGAATGCTGCCAGCCTGAGCACCAACATCATTGCCGTGGAATAACCAGTTTTTACGACCAATGACAAATGGCTTGATGGAACGTTCGGATTTGTTGTTATCGATTTCAAGGCGGCCATCTTGAAGATAGATATTCAGGGCATCCCAATGATTCAGGGAATAAAAGACCGCTGTGCCCAAGGGACTTTTGGGTGGTACTTTGAATTGTGCATCGTCCAGTAACGCCTTGATTTGAGCAAGTACAGGCTTGGCGTCCTGCTCACGACGCATGAGAATGATTTCAGACGTGGCTTCTTTATCTTTGAGTTCGCGTTCCAGATGATAAAGTTTGCCAACCAGTTTCACGACCTGATGAGCCAGCCCTTCCTTTTTGCTGGCTTTGGTGACATCAACAAAATAACGTCTGGCATGCGCCCAGCAGGCAACGTGTTTGATATGCTCCGACTGCCCGAGACTCACATAGGCTTTATAACAGTCAGCATGCAGCCATCCTTTGAAATCAGCAAAGAAATCAAACGGAATCTGGTGCGAACGCGTAGCATGGTATTGATAAACAAACGCTCGTTTATCCGGTGGACCACCGATAAACAGCCACATGTATGATTTTTGTGTGGGCAGACGGTCTTTTTCTTTCAAGACCTGCAATGGGGTTTCATCAGCGTAGGCAATATCATAATTATGAATGTCTGCTTCCATTAGTTTCACCAGTGGCGTCAGCAAGTTTGCGGATTTTATCATCCAGTTGCTTAACGTCCCGCGAGTTATCGAGATATTGGCTTCACCGAACATCGCTTCCTGGCGATAAAGCGGCATGTGGCGATTAAACTTGGCATCGATGATTGCTGCCAGTAATCCGGGTGCTGCAATGGCTTTATCGATGGGCTGTTTGGGTAATTTGGCTAATCGAATGGTTTCTTCGCAGCCTTTGCAGGCGTATTTTTTTCGGATATTCATCACACGAAACGTCATTTGAGGAACAACATCCAACTGCTCGCTGACTTCATCACCGATATGCGTTAATGTGCAGCCACAAGCACATTGTTTTTCAACATCACTCAGATCATGAATGTTTTGGATAAAAGGCAGGGATTTTGGCAATGATTTACGACCAGTTCCTTTTTTATTACGAGTGTAGGTGATCGTTTCTGTTGTATCAGCTACAACTGGCGCTGTTTCTTCTTCAACTGTGGGCACAGCGTCATCAAATTGCAGTGATAACTGCTCTGGTACCACGCCTTTTTCAGTCTTGCGGCCAAAACGGGCTGTGCGGAATAAATGAAGCTGGTGTTGCAGGTTTTGAATGGTATTTTCTTTCTGCCCAAGCAATGCTAACAAGCGTGCATTTTCTTGTTGTAATTCAGCTAATGACAGGGCAGAAACAGCTTTCATGTTGATGATTTCGTTCATGTTTTTATGGATGTCATTATATCAAAAAATCATATAAAAACAAAGTATTATCTATTTAATATCATGACGTTACGTTAATAATGCATGGTAAAATCAAGCATTGGGAACTCTGCCATTAACTTGAAATCCAGTCCCGCAAAAAGCCAATCCAGTTGCTGATGCGTAATCACATACGTGCCATCTTGTGCCCTGCCAAACTTGAATCGACCGCGCTCCAGGCGCTTGTGATATAGAACAAACCCGTTTTTATCCCAAAACAAGCACTTCACGCGGTCACGATCCCGGTTATAAAACACATACACCGAACCATCGTTAACTGGCATATCGAATTGCTCAATCACCAGCGCACTCAGGCCATTGATCGCTTTACGGAAGTCCACAGAATCGGAGGCCACATAAATCCGAGTGTCTTCGGTCAGTCTTAACATGGCAGGCCACCTGCGATGGTCAGAACCGTTTTCAGTAATACTGGACTAACTTCATTGGTAATGCCAATTCGGATCCCGTTTGGCAGCATCAACTGCAATCCGGCAGTGTGGTTATTCATCGAAACAGCTTCTGGTTTTGCCTCAACGAAACTCATTGCTGTTCTTGTTCGCTGGGCTTTACTTGCCATACGGTTATGCTGATAAATAAAGCTTTGATAGCTAATGCCCTGCTGGGTGCAATATGCCATCTGCGTTAATCCGCTGATTTTCCATGCATCGGAATGTTCACGCCAGAAACCTTGTTTATATGCATGTTTGTTTTCGGAACTCATCAAATACTCCTTTGTGATTGAATGCACAGAAGTATCCGGGTTGGGGTGCGGGATTAAAAGATGGGGTTAATTAACCGCTTACGCTATGGGCCGAGGCCCAACCTACTTTAAATTTGCCTATGTGAGAGTTGCTCTCGGTCAGACCAATTATTTGCTTAGGCTGTTAGTTGTAATCGCCTCTGTCGATTGAACAAATTCATCAATACGTGCTTTCAGATCAATATCGGAGCGAAGGGCGCTGGGCAAATATGCATCCCTTGTAGTTGGGTGAGTACCATTATCAATAAGCCATCTTGTAATCCAGTCACGCTCAAATCTTGTACCTGTGGGATCGTTTAGGAGATAGACAGGATCCGTCATGATTGAAAAACTTAAAGGGCAACAATATTCTGATGGAGTTTCGATATCTTTATCAGTCAACTTTTCAGCATTAAGACCCGAATTAGGCATTGGTCGCTGTACGTTTTGTTGCTGAGATGCACCGATAAATTGCGTGATTTGTGTTGTTGTTAAACTGCTTGTTTCTGTGGTAATTCTCGAAGTAAGAACTTGAAGAAGCGCCATTCTGTGCGTGTCTGATAAAGTATTAGATAATTGTATTAATGTCTCCGGATTTAAAATCTGTTGATTGAGTAACATTTGCTGAATTAATCGCTCATCACTTCTCGGGGTAAAAATTAAATTTAACAAGGAATTGGATAGTTGTGGCTGTGTTAAAATTTCTTCAAGTAATGGTTGGTATTTATCCTGATTAAGAAGCATCAGTATATAGTTCGTATCCACAGCTATCCCCTCTCAATTAAAGTAATGGATAGATCATAATGTATGCGCAATTATTAGTCAACAATTGGTTGGTTTTTGGTCGGATCAATTTAGAAATGTCCTCTGACATAGAGCATTTTATGAAGGTCTAACCAACGGGCTGGTCTTGAGGTAAGTTCATTATCTGCACTCTCCTGTTCGAGTGAGGGTGATAATGGTCGTGAAAAAAAACCAGTCCTGGGTGAGGATAGATCGAATCGATATCCTCGAGATCTTGCTAATTCAACGATATTTAAAGCTCTTTTTTCGGGTATTAAAAAAGCACCTATACTATGAACAATCTCAAAAGGGAGCCGATTCGATCTGTTTGAACGCACTATAGAACTGAATGCATTAAAACTTATCGCGTCTATAATGAATAATTTGTTCCTGGTTTCGGCATCACTCAGTGCTGACTCGGTAGCAGAGCTTATATTGTTGAGGTGTACATCGAAAGACACAAGTGTAGTATTGGCATTTAGCTTTTTAGCGCTATCATCATCTATACCGTTATTGGATACATCAAGTATTCTCAGTGTACTGTTGGTTGCAAACGGTATGGCGCCACCATTGCCTATGGAGTTACTGGATATATCAAGGTTTGTTAATACAGTATTGGTCGCCAGTGCTGCGGCACCCTCAGGCCCTATATCATTCGATCTTAAATCGAGGAATGTGAGCATGGTGTTGGTCGCAAACGCTTGAGCGCCGGCAGCGCCTATTGCGTTCCAGGATAAATGAAGGGACTTCAGCGTGGTATTGGCGGCAAAGGCTTGGGCGCCGATGTCACCTATCATGTTTGCATCTGCTTTAAGTGATATCAGCGTGGCGTTAGCTGCCAAGGCTTGAGCGCCGACATCATCTATAGCGTTTGAGCTGATATCCAGGTGCTTGAGAAAAGTGTTTGTCGCAACTGCCTGGGCGGCAGCAATGCCTATCTTATTACATTTTAAATTAAGAGATGTCAGTGTTGTGTTCGCCACAAACGCCAGCGCGCCAGTAGGGCCTATATCGTTATCGCTGACATCAAGTGATGTCAACGTGGTGTTGCCGGATAATGCCCGCGCGCCAACAGCACCTATCTGATTATTGCTGATATTAAGTGATGTCAGGGTGGTGTTGCAGGCTAATGCCAGCGCGCCGACAGGACTTATCTCATTACTGCTGACATTAAGTGATGTCAGCGTGGTGATGCCTTCAAGTACTTTGACGCCGTTATCACCTATTTTATTATCGCTTGCATCCATGGATATGATGGTGGTATTCGCAGCAAGTGCATAACGTAGCTCAACGGTATTGAGATACGTTAACTCCATGCCTTTCAAGTTCAAATGGGTCAGAGCCGGGGCATTGTCTTTGATGCGCTTTAAAGCCTCCCTGAAGCCTGGTGACCTGGAAGACAACGTTGCGTTTAAGTATGAGAGGCTTGATGCCCATGATGAGTTACTGACGTAATAACGCATTTTTTGGGCATGGATAGATTGTGGCATAGCTGAACTCCTCGAGTTTAGTGGGATTGATTATCTAGGCTCAGGAGTCGTGTGTTCGAGCTCACTACCATCACTACCATCACTACAATCATTTTCTTTCTGGCTCGCATCCAGAGATTCCAGACTGTCAGATGAAAAAAACCGGACATTATGGGAGTTTCTAACGACGGGAGTTAATTGTAGTTCCCTTACAGACTGTTTATGATTAGCGGCAACCGCATTAACCACCTCTTTTATTGACGTTTCATCGTCAAAAGACCCGTTTCCTTCAGACGAATAATATTGATCATACGGAGGTGTTGTTCCAATGCTCAAAAACGCTTTCCGCGGTAACATGATTCGAGCAAAGCTTTTTTTAAAGTCAGGGCTGTTTTCATCAAAAGGAGTGTTTGCACTAAATGCGCCACTTTTTAAATTCCAATATAATATTTTGGAATTGCCAAACGCAATTTCTCCACCGGCAATAATGGCGGTTGTATCTATATTATAGTCAGGTAGCTTTTTTATCCATGGTTTACCAAATCCACTATGATATGAGTCGCGCTTATGCAGTTGATTAATTAATAGATATTGATTGTGTTTTATAAGTTCATGACCGCCGTTTGATGTTATTAACGTATTAAACTCGTCATCCGTTAGGTTGACTTTAATTAAGGCATTTTCTTCCTGTTCATTTGGAAGCAATGATTTTTGTGTAATGGCTTCTGATAAAGGAATGCTATTCGTTAAATCATCGATAATGTTAACGGTTGTATCATCGTGAACATATGCAAGTTCGTTTGTATCGGTATACCAAATATAATTATTTTTTAAATTATTCGGCAATGCTTGCGAAGTAGTTAATAAATATATATCACGCCCATGTCGAACAATCGTCTGTTCTACTAGGCAATAAGCATATAGGCCTATTAAATTAGCTTTTTCTATGGTCAGACCCTGGGTTTTGCACGATGTAACTGTACTTGGTTGCTGGTCAGGGTTAACAGGGTTAAGCGCATAATACACGACCGTTTTGCATCGAACTTTTGGCCGAACATTTGACGAAGAGGGCTCCAGAGCAGGTGGAGCCGTCTCTGCAGGAGCGTTTGACGAAGACGGTTCCACGCGTGGCGCAGTCTCTGCTGTTAAAACGCGTGCGCGATGGTATCCCGCAGTCGAATGAGAAGGGCGTTGCAAAGTCGGTCTCGTCGGTTCCAAAGTCGTAGTTCCATTAGTTCCATTAGTCCCATTAGTTACATTAGTTACATTAGTTACATTAGTTACATTAGTTACATTAGTTACATTAGTTACATTAGTTCGTTGCGAATCCGTTGATGTTGTACAATGAACTCTGGATTTACTTGCATTATCGCTAATCTTTTTACAGCTGTTGCCCATATATAACCCACTGAATAATATTTTAGTCTTGATTGTATAATAATTGAGACTGACTTACAATTTTAATAATTTCACGTCCGGTTATGTGACCCAATAGAATTATTGGGGTTCCCGGCCAGCATTTAGTCTTCCTAAATCCTACGGGATATAGAGTTAGTGTTGGAATTTTTCAATAGTGATGGAAGGGTTTCTTCCGGTCCTTTATATCCCCAGCTATGGCCAGGAGATATACTCGAATCAGTGATACCTGCTGGGCTAATGGAATGCGTTGTTCCTTGATGTCCCAAGCTGGGGAAAAAGGCACTCTTACATGCGCTATGGTTAGGAGATTCACTCGAATGAGTGCTGCCTACCGGGCTAATGGAACGCGTTGTTCCCTGATGTCCCAAGTTGGAGAAAAAGGCGCTCGTACATGCGCTATGACTCGGAGAATCAATCAAATGAGTGCTGCTTGCTGAGCCCATGGAATGAGGGGTGGTTCGTAAAATATTGGGTAAAGTTTTACCCTGTGCTCGATCAGAAACAGACAAGGGGAAAATATTTAATCGCACCTGCTCAGGAAAATGTTCAATAAATTTTAAATACGAATTGGTTTCTTTAATTCCACCGCATTTAGCAATATAACAACCGATGTTTTTCTGATTATTGTCCGTCAATGTTAAAATTGTTATCTGTTCCGACAAAGGTAGTCTGCCAAGAAGACTTAAGTAACAATTGAGTGCTTCAATATCTCCGTCCCGGGCAACATAATGACCAATGGTTTTCTCATCATTATCTGGATATTTCAACGTCGTTTGCAACTCATCGTCAATTTCATCTCCAATACATCTTAAATGAGTATTTAGAATGCTTTTATCGAAACTCTTGGGGCTGACGAGTCCACCACGACCAAGAGCACCCAAATGGGTTGATTTGATGTTTTCCGGCTGGTCTTTAAGGCAACTCACATAGAGACTTAATGCTAAAATACTCTTTTTAGCGAGTTGGAATCCTAAGTTTAAACCAAGATATGCTGGCAGTAAAATCTCTTGTAGGGACACAAGAGATAGATCTTCAAGATGATTTAGATAAGCGTTTAATTGTAGTTTTGAACTCCGTCCTTCGTAGGCAAGCTTCCAGCCCATATCAATTAGAATCTTTTTTAGCTCCATGTAAGGCAGAACACTAACGCAGTTTAAATAAGCTGTTAATGCTTGATGATCTTGATGTTCGGTGATTAAATCTCCAATTGTTTCATCACGGTAATTTTTTAACGTTAAAATATCCATTTGCACGGATTTAGGCATGGCTGTAATGAGACCGAAGTATGCCTGTATTAAGTCAATATCTCTTTTACGATATAAAGAATTACAATGACCACTTTCTAATGAAGTGAGCATACAATGGCCAATAGTATTATTAAGATTATCCTGAGCCGCTAAAAATGAACCTGTGGCGTCTGGAAAATAATTTTTCAAGAGACGCAATATGGCTTTAAATAAATGCTCATCTTTTCTCCCGGCTAC
>Ga0207016_1059_pt2 | contig 9660 bp, 8 predicted proteins | sample Alteio_BWMinCont_54_FD_153469 | JGI IMG/M metagenome (GOLD analysis project Ga0207016, IMG submission 153469) | Enriched cells from forest soil in Barre Woods Harvard Forest LTER site, Petersham, Massachusetts, United States -... | ecosystem: Environmental > Terrestrial > Soil > Temperate forest >...
TGAAGCTGTTCGCCGGGAACCAAATGCAGTTTTTCACGCATACTTTTGGGAATTACTATCTGAAACTTAGGAGAAATAGTCACTGTTTGCATAAATCGCCTCGATCTTTATCGATGATGAAATCGTATGATGTAATTATAATCGATTATACTGATGGAATACAAGGTGGGGAGCACGAGGCGTGCTTCGTGTTTGGTCATGGATTTGAGACGCGATGAATCGCGTCTCTACGAAAAAGTTCACGATAATTAGTTGTACAGTGTTTTTTAAATTTGGAGTAAAAAACGCGCGGGATCTTCGATGAATTTTTTAATGCTCATTAAAAATAATACCGCTTCACGACCGTCGATAATGCGATGGTCATAAGACAATGCGACATACATCATTGGGCGAATCACGATTTGGCCATTTTCAACAACGGCGCGTTCGACGATATTGTGCATGCCTAAAATCGCACTTTGGGGTGGATTAATGATGGGCGTTGACATCATTGAACCGTAAGTGCCGGCATTGGTAATCGTAAATGTGCCGCCCATTAAATCTTCCATCGCGATTTTGCCGTCGCCCGCTTTTTTCGCAAAATCACGGATTTGTTTTTCGATGCCTGCCATGGAAACTTGATCGGCGTCACGAATCACAGGCACCACCAATCCACGCTCACTGCCAATGGCAATGCCAATGTCGTAATAATTGTGATACAAAATATCTGTGCCATCGATGGATGCATTCACTGCAGGAAATTGTTTTAGCGCTTCAATAGCCGCCTTTGTGAAGAACGACATAAATCCTAAACGTGAACCGGTTGTTTTTTCAAATTCGTCTTTGTATTTGTTGCGCAAATCCATAACAGGTTTCATATTAATTTCGTTGAACGTTGTCAGAATAGCCGCGGTGTTTTGCACTTCTTTTAAGCGTTGCGCTACTTTTTGGCGGAGGCGAGACATGGGGACGCGTTTTTCGGTGCGAGGCGCTGAGAGTTCTTGCGCAATGGCGCTGGATGCAATGGATTTTCCTTCACGCACCGCTCGTCTTTCGGAAGGTGAAAGATCGGGTGAAATTTCTTGGGATGCAGGACGCGCAGCAGCTTCGGGTGTCGATTTCGCGGCAGGTGTGGATGCCGCTACTGCTGGTTTTACTGCTTCCGGCGCAGCTGTCGTCACTGCTTTTGCTGCCGCAGCAGGAGCTGCTGCCGTCGATACTGACGCATCCGCTTCACGAATAATCGCAAGCAATTGATTAGCATTTACAACCGTGCCTTCTTGCACAACAATTTGTTCAATCACGCCGCCTTTGGGTGCGGGCACTTCTAGCATGACTTTGTCTGTTTCCAAATCCACGAGATTTTCATCACGTGCAATGGTGTCGCCCACTTTTTTATACCATTTTGCAATGACGGCATCCGTGACTGATTCGGGGAGTGTGGGTACTTTGATTTCGATGGTCATGTGGAGCTCCGTTGTTCGTATTATGCTAAAAATAGTTTGTAGTTCATGTTATGAGACGCGATGAATCGACGTCTCTACCTCGACTCATCCGCCTGCGCAAATCCCAGCGCCTTATCAATTAAATCCGCCTGCTGCTTATTATGCAACGCAGGATATCCCGCCGCTGGTGCTGCCATCGCAGATCTACCTGCATAATGCAAATGCACATTCTCTGGCATGCAACGCACAATGCGATGTCTGGATGCATAAAAAGCCCCTTGATTTTTAGGCTCTTCTTGACACCACACAATTTCTTTTAAATTCGGATATTTTTTTATTTCTGCTTTCAACGCATCATCAGGAAATGGATATAATTGTTCGATACGCGCAATCGCCGTGTGATCAATTTTTTCTTCACGACGTTTTAAAAGCAATTCATAATAAATTTTTCCGGCGCATAAAACCAAACGATTAACTTTAGCAGCATCCATTGTATCAATTTCAGGAATCACGCACTGAAATTCGCCATTCGTTAATTCATCCAAACTCGACACCGCTAATTTGTGACGCAATAAACTTTTAGGTGTCATCACAATTAAGGGTTTTCGATACGCGCGAATCACTTGACGACGCAACAAATGAAAAATTTGCGCAGGCGTCGTCGGCACGCACACTTGCATATTTTCTTGCGCACACAATTGCAAATAACGCTCTAATCGTGCAGAAGAATGCTCAGGACCTTGACCTTCCGAACCATGCGGCAACAACATCACAAGACCGGATAAACGATTCCATTTTTGCCATGCGGAACTGATAAATTGATCGATAATCACTTGCGCGACATTCGCAAAATCGCCAAATTGTGCTTCCCACATGGTTAATGACGCGGGATCTGCGGCAGAATAACCGTATTCAAATCCGAGCGCACCCGTTTCTGATAATAGTGAATCATACATTTGGCAATGCGCTTGGTTATCGGAAATATGCAGCAGTGGCATATAACATTCACCGGATTTTTGATCGAATAATGCGGCGTGACGATGGAAAAAAGTACCGCGTCTAACGTCTTCACCCGTAAATCGCACAGGATGTCCTTCATACAATAATGCAGCATATGCCAATGTTTCTGCGCATCCCCAATCCATAGGTTGCTCGCCCGCCAACATTTTAATACGCGCTTGCATAATCATTGCGACATTGCGTTGAAGAGAAAATCCTTCCGGAAGTGCTGTAATTTTTTTGCCGAGCATTGCTAATAAATCAGGTGATATTTTTGTATCACATTTTATTTTCCAATCGTGATTTAAAAAAGGCGCCCAATTTGCGGTGTAATGTTCTGATAATCCGTTTTTCATTAACGGCACAATCGATTGTCCCGCATCCAATTGATCACGATAATGCGATACCAATTGATCAGCGTCTTGTGCGGTTATTGTTTTTTGCGCAATTAATTGTTCTGCATAAATAGCGCGTGGTGTTTTCTTCGCACGAATAATTTGATACATCAGCGGCTGCGTGCACATCGGCTCATCCGCTTCATTGTGACCATGCACGCGATAACACACCAAATCAATCACGACGTCTTTATTAAATGTCATGCGATAATCGAGTGCTAATTTCATTGCGCGCACGCAACTTTCTGCATCGTCGCCATTCACATGTAAAATCGGCGCATCAATCATTTTTGCTAAATCAGAACTGTAATGCGATGAACGCGCATCGGCAATATTGCTTGTCGTAAATCCCACTTGATTATTCACAATCAAATGCACTGTTCCACCGACGGTGTATGCACGCGTTTGCGACATTGCCAATGTTTCCATGACAATACCTTGACCTGCAAATGCCGCATCGCCGTGAATTAAAATCGGAAATGCATATTCTTTTTTGTTAATGGATTTATCTTTATTTCGCTCTTGTCTCGCACGAACCGAGCCCATCACAACGGTATTAATAAATTCTAAATGAGATGGATTAAATCCAAGTGATAAATGTATCGCACCATGCGGTGTTTGCACATCACTGGAAAATCCATTGTGATATTTCACATCACCTGTTGTATCGCCATAATCTTTTTTGCCGTCAAATTCTTTAAATAAATCAGAGGGCGCTTTTCCCATGATATTTAATAACACATTTAAACGTCCGCGATGCGCCATACCAATCACACATTCACGCACATTTTGCGAACGCGCATCTTGCGTTAAAAAATCCATCATGGGAATTAAGGCGTCTGCGCCTTCAATTGAAAAACGTTTTTGTCCGGGATATTTCGTATCTAAATATTTTTCGAGTCCTTCCGCTTGCGTTAATTTTTCAAGAATTCTTTTTTTATCATCGATGGAAAATACCATCGCAGGAATTTTATTTTCGATATAATCGCGCAACCATTCGCGTTCAATTTCATTAATAATGCGTGTGTATTCGATACCTATGGAATCGCAATAATAACTTTGCAATGTCGATAAAATCTTTTGTAATGTAGCGGTGCCATTATTGGGAAATAATTTTCGCGCATCAAACGTTTCTTGAAGATCAGATTTTGTTAATCCATGGTGCGATAATTGCAAACGCACGTCTGGCGTAATAGGTCCATTCAGTGGATCTATTTTTGCATCCAGATGACCGTAACGACGATAGGCTGCAATTAATGCATCGACGGCGGATTGTTTTAAAGGTGATTGTGCTGTTGTATTTTGTGCGATTGTTTTGGGTTGTGATGCAGTAGAGCGTAATGCATCGCGAATATCTGCGTGTGAAATTTCTGCGGTGTCTTTTGGCATCGAGGAAAAATAATCTCGCCAATGATCACTCACCTGGGCGGGATTTTCCAAATAGACTTCGTACAGTGCTTCGATGTAACCAGCGCTTTCGGCGGATAAATAAGAATTCTTTTGGAATTCATTCATGGAGATTGTCATAATAAAAACTCATTTGCTTGATTCGTACTGAGAGACGCGATAAATCGACGTCTCTACGCGCGAGCTTCTGTTATCATTTCCGTCCGTAGTTTACGAATCGCTTCCGTGGGATTTAAACCTTTGGGACATACGCTCGCGCAATTCATAATTGTGCGGCAACGAAATACACTGAACGGATCTTGTAAATTATCCAATCGTTTTTTCGTTTGATTATCGCGACTGTCTGCCACGAATCGATACGCATTTAATAAACCTGCAGGGCCCACAAATTTATCGGGATTCCACCAATAGGAAGGACATGATGATGTGCAACACGCGCATAAAATACATTCGTATAATCCATCGAGTTTTGCGCGCTCTGCCGGTGATTGTAAACGCTCTTTTTCAGGCACTTTACCGGTGTTTTGCAAATAAGGTTGCACACGTTTGTATTGATCGAAAAACGGTTCCATATCAACAATCAAATCTCGAATCACGGGAAAACCAGGCAATGGCATCAACACCACTTTCAATGGCAAATCATGTAATCGCGTAATGCATGCTAATCCATTCGTGCCATTGATATTTAATCCATCGGAACCACATACGCCTTCACCACACGAACGACGAAAACTGATATCGGGATTTTTTTCTTTAATGGCCTCTAATGCATTTAATAACATCTTGCCTTTGATCGTTTCGATATCCAGTTGATACTCTTGCATGCGCGGCTTTTTGTCGACTGCGGGATCGAAGCGATAAATCGAAAAAGTCATTACTCGGGATACTGTCATGTTTAATCTCGCAATTTCAAAGGAATTGGGTCCATATGCTTCGGCTTCATATTTACAGGGCGAAAATCAATGTCGCCGTTGGGAAAATACACTGAATGTTTCAACCAATTTTTATCATCACGTTCAGGATAATCATAACGCGAATGCGCACCGCGACTTTCAGTGCGTTTTAATGCAAGTACAGCAGTTGCAATTGCAGTTTCCATTAAATTATCTAATTCAAACATTTCAATACGCGTTGTATTAAATGCCTGACTGTGATCAGAGAGTTTTGCTTTTTTCAAACGTTCGCTTAATACGCGTAATTCCTGCAAACCTTTTTCCATATGTTCCGCATCACGAAACACACCAAAATTATTTTGCATAATTTTTTTCATTTGTGTGCGAATTTCATAAGGATCTTCGGTGTTGGCGGGATTATTCCAACGTGCATTGCGTGATAACGCGCGATCAATGTCACCTGTTTTTTCCACGCGATGTGGCAATCCTTCTTTCAATTCTTTTTCCAAATGCAATCCAATAGCACGACCAAACACCACTAAATCTAATAATGAATTTGTACCTAAACGATTTGCACCATGCACCGATACGCAAGCACATTCACCCGCAGCAAATAAACCTTCCACAACTTTATCTTTGCCATTTTCACGTGTAACCACTTGGCCATGGATCGTCGTTGGAATACCGCCCATTTGATAATGACACGTTGGTACAACTGGTACGGGTTCTTTTACGGGATCGATATTTAAAAATTGACGTGATAATTCCAAAATACCGGGCAAACGCTCGTTTAACACTTTTTCACCCAAATGATCGAGTTTTAATAATACATAATCTTTGTTGGGACCAGCGCCACGACCTTCTAAAATTTCAATGATTGAGGAACGCGACACGATATCACGACAATCTAAATCTTTTAAATGAGGGGAATAACGTTCCATAAAACGTTCGCCCAAACCATTTAACAAATAACCACCTTCGCCACGACAACCTTCGGTCATCAATGCGCCAACACCTGCTAAACCGGTGGGATGAAATTGCCAGAATTCCATGTCTTGCACAGGCAATCCTGCGCGTAAGACGAGACCAATACCATCACCTGTGTTTGTATACGCATTTGTTGTTGTTTCAAAAATACGGCCAGCGCCACCGGTGGCCAATATTACGGCACGTGCTTTAAAATAAACGATTTCGCCTGTTTCCATGCACATCGCAACGACACCTGCGATGCTGTCATCACTAGAACGAATTAAATCCATCGCAACCCATTCATTGAAAAAATGCGTTTTGGCTTCAATATTTTTTTGGAAAAGCGTATGTAACATGGCGTGACCCGTGCGATCAGCGGCAGCGCATGTGCGTCTGGCAAGTTCGCCCCCAAAATCACGTGTATGACCACCAAACGCGCGCTGATAAATTTTGCCGTCTTCCAAGCGTGAAAATGGCAAGCCCATATGTTCCAATTCGATCACGGATGCCGGCGCATGTTCACACATATATTCCGCAGCATCTTGGTCGGCCAAACAATCCGAACCCATAATGGTGTCATACATATGCCATTGCCATTTATCAGGAACGACATTACCGAGCGCTGCCGCAATACCACCTTGTGCAGATACAGTGTGCGAACGGGTGGGATAGACTTTTGAAATCACAGCGACTTTGTAACTGCTTTGCGCCAATTGTAATGCAGCGCGCATGCCGGCACCGCCGGCACCGACGATGACGGCGTCGAATTCTTGTGTTCTTATTGAAGTATTCATGTATTAAAAACTCACGGTTCTTTTAAATGCTCACACCAGCGCGGCCATACACCACGCAAAATAACTCACCAACACCACAATCAGCACCACTTCAAGCAACAATCTCACAGCGCCATTTTTCACATAATCCGTAAAAACAGTCCACAAACCAATCCACGCGTGCCATAAAATGGCGATTAACACGACAAAAGTCGCGATTTTCATGGTGAGATGGGAAAATAAATCATTGAGCACCGTATAATTCATGGGAGAATGCATCAAAAAAAATGCGGTGATAAAAACCGCATAAATACCGATCAAAACAGCACTGACGCGCTGCACGATCCAATCATAAAACCCGCGATGATTGGTGTTTACCATAACCAAACTCCTGCAAAAATCATAACAATCACTTCAAGCATGAAAATAAGATATGCCGTGACGCGCGCTGATTTTAAATGTTCAGCTAATCCGCAGTCCATAATCATGTGACGAATACCTGCCAAAAGATGGAAGCCTGCCGCGCAAATCAAAACCCACAAGAAAAATCGCACAGACGACAGTGCGGTGAATGCTTGCAACTGCGTAAAACTGTCTTGCGAATGCAATGCGGCATGCAATAAATACAGCACCAGCGGCAATAGTAAAAATAATAAAACGCCAGAAATGCGATGTAGAATCGACACGATCGCCATAGGCGGGAATTTCATGCGCGTTAAATCTAGGTGGATAGGTCTCGTTGTATTCACTGTATTTTCCATAAAATTTTAGACTAAAATATATCTTGAGTATGCCGTTATAATATCAAAATTCGGGGAATTATAACCGCACTATTTTTGAAAAACAAACTGTTACGAATAACCGTATTCTAGCCTTTTTTTCTAAATTTGTACTATATTTGTACATACCACCCTCAGCGTAGGAGTATGTCCGTGAGAAAATCACTTATCGCTTCCCTTATCGCACTCGCATTCTGCACCGCCAGCCAGGCGCTTTGTACGTGGACAGACATCCCTTATTGCAGTGCAGACGGTCTTTGCTACCGCAAAGGCACTTCGGGTTGCGAGAACCTCAGCTGTGAATTCGAACCCAGACCAGGTGGACAAATAACAATTCGCGATAGTGATGGCCTCTATAGCTCTTTTGGTAATTATGATATGAGCAAAACGGCGAATGATAATTGCACGGAAGTGTATACTTATGAGTAACGCTTCGCTGCATTGAGCTACTTTAAAATATAGATTTAACTCCTGAATTTAGGATACCATAACCGCATTTCATACCTGCACGAGATCCACCTATGCCAAACCCATCAAAAAAAACTGCTCAATTAATCGTTGATAATCAATCAGCGGATTTTCCAATTTATGCGCCAACGATGGGCAATGATGTAATCGACATCAGAACATTGGGCAAACAAAAATATTTCACCTATGATCCTGGTTTTTATGCAACCGCAGCCTGTGAATCCAAAATCACTTATATTGACGGCGATGAAGGTGTATTACTGTATCGCGGTTACTCGATCGATCAATTGGCAGCGAAATGCGATTATATCGACGTTTGTTATTTATTAATTTATGGCGAGTTACCCAGCGATACTGAAAAAAAATCATTTGAAGAAAAAATTCAAGCGGCGGCACCGGTGTGTGATTTTACCAAAGCATTTTTCACTGGATTTCCGCAAGATGCGCATCCGATGGGAATGTTGCTTGGCGTGATCGGCGGATTATCTACGCGCAAAGGCAATGCATGTAATTTAAAAAAACTGGAAGACCGTGAAAATGCAGTGATTCGCTTAATTGCAAAAATGCCGGTGATTGCAGCGATGACCTATCGTCATAACGAAAATAAACCGTTTATTGCACCGGATAAAAATCTCGGCTTTGCTGAAAACTTTTTACATATGCTATTTGGCGATGAAGCAATTAATCCTGTTTTAATTCAAGCGATGGATCGTATTTTTACATTGCATGCTGATCATGAACAAAATGCATCAACATCCACGGTGCGCATGAGCGGTTCCACAGGTACACATCCATTTGCAGCCATTGCGGCAGGCATTAGTGCACTATGGGGGCCGGCACATGGTGGTGCGAATGAAGCGTGTTTAAACATGCTCAAACAAATTGGCGATGAATCACAGATTGAAAAATACATTGCAAAAGCCAAAGATAAAAATGATCCGTTTCGTTTAATGGGTTTTGGGCATCGCGTATATAAAAGTTATGATCCGCGAGCGAAAGTCATGCAACAAACGTGTCATGACGTGTTAGAAGCGACAAATAAACAAAACGATCCTTTATTTAAACTTGCGATGAAACTTGAAAAAATTGCATTGGAAGATCCTTACTTTATTGAGAAAAAACTCTATCCTAATGTGGATTTTTATTCGGGTATTACTTTAAGCGCGATCGGTATCCCCGCGAATTTATTCACCGTTATTTTTGCACTGGGACGCACGGTGGGTTGGGCGAGCCATTGGTTTGAAATGATGAATGATTCAGATAATCCGTTGTATCGTCCGAGGCAGTTGTATGTGGGATATGCACGCAGAGAGATATAACGTTTAATTTCTCTCTGACGGAGAATAATGTTGAATTTAAATAAATATCAAAAGAACGTAAAACGCCCACCCCACTCTATCTGGACCAACCCCATTCACTTTATCGCCTGTGGATTTGGCACAGGCACATTTCCGATTTTCCCGGGAACGATTGGCACACTCGCTGCAGTGCCACTCACCATCATGTTATCGCACACACCATTATGGTTTTATATCACCGCTTGCATCGCATTA
>Ga0207016_1215_pt1 | contig 9646 bp, 8 predicted proteins | sample Alteio_BWMinCont_54_FD_153469 | JGI IMG/M metagenome (GOLD analysis project Ga0207016, IMG submission 153469) | Enriched cells from forest soil in Barre Woods Harvard Forest LTER site, Petersham, Massachusetts, United States -... | ecosystem: Environmental > Terrestrial > Soil > Temperate forest >...
TGTTTAAAGGACAAACACCTTTAACAGCAACACGTCCAACTCCATATTTTGTAACTGTTGCACCGGGCATTACTAATTTAGCAACAGATACAGCAGTAGCAGGCACATTCCTTACTTACAATATTGCAGCTTCGGGTGCGCCAACAAGTTTTGGTGCAACAGGTTTGCCGGCAGGTTTATCGGTGAATACAGCGACGGGTGTAATAAGCGGTATACCTGCAACAGCAGGTACATATACTGTTACAGTAAGCGCAACGAATGCAACAGGTACGGGTACAATGCCGATAAGTTTTATCATTACAAATCCTGCTCCTGAATCTGCTTTCGGCGGTACTCCTTGGGCTGTTCCGGGAACGATACAGGCAGAAAATTATGATATTGGTGGACAAGGCGTTGCGTATAGCGATGCGGATCCGACAAATACCGGCGGACAATACAGAACTGATGGTGTAGATATAGAAGGGACATCAGATGCAGGTGGAGGATACGATATCGGATTTACAAGCGCAGGCGAATGGTTAAAATATACAGTTAATGTTGCAACAACAGGCACTTATACTTTCCAAGCAAGATTAGCGACAGAAGGAACAGGTAATACTTTTCATGTCGAAGTAGATGGCCAAAATATTTCAGGAAGTATTACCGTGCCAAATAGCGGCGGCTGGCAAACCTGGGAAACGGTTAGTTTTACCACACCAACCATAACAAGTGGCCAGCATGTAATTCGTTTTTATGAAGAAACCGGCGGCTACAATATCAACTATTATACTCTTGTCGCGATAGCTTCTGCACCTGTTATATCAAGTGCAGCAACTGCTACAGCTACAGCAGGTACAGCATTTAGTTATACCATTACAGCATCTAATACACCAACAAGTTTTGGTGCAACAGGATTGCCAGCTGGCCTATCTATTAATACTGCAACAGGTGTTATTAGCGGTACGCCTACAACAGCGGGTACATATCCGGTAGCTGTTACTGCGACCAATGCAGCAGGTACTGGGAATAAAACAGTAACCGTAACCGTTAGTCCTTCAGTAGTTGCGCCTTCTATATCAAGTGCTGCAACGGCAACAGGCACGGTAGGTAGTGCATTTAGTTATACTATTACAGCATCTAATACACCGACAAGTTATGCAGCTACAAGCTTGCCGGCAGGTGTAACTGTCAATACAACAACGGGAGTAGTGAGTGGTACACCAACAACGGCAGGAACATACACTGCAACAGTAAGCGCAACCAATGCAGGTGGTACAGGAAATAAAACAGTAACCATTACCGTTAGTCCCGCAACCGTAACTGAATCCCCTTTCGGAGGAACAGCGGCAACGATCCCGGGAATTATACAAGCAGAAAATTATGATCTTGGCGGACAAGGTGTTGCCTACAATGACACAGATCCGGCCAATGACGGCGGACAATATAGAACTGACGGTGTAGATGTTGAAACAACAGGTGATACCGGCGGAGGTTATGATGTAGGCTACACTGCAACCGGTGAATGGATGAAATATACAGTAAATGTTACAACGACTGGCGTATATACATTACAAGTAAGAGTAGCATCAATCACAACAGGGAATACTTTACATGTTGAGTTAGATGGTGTAAATATTTCTGGAACTATAACAGTTCCAAATACTGCTGGATGGCAAACGTATCAGACAGTTAGTGTAACAACACCAAGCATTACAAGTGGCCAACATGTCATTCGTATTTTCGAAGAAACAGGAGGGTTCAATATCAACTATATAAATTTTGTTGCTATACCTGCAGCACCGGTTGTATCTAGCGCTGCAACAGCAACAGGCACAACAGGCGTAGTATTTAGCTATACGATCACAGCATCTAATACACCAACAAGTTATGCTGCAACAGGATTACCCGCAGGCGTAACAGTAAATACAACAACGGGTGTAGTTAGCGGCACCCCAACAACTGCAGGAACATATACTGCAACAGTTAGTGCGATCAATGCCGGCGGAACAGGAAATAAAACAGTAACAATTACTATTGGTCAGGCAGTAATAGCGCCTGTAGTATCAAGTGCAGCGACAGCAACAGGCACAACAGGCGTAGCATTTAGCTATTCCATCACAGCATCTAATACACCAACAAGTTATGCTGCAACAGGATTACCTGCAGGTGTAACAGTTAACACAACAACAGGTGTAGTTAGCGGTACACCAACAACAGCAGGAACATATACGGCAACAGTTAGTGCGACCAATGCCGGCGGTACAGGAAATAAAACAGTGACCATAACTATCGGTCAGACAGTAATTGCACCTGTGGTTTCAAGTGCTGCAACAGCAACGGGTACGGTGGGTACAGCATTTAGTTATACCATTACTGCCTCTAATACGCCAACAAGTTATAGTGCAACAGGATTACCTGCAGGCATAACTGTAAATACAACAACAGGTGTTGTTAGCGGTACACCAACAGCTGCAGGTACATTTACTGCAACGGTTAATGCGATCAATAGTGCAGGAACAGGAAGCAAAACGGTAACGATCACTATTGGTACAGCCACTTCAACAGAATCTCCTTTTGGAGGAACGGCTGCAACAATACCGGGAACAATACAAGCAGAGAATTATGATCTTGGCGGACAAGGTGTTGCATACAATGATAACGATGCTGTAAATAGCGGCGGACAATACAGAACAACCGAAGGTGTAGATGTTGAAACAACAGGCGATACCGGTGGCGGGTATGACGTAGGGTTTACCAATGCTGGTGAATGGATGAAATACACCGTGAACGTTACAACCACAGGTGTATACACTTTACAAGCAAGAGTGGCATCTCCCGGAACAGGCAATAGTTTGCATGTAGAGATCGATGGCGTAAATATTTCAGGAAGTATGGTTGTGCCAAATACGGGCAACTGGCAGGTATACCAAAATGTTAGTGTTGTGACACCGAGTATTACAAGCGGTTCTCATATTGTTCGTATTTATGAAGAAACGGGTGGCTTTAACATTAATTATATCACATTTACATTAGGCGGTACAGTAACAGATCCGGCAGGCGTAGTTACTTGTTACAAAGCCCCGGGAACAATAACTGTTGATGGTGTTTTATCTGAAACAGGATGGAACCTGAATAAATCAGTTGCTGTAACAACTATCGGTACGCCAAATAATACAACCACTTTCGGTGTATTATGGGATAACACTAATTTATATATTGGCGCTAAAGTACTGGATGCAAATTTATTCAGTGGTCAATCGAGCACTGCGAATTTCTGGAACGATGATGCTGTTGAAGTCTTTATCGATGCAAACAATAATAAATTAACCAGCTACGATGGCCAGGATAACCAGATCATCGAAGCATATAATCAAACCGGTGTATTTACTAAATTGGCGATAAGTGGCTTACAACACGCATGGGCACCAATTGCAGGTGGCTATACTGTAGAGTTTGCTATTCCATGGTCTCAATTAGGAATTACAGCTCCTGCTGCAGGAACAAGTATTGGTTTTGATCTGGGGAATGATGATGATGACAACGGATCGGGAAGAGCTAACCAGGCTGTGTGGAACGGTACGATCAATGATTATCAAAATACATCCGCATTCGGAACACTTACTTTAAATGCGTCAACATCAACGGTTACAAGCACCAGACCTGATTATGTGGAAGATGATGTTGTAGAAACCAAAACAGCAGATGTTGTATTAATGCCTAATCCTGTAATGGCACAGCAAGGTCTTACTATCCTAACGTCAGACTGGCAAGGTCAGGTAGCGTTTGAAGTAAGCAACTTTGAGGGCGCTGTATTAGAAAGAGGAACGGCAACAATACAAGGTGATAGAATAAATTTAAGCACGTCAAATTTACGTGCAGGCATATATGTTATACAGCTTCGGAATGGCAACAATGTTGTCGCTAAGAAATTTGTAGTACAATAGTTCTTTAATCCGAACTTTATAAACAGCAAAGGGTTCCGAGACATTCGGAACCCTTTTTATTTGGTGGCTCAATTATTGAGTCTCATTTACTATGAAAAAAATGATCAGTTTTACAGCCATAAGTGTCCTATGCAGTAGTATGCTATTGGGGAATAATAAGCACATTGATCTAACCGTAAGTTTTTTTACAGATTCAATTCCAAAAAATATAGATAGTGCATATGCACAAAAGAAAATTGCATATCATCAGGATACAGTTATTATACCTCACTTCGACACACTTACTTCTAATCCTGTTTATCAACAGATCGACTCGGTAAATGCTTCTAAAGCAATAAAGGATAGTACAAGCGTTCAAAAGAAAAGATCTTCTTCGAAGAAGAAAAAAAATAAATAATTGTAGAAATTGTAACGCTGTTAAGCGTATTATATTACCCAGTTATTCTTCATCGTCGATCAGAAATTCAGTAGCGCTAAATGCACCGCCGGAACCATCAGATTGTTGTTCATCTACCTCTTCATCGCGTGGCTGCTTGTTTATTTTTTCTCCATCCTGTACATTAACCGCTGCAACCTTTTTTTCTTGTTGTGTTTTTGGGTTGATAATACGCTCTTTTGAAGGAGAACCGGGAAATCCGGGGAAATCCTGGTCGATATGTTTATCAGCGCTGTTTTTTACTTGTTCGTTATTCTTAATTGGGGTATTTCGTTTTGATTCAACGTATTTCCGGAACCTGTTTTTCATGATTTTTATTTTAACCAATATAATATATAATGCTGTGCCAGATTGCTAAAGGCGAATTAATAATTTTTGGCAATGATTTTGATTGATATAAAGTATGGAAACAAAAATGATAGCAGCCAATAACGAGGAGACAGTCTGGAAGAGAATCACAGCCGATCTCACCAAAGAAAATCCCCCTTTGCAATATCATGTGTTAATATACCATGATATACATAAGATACAGTTAGATATTGATATAGACCCCGGTGGAGGTTTTGAAAGTGGTTTCGAGACCACTACATTGACGGCGGTTGTTCCTGATTTGAATGGATTCAGGTTCGCACTACATCATGAAGATTTTTTGGATACAATTGGAAAATTTTTCGGACTGGAAGATAAAGAAATAGGGTATACGGAATTTGATAATGTGGTCGTCATAAAAACAAATGATGTTGCTAAAACAAAAAATATCTTTTCAGATAAAAGTGCACGTCAATTATTTCAATCTTTATCTGCATTCACGCTACATACAGATACGAGAAATATAAATGAGGACACAGATATTAAAGAAGATTTTTTAGAATTAGAAATAGATAGGGGAATACTCGAGATTATTGAATTACGCAGCATATATACCGCGTTTGCGACCATTCTTACTGCAATTGAATCAGTAATGAAAAAGGATCTTGTCAAAAATAATTTGTAGAACAAACGTTTTTTATAACAATTAAAATAGCAGCAATGATAACATTACCAAAAGAAGACCTTACCGGCGTAACGGAAGGAACCAAATATCCCAATTTACCATTACAATACTTAACAGCTTCTTCAATTATAGGCGATGAGGTATACAATAGGGAAGATGAATTTTTAGGAAAGATCTATGATGTGATGATAGATATCAGTACAGGAAAGATTGAATATTATATTGTAGAGTTTGGTGGCTTTATAGGAATAGGAGAAAAATTCTTTTCCGTGCCTTTCAGGCTTTTGCAAGTTAATTCCGGAAAAAGGTTATTTATTTTCGACCAGCCAAAAGAAGTTTTGGAAAAAGCGCCTGGTTTCGACAAGGACCATTGGCCATTGACAAACCTTCATGAGTATTATGACTACTGGAGTTTTGTATAAGATTATGAATGACCCTAATAAAAAAATGCTGACGGCTTTGCCTCAGCATTTTTTTATTAATATGAGTAATTCTACCATTATTTGAGGAAGCCTTTCCACACAATTGTCTGGTTTTCGTTCTTTTCAGGTATAAAAATGATTGGTTTGTTATTTGAATAAGTAGGGATAAGACTAAAACTGATAACCTTAAAAATAGCAATCATGACTTTACAACAAACCAAAGAAAGAATATCTTACCTAAAACAATTAGATTCAAAATTGATCTTTATCGGATTAACGGAGATCGATCAAAAGAAAAAAGCACAGGCAATTAAGTTGAGTAATATGATCGTACGATCAGTAGGTTATTTAATGGCAGTAAAAAGATCATTGATCAAGCAACAGCATCAGATCTATACAGTAGCAAATGCATAATTGTTAAAAATAAAATTATATGAGTAAGAAGATAGGCCTTGCGATTGTTCTTTGTATACTGCTACTTACTTCTTGCGTGGCAAGAACCTATGATTATGGGTATATGCAGCCGGTATACATTTTTCCGGGAGTAGGATTGGGGACGATCATTGCAGTTGTTATTTCCTGGACAAGAAATAAATCTATTTTATGGGCTATTATACACGGTATCCTTGGATGGATCTATGTTATTTATGCCATCATAGTGAAAGAGAAATAAAAAGAGCAAAATATTTATGCCGGCAATTATATTATTTGCCGGCTTTTTTTTTGCCGTCTATTTTTATGTTTTTCTTTACTACATCCCAATATTCTTTGCCATAACTAACAAAGATCTCTGATCCCGCAGGAATGTCTTCAAGAGATTCAATAAAAACCTGTAAACCTTTTGTCATGTACCTGGAATTATTGCGCATTCCTTTTTCCGTTGATAAGCCTAAAGCATCATTAGCATAACGTGCCAGGAATTTTTTAGTGTTACCCGCATCGATCACATGATTTTTATTTACAAAATAGATGTAGCCGTTGTCAAAATTATCTTCCACATCGCTCCATTTGCATACCTCGCCCTGGTATTCAACGATACGCGTTTTTTTGGGAATGAAAACTTTGGTGAATAATCCTTTTCCTGAATTTGGAAGTGAAGATGTTTTTACAAGTAGGTCCTTTTCTAATAAAGCCATAATGAGTTATATGCATGAAGATAGGGGATAATGAATAATTACTAATAAATATGGTGCTCCAATAAAAAAGGCATAGGTTTTGTATTGTACCAATGTGTTCTCAAGTTAGAACGGTATATACAAATTGGTTAAGTATAGAACTGCGGTTTCTACTGCAGTTCTATTTTGCTTATAAAATGTGGAAATAATTCCACAAGGAATTATATTGCCTGAGAATTTTATGGATAAATTGCAACGGTATGTTTTTTGCTTATAAATAGGAGTTTACGGTTACTTATATTAATAAAAACAATTAATTGTCAATATAATTCAGTTCAGATTTATATTTAAGCGCAATTGTATATTACATCTTTATGATTCTTATCGTCGATGACAGACCTGAAAATATATTTTCGCTTAAAACCATATTGGATATTCATTCTTTCCCCACTGACTCTGCTTTAAGTGGAGAAGAGGCATTAAAGAAAACACTTAAACAATCTTACGCACTGATCATCCTGGATGTACAAATGCCGGGCATGGATGGTTTTGAAGTAGCCGAAGTGCTGTCAGGTAATAACCACACTAAGGACATTCCCATTATTTTTCTTTCTGCAGCCAGTACCGACAAAAAATTTATTACCAAAGGATATTCTTCAGGAGCGATAGATTATATAGTTAAACCTATTGATCCTGATATCCTACTACTGAAAGTAAAAACTTTTTACAAACTGTACGAACAGAAGCGAGAGCTAAACCTTGTTCAGGAAAGTTTAAGACAAGAGATCGAATTCAGAAAAAGGGCAGAGCACCAGGCGTTGGAAAAATTAAAAGAATTACATTCTACACTTGAATCAATACCGCAGATCGCTTTTACTGCCACCGCCGATGGCGTGATAGATTTTGTGAACGAGCATTGGTTTCAATATACATCTTCCGCAAAGAATTTTCCTCCCAACCATCCTGATGACCGTTGTATTAAAAAACAATGGGAAAATTCCATTGCTACGGGCACTCCGTTAGAAATGGAAGTCCGTATTAAAAAAGAAGGAGAAGATTACCGGTATCATTTGGTAAGAGCAATGCCTGTTAAAGAAAAAAATAAAATTGTAAAATGGGTTGGTTCTTTTACAGATATTGATGAACAAAAGCAAGCCATCAAAAGAAAGGATGAGTTTTTAACAATTGCCAGTCATGAGTTAAAAACCCCACTAACAAGTATCAAAGCATATGTACAACTGCTGGATATGATGATACCTAAAGAAGATAAAGTAAAAACATATGTTGACAGAACCCTGTTGCAAGTAAATAAATTAGATAATTTAATTAATGATCTATTGGATATTTCGAAGATAGAAAGCGGTAAACTTAAATTTGAAATGCAGGAATTGGATTTTGAAAAACTGCTCAATACAACGATCGATGCTTTACATCAAATACACCCCGATTTTAATTTTGTAAGAAAAGGAAAGGCTACGGTAAAGATCAAAGCAAATGATATACGGCTTGAACAGGTGATCATTAATTTTATTAATAATGCTATCCGCTATGGACCTGAGTCTAAAGAGGTACATATCGTCACAGAAATAAAAAACAACCAATTATATTTTGCCATAAAAGATTTCGGTATCGGGATATCTCAGGAAAATCTCCAGAATGTATTTACTAAATTTTTCCGTGTAACAGAAGAGGGAGCTCCCATACAAGGGCTTGGTATCGGCTTGTACATTTGTGCAGAGATCTTAAAAAGACATCATGCGGATTTTGGCGTAGAAAGTGAATTAGGCAAAGGCTCTACTTTTTATTTTTCTATACCTGTCATTTCATAATTAATAACCATTAGATATTTTTTGATGCAACAAACGGCTTTAAAACGAATCCTCTTAATCGGATTTAGTATTTCTTTACTGATACTTATTCTAACTTCAGTAGCCTCCTATATCAGTATTAAAAACTTATTGAACAGCGCGCGGCTGGTAGATCATTCTAATATAGTAAGTAATGAGGCCGGCGAAGTGATCTCGACAATGAAAGATGCTGAAACGGGCCAACGCGGCTATTTACTAACCGGCGACGCGATATTTCTGCAACCATACAATGGTAGTTACAATAAGGTGATAGCAATGATCGCTGATCTTAAAGATCTTACCAAAGATAATCCCGTACAGCAAGTGAATGTTGGCGAGCTAAGCACGATCATCGGGCATCGGTTCTCTATGTTGCAAGACCTTATTGACAAAAAAAGAGATAATAATGTTGTTGATATTGCCGGATTAAGGGAAGGAAAAGATTTCATGGATAGCACGAGGGGAATAGTGAAAAAAATACAGGTAGAAGAACAAGACCTGTTAATTGCCCGTACTGCATCATTAAATAAATTTTCTTCATTTACTCCTGCTCTGATTATTCTGGCGGCTTTGTTAGCTATCCTTATTACTATTATTTTTTACTTTAAGGTAAGAAAAGACAGAGAAACCACTGAGCGAATAGATGTGATACAAAATATTGCAACGAAAATCTCAAACGGTGAATTTGATATTAGGGTAAGTGATGCAGAAAAAGATAATTTGGGTAGCCTTGCTTTTTCATTAAATAAAATGGCTTCTTCTTTAGAAGATTTTTTTAAAAAATTATCGGATAAGGAATGGTTGCAGACCGGAGCCGCCAGATTAAATGAAGTGATGATCGGTGATGACAGTATGGAGCACCTGACACAAAAAATACTGGCATTTATTGCAGGTTATACCGATAGCCTT
>Ga0207016_1150_pt1 | contig 9409 bp, 14 predicted proteins | sample Alteio_BWMinCont_54_FD_153469 | JGI IMG/M metagenome (GOLD analysis project Ga0207016, IMG submission 153469) | Enriched cells from forest soil in Barre Woods Harvard Forest LTER site, Petersham, Massachusetts, United States -... | ecosystem: Environmental > Terrestrial > Soil > Temperate forest >...
GGCAATAATCCTGGAGATCATTGCGCCCCCACCGCTTTCTGTGTGGCGGCTTGAATGCGCGATTCGGAATCAATGAGGAAATTGGCAGAGGTCACCACTTTCTCACCTTCTGCCAGACCTTTCAGGATTTCGTAATAGTCCTCCGCACGGCGTCCCACCTGCACTTCTCTCGGCTCATAGGTGCCCGGCCCGGTCAAGACATAAGCAATTTGGCGGGTGCCCGTATCCATGACGGCGCTCACGGGGACCGCAAGCCGTTTGCCAAGCCGGGCATGGATCACGGCGCTTAAGTACATCTCCGGCCGCAAGGAACCGTCGGTCTGCGGGATGCGGATACGGACGCGGAGGGTGCGGGTGTCGTTACTCAGAACGGGGTCGATGGCAAAGACGGTGCCGGTATAGGTTTTCCCGGGCAGGGAGGGGGAACTGAGCTCTGCCTCCTGTCCCGGTCTGATCAGGCTCGCGTCATAATCAAAGACGCTCGCGTAAACCCATAAGCTGCCTTTTTTTGAACCCAAAATCAGATCTGCCGGGTTGTAACTGGATTTGCCGATATCTTCGATCTGCTCATCGGAAAGGCCCATCTGGCGGAGGCGGAGCTCGGAAGAATGCACAGTGCTTTCGGCCTGCTCAACAAGATCTGTGGACCCCTGTGCCTTTGCTTTCATCAGGAAATTGAGGGATTCCTGATGTTCGAGGGCCGCGCTATAGAGCTGGGGATCATAGGCCACCTTGGCGGCGGCGCGGATGGGGACCGAAAGATCGCGCATTTCCGCAGGCGTCACCGCGACGCCGATCTGCTGATCAATACCGGGGGCCAGATGCACCGTGGCCTGATCGGGGACGGCGCCAGAGGCGGGAACTTGAGGGTTGTTGTTTTCGATTGGAATCAGCCTCATATGGCAGATGGGGCATTCGCCCGGTTTATCGGAGATGATCTGCGGGTGCATCGCGCAGTGATACAGCGTATGGGCTGCGGCAGCCACCTGATCGCTCTTTTTCGAGCATGCTGTAACGCCGGCCATCACGGCCAGACCTATCAATAGGACAATTGTTTTATTCCGCATGGTGCATCTCCTTTGGCATGACGTCTTCCTCATGGACTGCCTGGCTGGATTTGTCCAAGGGCACACCGACCCAGCGTTCAAGCTCTCCCCAGTGCAGCGCGTACTGATAAAGCTTGTCCTGATATTCGTTGTGCGTCTCGATCCAGGTTCGGAAGGCCTCCAGCAGTCTTAAGAAATCGGCTTGATTGCTGGCATATTGTCGTTGCGCAATCTTAAGATTGCTGAGCGCTGCCGGCAGGATGCCGGTTTCATAGTTCCGGGCCTGGGTCAGATAGGTATTGGTTTCGGTGAACTCCGTATGGACGTTTTTGGCCACCATGTTCCTCATGGACTGGGAGGCGGCCTCTGCTTCGGACAGGTGTTCCTTGGCGCTCTGGTAGAGCCCAATCGGCCGCTGGAGCCAAAGGGGAAAGGTGACCGATACTCCGATCTGACGTCCAGCCGGCCCCGCATCCGCCGTTTCACGCTCATACATCACCCCGAAATCCGGCAGAAATTGCAGGGCATGGTGCGTCATCATTGCCCGACTGTGGTTTATCTCGTGCATGGCGGACCAGTACAGAGGATTGTTCTGGCTGGCCAGGTTCTGCAGGTGACCGAGATCCTCGGGTACATCTTTCAGGTCAGGCGGCTGAGTGGAGGCCAGGGGAGTCTCCGTAGGTTGATTCAGGAGCGTGTTCAGCTCAATTTGGACAAGGGTGCGGCCTTGCTTCTGCTCAAAGAGCATATTTTCCACACGTTTCAGCTCCGTCTGGGCCATAAAAGCATCGGAAGCGGAGGTCTGGCCTGAGGCCAGGCGCGCCTGGGCGGACCCCAGAGCCTGCTTCATGACGTCCACGCTCTGTTGCGCCAGGCTGATGAGTTGATCGGTGAGATAAAGCTGGTAGTAGCGGGCTTTCACGTCCCGATAGACTTCGAGGGTCGTCGCCCGATACTTGGCTTCTTCAATCAGGGCCTCGTGGTACTTCATTCGAGATTCATTCGTAAGCTTGCCGGGGAAAGGGATCATCTGCTCCACGCGATAATGTTGGATGCGTTCGGGATCCACGCCCGCGATCCCGCTGGGGAACTTCTCGTCCACATAGGTGAAAGTCGGGTCCGGCCAGGCCTTATTGGGCGAAACTTCGTCCCGTTTGACCATCCAGCCGTGCCGCGCAGCGAGAATGTCCGGATTTTTATCGTGCGCGGTCTGAAGCAAAGCGGTTAGAGACAGCGGTTCTGCGACCCAGCCCACCTGAGGCAGGCTGAGGGTAAATAGACTTATAGAAATAAATGAAATGGGTCTAAACATATGGGCCTTTCTTTATAAACGACGTGATTGTTTTTGAGACGCTTAAGCGGCTAGGAGGTGGATGTTTTCTGGAGGGGCGCGGACGGGCTGAGGGGGTCCGATAAACAACAGGTCGTAGGTGTCAGACAGGGTGGCAAGGAATCTTGTCCAAGTGGCTGCTCGCGTGGTGATGGCCATCGCCAGTTTGTGCAGAGGCTGAAGGCCGGTTTTGATCACGGGCGCGGAAACGGCGATGAAGTCGTGTGGCGTTGTGGCTTTCAGGAAGGGGCAGTTCGGCATGGGGAGCTTCGTGTGGCAGCAGGGCATCGAACAGTTTATCCCGATGGCTCCGCCAAAGACCATGGAACACCTGCCGGTTTCCGGAAGCTGACTGATCGCGAGTGAACTGAGAAGGCCGACTGTCAAACTGATGCGTAGAAGCTTCATCATCATGAATTCAGTATAGACCCCGTAGATATCGAAGTCAAGGTGACAAAAGGACTAATTAAGAGATTAAAGGACGCAGCTGGAGGGAATGTGGAGGATAAAGCGGGTGCCTTTGCCTTCTTCGGATTCGACCTTAATAGAACCCCCATGGAGTTCCAGGATCCGTTTGCAGATCCAAAGGCCCAGGCCGGAGCCCATTTTGCGGTCTTTCGGGGAAGCCTGGGTGAATTTATCGAAAATGGTGCTGAGTTTATCAGCCGGGATACCGCGGCCGTTATCAGAAATGATCAACTCGAGATCCTGGCCTCGATGCGCCACCTGGACCGTGACGCGGCCATGATCCGGCGTGAACTTGTAGGCATTCCAGATGAGATTGTTCAAAACCCGTTTCATCCAGAATGCGTCCACCTGCAGTTTTTGGCCGAAGGTGTTGCCATCCCGGAAAATCTCCATCTCGCGCTGTTTAAAGGGAACGGCATAAAAATCGATGGTGTCGGAGAGGAGCTTGTCTAAATCCGTCGTTTCCAATTTGAGCGTCAGGTCACTTTTTTCGAGCGCCGCCGACTGAAGCAGGTTTTCCGTCATCTGAATCAAATCTTCCAGGGGGCCGACGGAGCGCTGAATGAGCATCAACTGCTCTTCGGTCATCTGGCCCATCATGCCGCTTAAAAGCAGCTGAAGGTTGCCCTTGATGACCGTCATGGGAGTACGCAGATCATGCACGACACTCTGAACAGTGTCCTGCTGCATGAAGCCTGCGACTGGCGATGGGTTGTTGGTGAAGATCATGTTATGTTCTCTCGACACCATGAGCTTACCACCCCACTGTTACGGAGTTGTGAAGATTACGTAAACGCTGTGTTAACTGTGATGGAACATTCGGCCCAGACGAGCCAGGATGAGCGTTGCGGTATGGGGGGTCATGAAGAAGGCGATGTAAATGGCAGCCAGGGCGCCCAGCACAAAGCAGGATCCGGCTAATAAGGATACCCAGGCGCCTAAACGCTTGGCTTCTTTTTTGTCCATAGGAGCGAGCTGCAAGCGGCGAGCAGCGAGCGGTGAAGATAATACAAAGAGAGGAACAGGTTGTTCCTGCTCGCTGCTCGCCGCTTGCTGCTCGCGATTAGTGGATGACGCCGATTTTGCGGATGACGGTGACGACGGTCTGGGGGGTTTCAATCTCGATCTGGGCGAGGTAGCCACCTTTAGACACCTTCTGGCCGGACTCATTCGTGCCGTCCCACATGAAGGCGTTGGGACCTGAGGCGCCGCCGTTTTGTCCGGCGGCAAAATCCCACCGGCGAACCCGGAAGCCCAGGAGGTCATATAAGGTAATGTGCACCGGCGCATTCTGGGACAGGGTATACGAAATTCGGGTTTGGCCTTCGAGACCCCCTTTTCGGGTATCAAAAGGGTTGGGGGCGTTGGAGACGTCTGAAATCAGCTGCGGCGGGAGTCCTTGATTGATAGAGGAAATGGGCGATCCGGACGGTGTATGCATTCCGGGCAGCTGCATCAGGGGATTCCCGGGCACATAGGCCATGGCGACCTGGTCCTGAGCCGGCCGTTCCTCCGTGGCGGCCAACGGGATGGCCGGCATCAGCATCACGAGCAACTGAATAAATCTCATTGCTTTTCTCATAATCTCAGCTTACCCTATGAATGTTACAGAGAGGTTGCAAAATGGGGTTCATTGACAAGTGATTGAAAAAACGCCTAGAATGCGTCCAAATTATGACAGCTGATGTGTTGGTTCTTAATCGCAATTTTTACGCGGTTCACATCGCGAACTGGCAGCGCGCGCTTTCGCTGGTGTACCTTGAGCACGCCCGCGTGGTGGATCAGGAATACCGCACCTACAGTTTTGAGGATTGGCGGGAAATGTCGCAGATGATCCAGTCCCATCCCGCCGGTTTTGTCACCACCCCCACCTTCCGCATCGCCATTCCCGAAGTGATCGTCCTGCAGCGCTATGACAAGATGCCGGTGGGTGAGGTTAAATTTACGCGCCGCAATATCTATGAACATTATGGGTATCGTTGCTGCTACTGCGGTCACCGCTACAGCACCCATGAGCTGAATCTGGAGCATGTCCTTCCGAAGTCGCGGGGCGGCAAAACCGACTGGACCAATATCGTCACCTCGTGCATCCCCTGCAACCTCAGGAAGGCCGACCGGTTGCCGGAAGAGGCCAATATGAAGCTCCTGCTCAAGCCTTCCCGCCCGAAATGGAAGGGGAGCGCGTCCTTGGTGCTCAAAGCGCCCTTCAAGATGCGGGCCTCCTGGCAGCGCTTCATCGATACGGTCTACTGGAACACCGAGCTTGAGCCGTAAAAACTTCTACCTTCTCACCGCCTTCGGAAAAGATCGCCCTGGCATCGTCGCGGGGGTTACCCGCATTCTCTACGAGTTGGGGGGGAATATCGAAGATGCCAGCATGACCCGTCTGGGTGGCGAGTTTACGATGATGCTCATTACCGCTCTCCCGGGTGCTGTTCCGGGAGCAAAGCTCGAAAAAGGGCTGAAGGTCCTCGAAAAGAAGCTCGGTGTTCAAACCACTTTAAAACCCATCCCAGCAGCGGTTTCTCTTTCCTCAAAAGCCGAGCCTCCCAAGTATCTCATCTCGGTCTACGGAACGGACCACCCCGGGATTGTCTACCGGATCGTGGAGACGCTCGCCAAACGGAAAATCAGCATCACCGATCTGCAGACCAAAGTCACCGGCGGCCCCAAACCCCTTTATGTCATGCTCCTTGAGATCCAAACGCCCTCTTCCACGGACATGGACGGTCTCCGGTCCGAGCTGGATGATCTGCGCCAGAATCTCAACGTCGAAATTTCACTTCAGGACATCGAAGCCATCCCGCTGTGACGCTGGACGTTCTCAAGATCCCCAACCCCCTGCTCAAAGCGCGAGCACATCTGGTGGAACCGGATACGCCCGGCCTTCAGAGTTTCATCGACAGCATGGTGGAAACCATGTACCGCCACCCCCGCTGTGTGGGACTGGCCGCTAATCAGGTGGGAAAACCCTGGAGGGTGATTGTGGTGGATGCAACCCGGGTGGATCAGCCGGGGACTCGGCAGGGGAAGATTGTGGTGCTCAATCCTTTTATCGCACGCCGCCAGGGACAACGGCTGCTCCGGGAGGGCTGTTTAAGTGTCCCGGATTATACGGGCAATATCCTGCGGTCCGTGGCGGTCGAGGTTCAGGGAAGAGATCGCGCCGGTAACGCTTTGACGGTCAAGTCCGATGGATTTGAAGCGGTGGTCTTCCAGCACGAGATTGATCATCTGGACGGACAACTCTTCTTAGACCGGGTCGCCAGCCTCGAAACGGACGTCTTCAGGCGTCAAAAGTATTACTGAGGTCTTTTGTGCAGTCGCTTTATTGCTTCTTGATACACTTCGTCATCTCGGCGGATTCCAACGGCAAGCACAAAAACCATGATCTGATCTTTTTCTACCCGATACACAATGCGGTACTTGTCGAAAATCTTTAGTTTCCTGTATCCTGCGAGCTCGAACCGCAGCGGTTCTCCAACTTCTTCAGGCGACACAGATAATAGCTCGATAATTTTCTTCTTAATTTTATCTTTGGTGGGGGCATCGAACCGCTTGCTATCTTCAGTCGTAACGAGTTTGTGAACTTTGATCTTGTAACGTGTTACCAAGATTCGATATCAACAAAGTCGTTGGGCTTTGAGGTCTTGTCCCGTTGAAGAGCTATGGATCCCAAGATGTAATCTTCGGCAAAATCGATCATCTTCTCCATCGCCTCAAAACGCTTGTAATCGAGCATGACCGCGATGGCCTTTTTGTGGCGTTCCAGGATAACGCGATTCCCTTTTAAGGATTGAAGAATGGCTTCTGTCTTGTTCCGCAATTCACTTATCGCGGCAATCGTTGTGTTTTCTTTGACGGTCATCATAGCGTATTCCTCCTCGCACAATAAGTATAGCTGGGGGCATTATTTATGTCAATAGATATTACAATTAATGTAATAAATGACGCAATTTATAGCGCACTTTTATGGCTTATAAAGTCACGGAGGCCGGCGGAGGCAAAGGGGTTGGGGGTGGCGCGGATGGCTTGGGCGATGGGCATCCAGTCGTAGGTATCGATCTCTTCGGGGTGCGGACGGATCTTTCCAGGTAGGCGCTTTCCTAAATAGACAAAGCTGATCATATACCCGCCGGTTCGCGGGAAGGTTTTCGAATAAATCCCCAGGAGCCTTGTGAGCTTTACACGCAGTCCGAGCTCCTCATAGACTTCACGGGCGGCGCTCTCTCGCGGATGCTCGCCGTAGCCCACAAACCCGCCCGGCAAATTCCAGACGCCTTCGGTGATCCCGCGCGCGGCCCGCACCATGAGCACCTTTCCCTTTTCAATAATCGCCACCTTGGCGGCCGCGCGCGGCAGGCTTCGGTTCACCGCTTTTTGAACGATGGGCGCGACGTCCTTTTGGCCAATCAGATCATCTTTCTGAAACCAGTGAAAGGGATGATTCGACAGAACGGGTTTAGCGAACAGAACGGAACCTTCCTTGAGGGGCATGAGGAAGACGGATTTGATCGGGCACGGAAGCTCTGAGCGTCGGGAGGGGAATTGCCAGGTCCGACCCTTTTTAAGGAGGAAGACCTGACCGTCAGATTCGAGGTAGAAGTAGGTCTTTGGCATGGTAGGTGATGATGAGGTCGGCTCCAGCGCGGCGGATGCCGGTCAAAATTTCCGTGGTGACGCGTTTCTCGTCAATCCAACCTCTCTGGCCCGCGGCTTTCACCATCGCATACTCACCTGAAACATTGTAAGCCGCCACCGGCACGTGGAATTTATCCTTCACGCGCCGGATGATATCGAGGTAAGGCAAGGCCGGCTTCACCATGACCAAATCGGCTCCCTCTGCAAGATCTTCCGCCACTTCCCGCAGCGCTTCTTCGGCATTGGCCGGGTTCATCTGGTAGCTGTGGCGATGGCCGAACTTGGGAGCGCTTTCTGCCGCCTCGCGGAAGGGGCCGTAAAATGCCGACGCGTATTTGGCCGCATAGCTCATGATGAGGGTGTTCTTAAATCTGTTCTTGTCGAGCGCCTGTCGGATGGTTTTTACCATCCCGTCCATCATGCCAGAAGGGGCGATGATGTCCGCGCCCGCACGGGCCTGTGCGATCGCCGTACGCGCGATGATTTTAAGGGTCGCGTCGTTGTCCACATCGCCCTTTCGAATGATCCCGCAGTGTCCGTGGGTGGTGTATTCGCAGAAACAGAGATCGGCTGCAACGAGCATATCGGGCACAGCTTTTTTTACGGCGCGAATGGCCTGCTGAACAATGCCACTTGCCGCATAAGCCTCGCTCCCCACGTTGTCCTTCTTCGACGGAATGCCGAAAAGGAGGATCGAAACGATCCCGCGCCGTCGTAGCCCTTGCGCCTCCCGCACCAATTCGTCAATCGATACCTGGTATTGGCCTGGCATGGAAGAGATCGGAAGGCGGACCCCCCGACCGGGCCGTACAAAAAGCGGCGCCATCAGCCGCCGTGCGGACAGGTCGGTCTCCTGGAGGCCAGCGCGCACCAGAGGGTTAATCCGCAACCGCCGAAGTCGTGTAGCAGGAAACGCCATAAACGAATTCTACAAAACTGGTTGTTTTTTAAAGCATCGCGGGCTAGACTCACAACGATTCTATGAGACACATCCGGCACTACGCGATCGGGCTCTTGCTGTTCAGTTTTTCTGCCATGGCGGGGCTGGCCATCTGGAATTTCGTCCAGGCGCGTGCCGAAGCCATGCGCCGCCACGAGTATTGGGCCGCGCGCGTCGATCACCGTCTTTTGGCGGAGCGTCTCTCCGATGCCGGCTGGGTGGAGGACCTCGAGGGCCTTGACCGCAGTGAAATTACCCGCGCCCTCGTCGCTCATCCCGATTTTGCCGGCGCTTACTGGTTCGACGTGCATACCCATGAATTTGAACGGTGGATCTCGCCTTCCTTCAATTCGCTTCTCGGAGTGCCGGACCCCCGGTTGGTGGTGGTCCAGCTGAAAGCGGCGCAAACGAAAGCCCTGCAGCTGGGCCCGATGCTGCTTCTGGAAAAGGCGCTTTGCTCGACGGTCGCGATGCCCGTCGACAGGAAGCATGTGCTGGTGGTGATTCAGAAGGCTCCGGAGATTCAACGGATCCTGGCCGATGAGATGAGCTGGGATCATCTGCATGTCTATGTCTACGATCGGGAAAACCATCCGCTCTTTTTGGGAGGGACGAAATCGACCATTCAGGGCATCCTGACCAACACCCTGGCCAGGGCGTCCGGCGGCGAAACCCAGGGCAACATTTCTCTGGCCGGGACCAAACGCTGGCTTTGGCTCGCGAGCTTCCATGCGGCACCCAGCCTGGATGCCGTCTTTCTCATTCTCGAACCAGTCCTGTGGGTGTACCATCCCTTTGTCCTCTTTATCGTCAGTCTGCTGTGCCTTGTGGCGCTGGCGGGTTTGCCGTGGAAGGCGGCGGAATCCCTCCGCCGCGCGCGCGAAGCCGCGGAGCTCAAGCAGTTTGCCGTTCGCGTAGACAACTTTGTGCGCGGCAGAGATTCTGTGCTGAACGAGCCCCCTTATCCCTTTAATGAACTCACTC
>Ga0207016_1213_pt1 | contig 9341 bp, 7 predicted proteins | sample Alteio_BWMinCont_54_FD_153469 | JGI IMG/M metagenome (GOLD analysis project Ga0207016, IMG submission 153469) | Enriched cells from forest soil in Barre Woods Harvard Forest LTER site, Petersham, Massachusetts, United States -... | ecosystem: Environmental > Terrestrial > Soil > Temperate forest >...
AAAAGCGATATGAGATATTGCTGTTTCAAACGCTCACGGCAGAGCACAACGTTAAAAGCTATGTTGATTTTATAAGCGCATATCCCCAAAGTCCTTATGAAAGAGCATCGGAAGATTCTGTTTACAGGCTTTCAACAACGCATCAACAGATAGACGAGTACCGTGCTTTTGTGAAACAATATCCTCACAACAGAAACGTGCAGGATGCATGGAGAAAAATCTACGCCATGTATACGATGGATGGCAAGCCGGAAACCTACCAGCGTTTTCAAACAACTTATCCCGATTATCCTTACCTGCAACATGCTGATAGCGATATGATACTTTCGAGAACCGTTTTCTATCCTGTTAAGCAAGGCGATAAATGGGGTTATATTGATAGTACCGGAAAATTGCGTATTCCATGTAAATACGAATGGGACGATACGGCCTTCTTCGATGGGCTGGCAACCGTAGCGCTTAATGATAAAATAGGATTCATAAATAAACGTGGAGAGTTGGTGATACCATGTATTTATGAGGAAGCCGACCACTTTTATAAAACTATTTCGATTGTAAAAAAGGGCGGACTTTATGGCATTATATCGAGCATAGGCCAGGTGATGGTTCCTTTCGAATACCAGGAAATACTGGAGTTTTCCGAGGGTTATGCCGAAGTGGAAAAAAATAATCTTTTTGGATATATCAACTTATTGGGCGATGAAGTTATTCCTGCTAAATACCTCGATGCACTGGACTTTTCGGAAAGATTGGCCAGCGTTGAAAATGCCTCGAACAAATATGGCTATATCAACCACCAGGGAAATGTGGTAATCCCTTTCAACTACGATTGGGCAGACCGCTTTAACGATAGTTTGGCAAAAGCAAAAATGAATGGGAAATTTGGGGTGATAGATATGCAAGGAAATAGTTTATGTCCTTTTAATTATGATAACCTGGGCGATTTTTCGGAAGGATTTATGATGCTTGTACAAGGCATTAACATTGGATACTGCGACCCGAGAGGAAATATAAAAATTCCATTGAAGTATGAATTTACACCTGATTTACTAGTGGATGGAAACTTCCGAAATGGGTATGCAAAAGTTCAACTGCGCAAAAAAAGAGGCTTCATAGATACACTCGGAAAGCTTATCATTGCTTGCAAATACGATGATATTTCATATTTTGCTGATGGGCTTGCACCCGTGTCGCTGAATAAAAAATGGGGATACATTAATGAAAAAGGAAAGCTCGTTATTCCTGCCAAATATGAATTTGCTTATCCCTTTTCGGATAGTCTCGCACGGGTAAAAATAGATGGCTTATATGGTTACATTGGTTTAGACGGAAAAATGGTTATCGATGCCCAATACAATCAGGTAAATGATTTTAAAAACGGCTTGGCGCTGGTTATGAAAGATGGAAAATATGGGCTGATTGATAAAACTGGGACAGCTATTGTACTCTGCATTTGGAGTGATGTTAAATTTATGTCTCAACGAGATCCATCGGGCCAACGCTGGTTGTTAAAAGTTACCATGAACAATAAAATGGCTTACTACAATTTGACGACGCGCCGTTATTTATGGGAAGAAGATGGGTTTGGTAATTAACAGCTGTCATGCCGAACTTGTTCCAACATCTCAATTATACATATATCTCGACTATTAGTTGCGACCCTGAAACAAGTTCAGGGTGACAACCACACTACCGAAAAAATGGCACAAACCAGCTTCCGACCTATGCATTCACCAACTTATCTTTCGGAACCCTGTTGAGGAGAATAAATCCGAATACGAACAGCGATAGCAGGAAAGCTATGGAATTGCGCATATCGTGGGTAAAGGCATATACCCATCCATAAAGGAAAAGGCCAAGTACACTACCCACATTTTCGCATACATCATAAAAGCTGAAGAATGAAGCATGGTCTACTGTATCGGGCAGCATTTTAGAATAGGTAGAGCGTGACAATGCCTGTACTCCGCCCATCACCAATCCTACAAAAAAAGCAAGTACATAAAACTGGGTGGCAGTATAAGTAAAATATGCTCCTACGCAAACACAAGCCCACACAAATATGGCCCATTTTAGCATGTACACATCGCTTTTCTTTTTTGCGACATATGAAAAAATGTAAGCCCCGCCAACTGCTACAAATTGTATGATCAATATAGTCGGTATTAATTGACCGGCGCCCAAATGCAGCGTATTTGACCCAAATAAATTAGCTACAAGCATAATGGTACGTACACCAGTATTGTATACAAAAAACGCAATGAGAAAACGTCTTAATCGCTTGGTTGTTTTAAGAATGTTCCAAACCTTTACAAGCTCTTCGTATCCTTTCCAAATATTGCGTACAGCTTGCTTCTTCACTTCTCCAAAAGGGTTGGTGGGCAAATAATGAAAAGCTATTTGTGCAAATGCAATCCACCAAACACCAACAGTTATAAACGACCAGCGCGTGGCCATTCCAACAGCACTGGGACCACTAAACCCAAACCATTGTGGTTTTTGCACCATCACCAAGTTAATGATCAATAACAGCGAACTGCCCACATAGCCGTAGGCAAAACCCTTTGCACTAACACGGTCCTGATCCTGCCGGTCGACAATTTCAGGCAAATACGCATTATAAAACACAATGCTACCCGCATAGCCTATGCAGGCGAATATTACCATGCTTATGCCAATCCACAAAGCTGATGCCGTGAAGAAGTACAATAGGCTGCAAGCCAATGCGCCCATGTAGCAAAAAAATTTCATGAATATTTTTTTATTGCCACTATAATCGGCAATGCCCGATAACAAAGGCGATACGGCTGCAATTACCAAAAAAGCAAATGAAAGTGCATACGTGTACAACGCATCCGGAAGAAAAGAAAACCCAAGAAAGCTTACTGTGTTGAAGCCTCCTGAATTAGTAACTGCTTCGTAATAGATTGGGAACAGGGTAGACGTAATTACAAGGTGATACACCGAGTTAGCCCAGTCGTAAGATGCCCAGGCGTTAATTACCTTCTTATCTCCCTTTTTAAACGTCATTTTATATTGTGCAAAAGTATGCAATAAATGTTATCTGCCTATTTTGTTAACCTATTCTTCACATTACTCCGTTATAACTCTTATTTTTACACTCTCAATATATATTTCTATGCCAACCCTCTCCATCATAATTCCCGTTTACAACGAAGCAGCAACTATTGAAAAATTGCTGGATAAAGTAGTAGATGCACCTATTGGGTTTGATATGGGTAAAGAAATTATTATTGTGAACGATTGCTCGAAGGATGATTCGCTTGCCATTTTAAAGAATTATGTTGAAAAGTTTAACCAGCGCCGCAATACACTTGCAACACCCGTCGGAATTGTTTTGCATAGCAAAGAAAAAAATGAAGGCAAGGGAGCAGCTATCCATACAGGGATTGCCACTGCTACAGGTGACTATATTATTGTACAGGATGCCGACCTGGAATACGACCCGCGCGAATACACACTTCTTTTAAGGCCCATAGTAGAAGGATTTGCCGATGTGGTATATGGTTCGCGATTCATGGGTGGAAAACCTCATCGCATGCTTTTCTTTTTGCATTCAATGGGAAATAAATTCCTCACGTTTTTATCCAATATGTTCTCTAACCTCAACATGACAGATATTGAAACCTGCTACAAACTCTTTAAAGCAGACATCATAAAAAATATAAAATTAAAAGAAAGGCGTTTCGGCTTTGAGCCTGAAATTACCGCCAAAATAGCCCGTGTAAAAGGCATCCGAATTTATGAGGTGGGTATTTCATACTATGGCCGCACCTACGAAGAAGGCAAAAAAATAAATTGGAAAGACGGCTTCCGCACACTTTGGTGCATATTGAAGTATAATGTATTTTCCAAATAGCCGATAGCCATTAGCTATAGGCCATCGACCATTTTGTCAATACTTCATCAGCACACGGTGATCTTCGTGTGCATCGCGGGTCTTGGGGTTCAAATAAGGCCAACTCAATAATGTTGGAGAATGGCTATAATACCTGCCAATAATAGAAATAGAAGGATTAACATTTTCAATCTCTTTGATGCATGAAGTGTCGGCAAGTATATATGTTTTACCCGGCACTAAATACGATTGGAGATTCTTCTCATCTACCCCTTCTGCTATCTGAAAATCGCTGTAAAACTGCATCGCAAAACCATGATAATCTTTATATATCAACAATTGAGAACCCTCAGGAGCCTTGCCATTTAATTGTTTGGCGATATAGGAGCCTGTTTGATAGGTGAGTAGTTCGGGATAGAAATAAGTGTTGAAGAGGAATGTTAGCGTAATGAATGGTACTATAGTTACCAGTAGAACCCCCATGTTCTGGTCCGGTTTTGATGAAAAAAGAATATATGCGAAACAAGCCAGCGATAATGCGATAAGCACCGGAAACATAGGAGGAGCAGGGAAAATAAGTAATACGATTAAAAATGCAATGGCATAAATTACCAGCATCAGGAAAATATCGATTCCATAGAAAACCTTGAATAATGCAGGTCTTGTAGCAGCTGAAAATTGTTTATCGAGGTAATTAGCAGTCATTACAGCTGCTAACGGATGAATGGCAAATGTGTAATGCGGCAACTGGTATTTGGAGCGTGACAGAAAAATTAAAATCAGCAAAAAGCCTGCAAGGGTAATGATTTCAGTATCTTCAGGGGTTCTATAGTTTTTGATTTTATTTTTTATTTCAGTAAACAAAGCCGGAATAAAAAACACGCACCAGGGTGCAAAGCTCCATAGGAAGCTATGATACAGGAAAAACGGATCGGGATTATTGTTCCAACTGCTTTCGCCGGTAATTCGACCAAAGCTTTGTGTCCAGTAGAAAAAACGTAGTCCAGATGTGCCTGTGCGGTCATACATCACCTTTTCAGGGTGCAAATCAAATTGCTCGTAAAGCCCGTAACTCATAGGAATCAACACTACTGCAATCATCAAAACAGCAAGCAAATATTGCCAACGGAAAAAACTTTTCCATTGACGCTTATATATAAATTCCGCAGCAAATGCAGTTACAGGGATAATCAGTCCTATGGGCCCCTTGGTCATCATAGCAAGCCCCACTCCTACCCCACCCAACAAAATATTTTTCAGATTTAGGGAACGATTAAATTCAGCTAACTGCCACATCGAAAACATTACCCAACCCGTAAGCATAGTATCAATACGCACATCGCTGGTCATTACGTACGAGGCCATACACGAAGCCATAATTAGTGCAGCCATTTTAGCCGCTTGTTCCGAATAAAAAATACGAGCATACCGATACGTGGAATAAATACCCAATGCCAGGCAGAGCACTGATGGTAACCGGTAAGCCCAATCGTGTATCCCGAATAGTTTGTAAGCCAGGCAAGCCGACCAAAATACGAGTGGAGGCTTATCTAAATAATCTTTCCCGTTTAAATATAATTCGAGATAATGCCCCGATTGGAACATCTGTTTGGATAACAAGGCATAGGTAGACGAATCTACATCCATGAGCGTAAGGTGCATGCCCATCCAGTAAATAATGGCAAGAACAGCAAGAGAACTATAAAAGAAACGGTTGAATGCTTTTGGGTTCATACCAGAAAATGAGTTGTAAAGGTAAAAGTAAAACTATGAACTTCGTATTAGGCTGATGACTTTGTCATGCTGAACTTGCTTCAGCATCATATCCTAACAAAACTTATTATTTGAGACCCTGAAACAAGTTCAGGGTGACAATCTCCTGTTACAAAAAACAATATATCAGTTAACATTTCTCTCAAAAAGTAATTTTTCCGCTTAAGGGAAAATTAGTCGAAAATGCCGTGTACGTAAGTGTGCAGAAAGAAAGAGTTGTTGTGCCATCCTTGTTTTGAGCCACATAAACCTTGCCGCCTGAATTGACAGTGTATTGCGTAAAATTCCCTAATACAATAAGTACAGAAAACTTTTTATAAGAATTATCAATAAAATCCTGTTCGTCTCCATCCGTAGTATATACCCCATTTACAGGCACTATGTTGAAATAAATATTCAGCTCTTCAGATCCGCTCATATCAGAAGCTTGTATTCCATAACTCCCAAAGCTGGCATTACCTGCGCCGCTGATATAAAACATGGTCCATGCAATGCGATTATCAGTTACCACATTATTTGTCAACGAACATGGAGCAGAATCGGGTGCGGGATAAGGTACCGTATATTTATAATTCCCTGAAACGGTATATCCGTATTCATTTGCCACATAGCATTTGAAATAATAGGTAGAATCGGGATTTATAGGAATAACAGCCTGAAATAAACCCTGCCGGTTTAGCGCGCACCCAACCTGGTTGGAAGTAATATCAAAATTAGGCTGATTACTGTATGCAAATCCGTTATATTCTACGGGCGATGCCCCCTGTTTGGTAACCTGACCCACTATAAGAATAGAATCTTGCCCATAAGGAACGGCTGACACAAACGAACACGAAGGCAAAGCATCGTTATAGTTTTTAGAGCATCCATTCAGCATTATTATACCGGCCGCGATAAAAAGAAAAAACAATTGTTTCATTTGCAAAAGTTTTTATAAAAATGCGATAGATAGATACGGTTTTATAAACGGAAGTGCAGTGGAAGTACCCGTAATACTTATGTTTTTTCCGCAGCCGGCTTCAATAATCAGGCTTTCACCAAGCTTGTACCTTAATCCTATCCTGGGTAACACGGCCAAAAGCCAATAGTTATCTCCGGTGGTAGATGCATCTATCAAGCCTTCAGCATAATACTGTTCCGCAATAGTGATGGTATAAAAATATATATCTAATCCAATTACCGGCGAAAGTTTTCTGTGTTTTAAAATATTGAAATCACTCGTTACTCCTGACGAAAATATAGAGTAACTATGTATCACTTCATACCCCGGTAAAAACTGGCTTCCGATTGCAAAGGTGCGAAAAGTGTCGGCAGTAGGTCTCATCACAGCATAACCAAACGCCACACCAATCTGATAAAATGCATCCTCATCATTAGGCATTTTATAAATGACTTCCAGCGAAGGGCTGGTCTTAAATAAATAACTGTTAAAACCCGTGGAAAGAATTGCGGATGGCTGAATAACCCATTGGCTGATTGCCTGGGTTATCGAACAAAACGTTATGACAACTACAAGTAAAAAATGTTTCAAAAGATGTTTATTTAGTTTGCGAATATAAATATTTATTGGAGCCTGACAGGCAAATAAAATTATATTTGTTGAATAAAGAAATAATGAAAAAGCGTGAAACAAAACTTGAAGGGTGGGAAATTACTGTAATTGGAATTTCCATTATTGTCTTAATAATAATTACAAGTTTCGAATTAATATGTAGTTGTTTAACTAGCCGTTATCCTGTAATATTTTCAATTTTAGTCGGCTTATCAACAGGTATACTATCGGCATTGACCATTTTTTATGCTCAGAGATGGTACAGAGATAAAAAATTATTTGATTTTTATTCGAAAATTGAGGGTTTGTATAAACGTATAAATATAGGGCAAGATAATACCGGTGAAGCAGAATGTGAAAATATGCGAAGTCAAAATAATGATTTAGAAATAAAACTTTCCTACAAAGGAGAAAACATTTTTACAATTGATGCAAAATACTGGAAGCATGAAAATGCTAGCGTTAATGCAACAATTGAATTTAATGAAAGCAATAAAATGGTTGCAAATGGTTATTACCATTACGTTTCAGGAAAAAGTTTTTTAGGGCACTTTGGTAGATACACGATTTACTTTAATTATAAAGAAGACAATAACAAAATTCTAGCATTATACCATCACTTATTTCCTCGTGATCTAATATATAATCCAGACAACAATAGGGGGTGGGAAGTATGGGAAAAGCAACCTATCCAATAACAAAACATACCCGTTTTTAGCCGTTATTTCCGTAATTATTTCTAAATAGCCTACCTTTGCAGCCCTTTTGTAGAAAATGTTTCAAGAATATGATGTAATAGTAGTAGGAGCAGGGCACGCAGGATGCGAGGCGGCTGCCGCAGCAGCGAATTTAGGTTCGTCTGTTTTGCTTATTACTATGGACATGACTAAGATTGCGCAGATGTCGTGCAATCCTGCTATGGGTGGCATTGCCAAGGGACAGATAGTACGTGAAATTGATGCCCTTGGCGGATATTCAGGCATTGTGAGTGATAAAACGGCTATACAATTCCGTATGCTGAACCGCTCCAAAGGCCCCGCCATGTGGAGTCCGCGCGCACAAAACGACCGCGCACTCTTTACACTCGAATGGAGAAAATTATTAGAAAATACACCTAACCTCGACTTTTTCCAGGATATGGTGAAAGGCCTTATCATTAAGAATGACAAGGTTTACGGCGTTGTTACCGGCTTAGGAATAGAAATTAAATGCAAGTCTGTAGTGCTGACCAATGGCACCTTTTTAAATGGACTTATTCACATAGGAGAAAAACAATTTGGTGGCGGCAGGGCAGGGGAGAGGGCTGCAACCGGCATTACGGAAGACCTGCTTAAACTGGGCTTCCAGAGCGGGCGCATGAAAACAGGAACCCCTCCGCGTATTGATGGGCGCTCGATTGATTACTCCAAACTTGAAGAACAAAAAGGCGATGAAGAGCCACAAAAGTTTTCGTACCTGCAAGAAATAAAACCTCTGCAAAAGCAACGGAGTTGCTGGATTACTTATACCAGCGATGAAGTACATGATATTTTAAAAACCGGTTTTGAAAAGTCGCCCATGTTTGCCGGACGCATTCAAGGGGTAGGACCGAGGTATTGTCCTTCGATTGAGGACAAGATAAATCGGTTTGCCGACAAAGAACGTCACCAGCTTTTTATTGAACCCGAAGGATGGGATACAGTGGAAGTTTACCTCAATGGATTCTCAACATCGCTTCCGGAAGACGTGCAATACGCCGCTTTGAAACGAATTATTGGATTAGAACGCGTTAAAATGTTCCGGCCGGGGTACGCGATAGAATATGATTACTTCCCTCCCGATCAGCTGTCTAATACACTGGAAACGCGTCGGGTTGAAAATCTCTATTTTGCAGGTCAAATTAACGGTACTACTGGCTATGAAGAGGCTGCTTGTCAGGGTATTATGGCTGGAATTAATGCCCATTTAAAGGTGCAAAAAATGAAACCTTTTGTACTTTCCCGCTCACAAGCATATATCGGAGTGCTGATTGACGACCTCATCACAAAAGGTACCGAAGAACCATATCGTATGTTTACCTCAAGAGCCGAATTCCGGATTTTGCTCCGCCAGGATAATGCAGATATCCGTTTATAGTAACATTGGGCCTCGACAAAATGGAATAAGCTTTTACTTTTT
>Ga0207016_1220_pt1 | contig 9332 bp, 6 predicted proteins | sample Alteio_BWMinCont_54_FD_153469 | JGI IMG/M metagenome (GOLD analysis project Ga0207016, IMG submission 153469) | Enriched cells from forest soil in Barre Woods Harvard Forest LTER site, Petersham, Massachusetts, United States -... | ecosystem: Environmental > Terrestrial > Soil > Temperate forest >...
TGCTCAATGCTTATGGGGTTCTATTGGTTATTCAGTGGGTGCCGTGTTAGGAGCAGCCATAGCCTCACCTACGCGTCGGACATTATTGTTTGTCGGGGATGGTTCGTTCCAGTTAACCGCTCAGGAACTATCAACCGTTCTCAGACATCAACTAACACCCATTGTATTTTTATTAAATAACGATGGATACACGATTGAACGTGTGATTCATGGTGCCAAACAGATGTATAACGATATCCAATCATGGAACTATGCAGCAATGCCTGCAATTTTTGGTAACAATGTATTTTCTGCACGAGTACACACTGAAAATGAATTAGCCGATGTACTGTCACAAATTGAATCTCAGCGTGACAGAATGTGTTTTATTGAAGTCATGATGGATAAAAATGATTGTCCTGAAAATCTGCGTTTGCTGGGTAAAATGTGTGAGAGACAAAATAAAGCATAGCTGATTTATACTGCGATACCGCAGCATTTCAATTTACCACGATCTCGTTCGGGCTGAAGACCCTTCGAGCAGACGGCGCGTTGAGGTTCAGTGGGTAATGATAAAGATCGATTATGCGCCTCCTCAGGGCGAGCGGATCACAATGATCGAGTTTAAATCATTCTGCAGCAATTGGCCCACCCGATTTTACAATCACAGGTTTGGCAAACCAGATAATGACAAGCAAAAATACGAAGATCCAGGCTGAGAGTCTGAAAATATCATTGGTCGCGAGCATGAATGCCTGATTTACTACAGTGCCGTACAGGAACTCAAAACCTTTTAATCCGGATATTTTCAATGATTGCAGTTGATTGATTGCCTGTTGGGTTAAAGGATTATACGTATTGATGTATTCGACAAGATGACTTTGATGCAGTGCTTCCCGGTTGTTCCAGATAGTGATACTGATTGATGTACCGAAACTACCACCCAGAATACGAAAGAAATTAGCTAGGCCCAAGGCGCTGGCCATTCGTTCAGGTGGCATGTCAGACAAGACCATGGCGATGAGCGGGGTAAAGAAAAAAGCAAGCCCAAGGCCCTGGATAAAGCGTGGCTCAACTAATTGCAGAAAACCTACATCAGTATAAAACGTAGATTGCCAAAAAGCAGTAATTATAAATACAATAAACCCAAGACTAATCACCATGCGCAAATCAAATTTACTCATATAGTTACCAACAAATGGCGTAAATATAAAAGGTAAAATCCCAACCGGTGCTGCAGCAAGCCCTGCCCATGTTGGCGTGTAGCCCATTTGCGTTTGTAGCCATAATGGGAAAATCACTACATTAGAAAAATACACCATGAAGCCAAGCGTTAAGCTAATAACACCAATGGTAAAGTTTCTATCGGCAAACAGGTACAGATCAATAAGAGGATCACATTGGGTCAGGAGCCAAACAATCAAAAAACTCAGCGTCACCACGGATATGATACCCAATACGATGATCACATTTGAATGAAACCAGTCTAAATCGTAACCTTTGTCTAATAAAATCTGTAAACAGCCAATGCCAACAATTAATAATGCTAGGCCTATATAGTCCATGGGAGGTTTTACTGTTGGGGTGTCTCTACCTGTGAGCGTTATCATAGAGAAGATGACGGCAAATATACCCACAGGGACATTGATATAAAAAATCCAGGGCCACGTGTAATTATCGGTAATAATACCACCCATGATGGGCCCAAATATGGGTCCAACAACGGCGGTCATTGCCCATATTCCCGTTGCCAGCCCCCGTTTTTCTGGCGGATAATTTGCAAGTAAAATACTTTGTGACAAAGGAATCATTGGTCCGGAAACAGCACCCTGAACCACACGAAAAAAAATCAGCATGCCCAAATTTCCTGATAAACCACACAATACAGAGGCAATTGTAAATAACGTGGTGGAAATAAGAAATAAACGCACTTCACCAATACGCCGCGCTAGCCATCCCGTTAGTGGCAGCATGATGGCCTGACTCACTGCAAATGAGGTAATGACCCATGTGCCATTGTCCGGGCTTACACCGAGGTCGCCCGCAATGGTTGGGATAGCTACGTTTGCAATTGAAACGTCCAACACATTCATGAAAATTGCCAACGACAATGAAATCGTCATTAATATCAATCGACTGCCTGTCAGTGGAGGTAAGTCAGCCATTTGGAGATCCTTTATGCTTTGGTTCTGGGTAAAAATATGTCTGGAGAATTTTCCAGTAGAATATCATCAATTAAAGCGTCTATATTGGCCAGTTGTTTTGCATAAGCACTTGTTTTTAGTTGATATTCAGATGCCGCCACTTTTTGCATCCGGGTGCCCTGTTTGTCATGAATATTTACAGTTACTCGCATGGATAGACCCAGTTGCAAAGGATTATCCTTCAACTCTTCAGGATTTAAATGAATACGTACAGGCAGTCTTTGTACGATTTTAATCCAATTCCCGGTTGCGTTCTGTGGAGGCAACAATGAAAAAGCAGAACCTGTTCCAGCATTTAAACCGGCAACCTTGCCGTGGTAAGTGATTCCAGGATAAGCATCTGCGTATAGCAGAACAGATTGATTGACGCGAAGATTATTTAGAGAGGATTCTTTATAGTTTGCATCCACCCACGTGTCTTGGAGTGGGATAATCGCCAGCATAACAGAGTTCTTTGATAGTTGTTGCCCTGGCTGTACGTTGCGTTTTGCAATGTAGCCTGCAATGGGTGCTACGATGCTTGTTCTTTGCAAATTCAGATAAGCCGTTTTTAGATCCGCTTTGGCGGTCTCTACGAGAGGATGGGTGTAAAGATGAGAATTTTCAACCAATGCCAGTGCGGCATCTAACTGGTGCACGGAAACATTATAACCAGCTTGAGCAGCTTCAACTGCTGTTTTGTAATGCTGCATTTCTTCTGCTGATACAGCGCGATTGCCAATTAAGCCCACTCGGCGCTTTAGATCCAATTGAGCCTTCACAAGATTGGCTTTATCCAAAACCAGGTTTTGTTGTGCTTGTGCTGCACGCTCAAAATATTGGCGAACTTTGCGTACGGTTTGTGCCAAATTTGCTTTGGATCGCTCAAAAGCCACGGTATAATCGGCTGGGTCTAATTTGATAAGAAGTTGGCCCGCAGTAACGAATTGAGTTTCATCGGTATGAACTTCAACAACTGTGCCGCTTACTTGCGACATCAATTGCACCATGTTGCCATTAACATAAGCATCATCGGTGTACTCTTCAAATTTTCCCCAAATGAACCAATAGATTAGCCATAACACTGCAATAAACAAAAAGATACTACCCAACGTCACCATGGCAATTTTACGTTTGCGTAAGGTGTCTGGTGTTGCGCCGACGCCATGTTCATTTGTTGCCATATTTATACCTCGTCACCCAGAGCCGTTAATAAAGCTACAAATGCTTGCTTCTGACGTGTTTGTAACGTACGAAGCACAGCCTTTTGCTGTAGTAATAACTGTTTTATTTCAATCAGTTGCACGTAATCAATAATGCCTTGATTATAACGGGACTGGAATAGTTTGTAATTGGCTTCGATGCCATTTAATGCCTGGGTTTGATCCTGCACTTGTTTATCCAGGGTTTGCATCGCCGATATTTGATCGGTTGCCTGCCTTAATGCATTCAAAATGCTTTTATTATATTGATTTACCGCGATCTCGTATTCCGAATATTTGACGCCCAGATTTGCGCGGCGAGTACCCGCGTCAAACACTGGTAAGTCCACAGCCGCTTTGATGCCCTCTGTTTGAAATGACAAATTAAAAAAATTACTAAAATATAAGGATTCTGCGCTTAACAAGCCTCTCAAATTAACATTGGGATAAAAGGCAGTTTTAGCGATATTGATTTGGTGAGCTGCCGCTTCAGTGAGCGCACGTGCAGAAGCAATATCCGGTCTTTGTGCCAGCAAATTCGCAGGCATTATGGCCGGTAAAACCAGTTGCTTCTTATCGTAAGTGAATTTTGCCGGATCAATTTTTGTGTTGAAGGGATTTTTGCCTGTCAAGACGGCTAATTGATGGCGGGATTGCATTTCTGCACGCTTGTAATCTTCTACCGATAAGCGCGCTATTTGAGCATTGGAGATCGCAGTTTTGACAGGGATATCCGACTCAATTCCTTGCTTGGCGCGGTCAACGACGATGTCGGAAAGCTGTTGTTGTAACCGCACATTTTTTTTAGCCAACTGCTGCTGAATAATATTATTTTGTAGTTCAAAGTATGTCGTAGTGATTGCAGAACTTAAAACTAATCGAGTTTCATTACAATCCATCTGTGCAGCATAAGCTTCACTTAAACGACTGGCTAATGCTTCTTTGTTTTTACCCCAAAAATCGATTTCATAGTTGAAATTCATAGCAATATTAGCAGCATTTAGTTTGTTAACTACCAGCTCATTAAATGGCGGCGGTACAGTGCCTTGGAATGAAAAATGTTGTCTTTGCAGATCACCGTTGAGAGTTGCTGATGGCCACAGCGCCGCATAGGCTCCCTGTGCAAGTTGGCGTGCACGCATAACCCGTGCGTTGGCACTACGCATGTCAGGGGCATCAGCAAGGGCCAAAGAAATGAGTTGGTATAATTGTGGATCATTTAAGCGTGTTTGATGCGGCTCCATTTTTTTAGGCATTTTATAAACGTGCTTTATCGCCAAGTCAGTACTATTCATTGGTGCTGTATCATGTGGAGATAAACCAAAAATAGTACATCCGGGTAATGCGAGCGTACAAAAAAAACAGATTATCGAGAGCTGTCGCACATTAGAATCCTTCCCATATTACTTAGTTACTGACATCGTAACTCTTATTGACGGCAGGCTCCAGTGCCATGAATGTGGAGGAAGCTTCTGGTTTAAATAAACCAACCGAGAGTGTATTGGCTCTCATGGTTGCCAACTTTAGTGTGCTTCCAACCAACAAAGCATCTTTCAGACCAGCTGAAAGATTAATTAACATCAATTTTTGTTCATAAAGAATATCACACCAATTTTGTGCAACCAATGTTACAGACAGAGCGCTTAAAGATCTTGTTGTAATATAGGTTTTCAATACTTCTGAGCGTTCAATTCCCTTTTTAATGTGAATGACCAGAGAATTACAATCATACTTATCAAAATTGTGAGGGATATCGATTAAAGTCGGTAAAAAATCATTTTGAAGAAGTAAAATATTTATAAATACCACAAAAAATATTCTACTATTCGCAGCATGAAATGAGTCTATCTGCTCTAATTTTTTCACGGCAAGAGCAATAATAAACAAATGATCCTCTTTAGAACCTGATGAAGCTAATTCTGCATAAAGATGGGTTAAAATACGTTGCATGTACTCCTCCTCCTGGATTGTATGTCTAAAATTAATCTCAGGTGAACACTGTGCCGCACATGCTCGTTGGATCGTTTTAATATCGTTAACCGTTAAAAGGATATTATTGCGAATCAAGGGAATAAAGTTGGCATAAGCATTTAAAACTCGGGTCTGTCTTGCCACACTATCAGGTCCGAAGATAAATTGTTTTTGCCAATTCATTGCATACCGACATAAATGCTCAGGTGCTCGCGCTGCTATATCCTGTAAAAATTCCAATCCTCTCATAGCTCCTACTCCGAATGGCACTGACTTAACGCTCACGGAAAAGTGATGCTTTAAAATATATTAAAACATAATAAAAAAAAATAGATATACTGGGCACGGCTGTCGCTACATTGGGGATGGTTAATATTGAGCAAAATGATATTATCAAAATATTTTCAGTCGCTGCAAATGGCTATAATTTACATCAGGAGACAACCATGCAGGCTTTTAGTGCACAACAAACAACATCATGGGATGAGCCGTTTTGGATAAACGATTTTCCAGGAATGCGCGCAGAGCGCTTTAATGAATTACTTAAAAGCTTCCCTCGTCAAAATTTAACGAGGGTATTTTTTCCGGAACGTATAAAGCCTGAATCGTCATCACATTATGGCTATGGTTACACAGCTGCCTGGAAAGATCGCGCAAGAAATTTGTATGCAAATACTACAAGTTTATTCTCTCCGCCGCAGTTAAATAAACTAAATCTTATCTTCAAGCGAATGGATACAGACTTTCAACCTCCTCATTTAGATAAACTAATGCGAACGGTATATTTTGTCATTATTAAACCTAACCATTTACCCAATGAATGCATGGCAGATCCTGCGTTACTTACTACCATGATTAAATATATTGTGGATCGAAAAACATCAAATCAGGTTAAAATTGAATTATTAAGTGATGTATGGACCAACGTTGTTGAGGAACTGGTTAAACACTATGAAAAAAATATAAGTTTAGCTGACTTGTTTTTATCCGAGCTTGCTATGCTAACAGATTTCGTTGAAATAATTGTCCCCTTAATTATGCAGCACCAAACACTAAAAGCGTTTCTATTTGCTCCATTGATTAAAGAAGACACACGATTTGAGAACATTGTACTGAGACGGCTGACACTGCAAAATATAAATCTGGTTGAGTCAATTGACAAAAATACATTGAAAAAAATGTTGATCGTAAGTGATGAAAATAATCAATGTCCTGGTCTGTTTGAATGGGCAGCAGCCCACGGCAATCGTTCAACATATTTCATGCTTTGGATGCGTGCGGTCAAGCCACACATTGGAACACCATCTGAACCTGAAGTAATCCGAGCCTTTATAAACGGCTTGTATATGGCACGTAATAGAAAGTACATCAAGGAACAGGACTTCTACTCGATTCTAGCCTATTTGGCACAAGCGTCAAATGATTTTAAAGTTGCGTTATTGTCGCGGGACTTTACTCCTTTTGAGTCTCATAAGATTCCATTACTGATTAAGCTTGATTTACCCATCAACGAAACGGTAGAGCTTTTAAATGAATTTTGGGAAAAAATTTCTCAATCAGACATCGATCAAACTCGAAGTTTTCATCAATTTTTGTTTGAGGCTAGGACGCTTACGAAAAATTTCGATGTTATCTCCGCTCTTGCTCAAGCGAATCTAGGTTTCCTCAACTCTATATTATCAGAGGACTTCTTTGGAACAGTAATGGGTAGTCATCATGATTTGCGTGAAATAGATGACGTTGGAACAGAAGATACGGGTGAAAAAATTGAGATTATTCGTCATTATTTAAAATTGCTTCCGGACAATGAAGGTTCAATTTTTCATATAAAAATGCTTTTAATTAATTCATTTATGGTGAATGGTATCCGTTACACCTTGGAATCAATGGATTCTTCCCAACAAAATACCAGTCAAACATTACTGGATTTTTTAACCGAGCTACACCCGATGATTAAAGATTATCCCAGCGGAAAAGAAAAAGTATTACAAACTCTCAATCATTATTTTTTGCTGCGAAATAAAACGCCACATCATCTCTCCAGACTATTAAATGCGTTCGGCCGTGATCGCGCGTTAAGTTGGTTTCTTTTAGCCTATGCTTTTGAGATCCCCCGCGACAATGTCCAAAATATTTATAAGCAATATAATTTTTTAGTGAAATTTTATTCATTGAAGCAGAGTGTTAGTTATTTTTGTGATGATGCTGAGCACATCCAAATTCATTACTCAAAAGCAGGACAATCATTAATTGCCTTACTTAACGAATTATCTATCAATAAAGTAGAGTATCTTCAAGGTAAACCTATTTTGCAATATGGAGAGACGTTTGGAGTTGCTCCTTTGGTTGCGCCTTGGTTTGATGCTGGAGGGGTGCTATATGTTGAGCCGGCAAGTCAAAGGCGTATTTCAAATGGTATCGGTCTAATTGATCCTGAAACAAGAAAAGAACATGAGCAATGCGGCCCAAATCCGTTTAGTCCTCCCTGTGAAAATGGCGAACAATTTTTGCCATCTGCTCCAATGAAACAAACAGTGGATGCATATACAGACAATTTTAATGAAGATGTAGATTCAGTCATCGTAACTGAGCTGCGACCGACAGGGAGCAGAAAATCGCTTGTTAACGCACGTGGCTCGGAGTCATCTGGTGAAATGATGACCGACGCCGAATGTTATGTAGTAGCTGACGCCCGAATTATAAGCGAAGGAGACGGTTCGCAAATCACTGGCAAGGTACAAGCGGAGCCAGTGCGCGCACCCGGTTCGGTAAAACAGAATGTTTATAGTGCCCCTGGATCAAGAGTTCTGACGTTTCCTGCCGTACCGAATCATCGGCTGCGGGAGCAAGAAACTAGTAACCAACAGGAAGACATACCAAATGGGAAAATGGGTATTGCACCCGCTTAAGGGATTTATCCAAAAATTCAGCCCTTAATGGCAATGTGTTTGCCAGAGAGGGTTATAATTTTTGAGTGAGTGTGCTGGACTCACACTTTGCGTTGAAGCGCGGAGATATTTTTCATTTTTGGGGACCATTTCTATGTGGGTTTAGATACTGATTTACCACATCAGAAAAACCTTGGCCTACCGCCATTCCCAAAGCAGCTCGTGTGGTTCCCGATCCGATCTTCAATCGCTGATAAAAAAAATGTGCGTGTCCAAAAACACTTTTTGTTTCACTTTTTGATTCGTGACACAGGGCCACTAGTGTTTTCACGACACCAAGCTCGACCTCTCCAAGAGGAGTGGAAAATTGTTTGATGCGTGCATAATTAATGGGCGAAGACAGCACGGTCGCTCCTGCTGCAGCTAATAGATTACAGATAAATTGGATGGGCGCTGGTTCAAATGATAGGCTGTTAAAAAGTTCCAAGTTAGAAAGTAAGGTACGAGCCAACTCATAGATGCATCCATACAATCCATCTCTTATAACCGTTGCACGCATACCGATGATAAACGGTTTATAGCCCCCTTGCTTCCACATAATCTGAGTACTTTTCGAAAAAGAACAATGCGAACCCCAGCTATGATATTTAGCTGCAGAAACAGGATTGGTTAGAATGCCGCAGAAACTCCCTGCCAGTAACCCCGTACTAAATTGAGCAACACTGTCCCGATTGGAAACTGTGTGTGGTAACGCGCAATAGATAGCCCCCTTGATTTCCTTTTGCATAAAGAAATACAGACCATTGCTTAGAGTACGCTGAATAACGGCTTGAGTGAGACCGCGATACGGCGTAGTAAAATTGGCACGATCTAAAAAGGGGCGATCGTGTTTTACTGAAGTGTATAACGCACGATCCCACGGATGGAATAAAACTGCAGTGGAACCACCAGCAATAGCCCCACTAGCCAAGTGTATTTGTAAACGTTTCCAGGAAGGTATTGATGTTGTAGTACTCGATTTTCCTTCAAGCATAACCATTTGATGTGAACCAAATAATAACCATTACATATCTATTATCATGTCCTTAAAAAAATTGCTAGCAGGAGTA
>Ga0207016_1216_pt1 | contig 9329 bp, 9 predicted proteins | sample Alteio_BWMinCont_54_FD_153469 | JGI IMG/M metagenome (GOLD analysis project Ga0207016, IMG submission 153469) | Enriched cells from forest soil in Barre Woods Harvard Forest LTER site, Petersham, Massachusetts, United States -... | ecosystem: Environmental > Terrestrial > Soil > Temperate forest >...
TAGTATATACAAAGGGTTCGGCAGGGTTAATTTAGCGTATTATGAGAGAATCATTATCATATTAAGCCCCAGATCTGCAAAAGATCCTTCCTTCCAGGGGTATGCTATCACAATAGCAACAATCAACATTCACATTCAAATTTAAAATAAAAAAGATGTCAGATTTACGTTATCAACGCAACTTTGGTATTGCCGCTCACATTGATGCTGGTAAAACCACTACAACTGAACGTATATTATATTATACGGGGGTTAACCATAAAATAGGTGAAGTACACGATGGTGGTGCAACTATGGACTGGATGGCTCAGGAACAGGAACGCGGTATCACTATCACTAGTGCTGCAACAACTTGCTTTTGGAATTATCCAATGGTTCAGGGTAAAAAAACACCTGATACAAAACAATACAAATTTAATATTATCGATACCCCGGGTCACGTGGATTTTACTGTAGAAGTAGAACGTTCTCTTCGTGTACTCGATGGATTACTGGCATTATTCTGTGCGGTATCTGGTGTTGAGCCACAGTCTGAAACTGTTTGGCGCCAGGCTAACCGTTACAAAGTTCCACGTATCGGATTCGTAAATAAAATGGATAGAAGTGGTGCTGATTTTTTGAACGTGGTAAAACAAGTTCGTGAAATGTTAGGTGCTAAAGCAGTTCCATTACAATTGCCGATCGGTGCTGAAGATAATTTTACAGGTGTGGTTGATCTGATCACGATGAAAGGTATCGTTTGGAACGAAGAAGATAAAGGGATGACTTTTAAAGAAGTGCCGATCCCTGCAGATATGAAAGAAGAAGTAGATCAATACCGTCAGGAATTGATCGAAGCAGTAGCAGAATACGATGAAAAATTATTAGAAAAATTCTTCGACGATCCTACTACCATTTCAGAAGATGAAATGCACGCGGCTATTCGTAAAGCAACGATCGATCTTTCTATCATCCCAATGATGTGTGGATCGTCTTTCAAAAATAAAGGTGTTCAGACTGCATTAGATGCGATCGTACGTTACTTGCCTGGTCCTTTGGATATTGATGCTGTTAAAGGTATCAATCCTGATACTGGTGAAGAATTAATACGTACGGCAGATCCAAAAGGTCCGTTCAGCGCATTGGCATTTAAGATCATGACCGATCCTTTCGTGGGTCGTCTGGCTTTCTTCCGTGCATACAGCGGCCGTTTAGATGCAGGTTCATATGTATTGAATACACGTACCGGTAAAAAAGAACGTATCAGCCGTATCATGCAGATGCATGCTAACAAACAAAACCCTGTTGATTTTATTGAAGCAGGTGATATTGGTGCAGCGGTAGGTTTTAAAGATATCAAAACTGGAGATACACTTTGTAATGAAGATGATCCAATTGTTTTGGAAGCTATGACTTTCCCTGAACCGGTTATCAGCATCGCTGTTGAGCCAAAAACTCAGGCAGACGTTGATAAAATGGGTATGGCGATCGCGAAATTGGTAGAAGAAGATCCTACCTTACGTGTACGCACAGACGAAGAAACCGGCCAAACCATTTTAAGTGGAATGGGTGAGTTGCATTTGGAAATCATCATTGACCGTATGAAACGCGAGTTCAAGGTTGAAATTAACCAGGGTGCTCCTCAGGTTGCTTACAAAGAAGCATTCGGAACTACAATTGATCACAGAGAAATATTGAAAAAACAATCTGGTGGTCGTGGTAAATTCGCTGATATCATTTTCACCATCGGTCCTGCTGATGATGAATACCTAAAAGATAGCAAAACAAGCTTCCAGTTCGTGAACGCTTTGTTTGGTGGATCAATTCCAAAAGAATTTGTACCCGCTATTCAAAAAGGTTTTGAATCTGCAATGACAACAGGCGTATTGGCCGGTTACCCAATGGTAAGCATGAAAGTGACAGTAAAAGACGGATCTTTCCACCAGGTGGATAGTGATGCAATGTCATTTGAATTGTGTGCTAAACAAGGTTACCGCGAAGCTGGCCGTAAGGCAAAACCAACATTGCTTGAGCCGATCATGAAAGTAGAAGTATTAACTCCTGATCAGTACATGGGTGATGTAACGGGTGATCTTAACCGTCGCCGCGGTATGTTAGAAGGTATGGATAGCAAACATGGTGTACAGGTTATTAAAGCCAAAGTGCCATTAAGCGAAATGTTTGGTTATGTAACGCAATTGCGTTCTTTATCAAGCGGACGTGCTTCTTCAACAATGGAATTCAGTCACTACAGCCCTGCTCCAAACAACGTTGCAGAAACGGTTATGGCTAAAGCAAAAGGTAAAGTGAAAATAGAAGAATAAGACTTAGTGTCCTAATATTGTAAAAGCCCTGATCGAAAGATCGGGGCTTTTTATTTTGAGCCAAGCTTATGTACTGCTATTGAACTTCAGTCTCCGAAAGCTTTCGGAGGCACATTTCATCTTTTATTGCTATTTAACTTTTTTAACCACTGAGACACTGAGATCACAAAGAAACACTGAGTTTAGATCTCAGTGAAACTAAGTGCGCTAAAGTGTCTCAGTGGTTTTTTTACACTAACTTTATTCAGCCACTAATTGAAATTCGAAAAATTGATGCGCTCTTAAAATATCAAGTACGGGTTTGATCTTTTCATATTCGGTTCCCGGAGCAGAGATGATAAATATTTTCTTGCTACTGATGACTGATCTATTTGCGGTAACAAAATTATCAAGGTCTTTATCGGATATAAAACTTTTTTCAATTCCCTGAAGTACCGTTTCATATCCATTGCCAACAACAATATGTACTGCAAAGAATGTTGTATCGGTAATGTATATTTTTTTGCTTAACTGGCTCTCGGTAGATTGATAGGTTACTGCTAATGATGTATCAGGTTTAGCCTGTTTTGGAGTAGTTGCAGTTGTATCTGCAGCAGCTGCAGTTTTAGGAGCATCCGGAATTTTGGATGTTTGTTTCGATTTGTGTTGGCCAAAACAAGTTGTTGTAAAAAAGATGAAACACAAAAAAATGTACCGCATTATTTTATTATAGTTTACGCTCTTTTATTAATAACCCGTACCTGTATTGCCTTCTCTTTCTTTCTTTCTTTTTTTACTGCTTTTTTCGTAATCGAGGATAGCTTGCGGTTTTACTTGCTTTTTTTCAGTAGTGTCCGCTTCCTCGGCGCCACCACCTGAATCAGGGTCCTTGTCTAAATGGCCCCTTGTCCAATGTTGAGTAGTTTCTACTTCACCTGTTTCTGAATTGTAAAATTTCCAATCGCCATCCTTTACACTGTACTGTTCGGCCTTTACAATTTTAAAAGAACTGATCTCTCCGTTACCATTACTGTAAACGGGTATGGTATCATATGGTGATTCAGGATTGTAACCTCTCCAGTTTTCTTCTCTAAGTAGCCCGCCTAAATAACTATAATATTGTTGTAATCCATCCTTGCCTCCAAACAAATAATTTTCTACGCCGATCAAATCGCCGGTAGTATTGTACAATCTCCATACGCCTGTTTTCTTATCGTCTTTATATTCTCCCTCTTCGTCAAAACCCGGCTCACCTCTTAATGGCGCAATGGTATTTACCCACCTGCTTTGTTTCAATCCTTTCTTATCAACAATGTTGATCGTATCTCCGGTTGCAGATATTTTAAAGCTTTTGTACTGGGCGGTCGCATTGATAGTAAACAAAACAAACAACAAAGTAGCTAAACGGATCTTTTGCATTTTTGACATTTTACGATCTTTTAATAGTCAAATTTACTTTTTCTTTTTTAATTGGCTTTATTGATTTTTAGGCACTTTGTTAATTGCGATTGCCTGTCATGAGTATTATTGTTTCTCATCTATCGGAGGAGCAAATCCACTTCCATGCAAATTATCAGGTTGTTTTGTTGAATCAGGAGTCGCTTTTTTAACGGCCTTATTTGTTATTGTAGGTTTGTCTTCGGGTAGATATTCTACATCACCCATTATTACAGGCTGGGGCGAAATAGCTACTTTGCCCATCATTGTCATCTTATCTTTAGGTGTTTTTTGTACATGGCATTTAGCTTTATTTACCGGTTTCTTTTTTATTGGTTTTTGGATATGTGTATACGTCACCCCACCAACCATCATCGGACTAATAAATCCTGTATCAGTTCTTTCAATGTTTTGTGTAGTATCAGGCTTGGCGGTCTGACTAAAGCCTTTATCAGAACTGCTAACAATTATTCCGAAGGTTATCAGAATAAGGGCTGCTATCTTTTTAAAATATGATAAAGAAGAGTTGAAAATATGAAAGGTCATTTCTTCAGTAACAACGATTGGCGTATTAATTTGTGCCGCCGTAAATCTACCACAAACACTTTGCCTTGAATGCGCTTTTAAGTATTGCATAATTTCTTCCGGCTCCTGATTTGTAAAATCAACAACCGTTTTGCAGCATTGTAAGCAATGCCTGCCTTGTTCGTTGGGTTCCATTGTATTCCAATCCTGGTGGCATGGTTTCGGTATTTGAATGGTGTTTATCATATGCGCCGTTTTCTTATCAGATGCAGTAATAAAAAAAATTACATACTGCTTCTTGTTAAAAGAAAAGGAGCTGTCTTTTAAACAGCTCCTTTTCAAATTATATGTGCAACTAATTATTTTTCTTCCATACCAAATCTCCAGACAAGCGCGGCTAATATGGCACCCAAAATTGGCGCAACAATATATAACCATAGTTGAGATAAAGCTTTGCCGCCTGCGAATAATGCCGGGCCTAAACTACGTGCAGGGTTTAATGAAGAACCGCTAATAGGAATAGCTGCCAGGTGTATCATTGTGAGCGTGATCCCAATGGCAAAACCAGCCATAGTTGTATTGCCATGTTTCGATGTGACAAGGAAAATGATCAATAAAAACAAAAATGTAAATACCGTTTCGGTAATAAATGCAGAAGTAGTAGAATACTCGCCTAAAAATCCGGGTCCCCAACCGGTTGAACCCAATCCCCATTCTGTCATTTCAAAATCGGGTCTTCCCGAAACAATTAAATATAAAATGCCTGCACCGCCAATAGCGCCAACGCATTGTCCGATAATATGACCTATTGAATCTTTTACACTTATTTTCCCCGCCACTAACATGCCAATGGTTACGGCAGGATTGATATGACAACCTGATATTGGACCTATAGCATAAGCATTTACAGCCAGCGTAAGGCCAAAAGCTAATGCAATACCCAATATCCCTATTCCTGAAAGATCTCCGATCCCTTTGCCCGATACTACAGCGGCGCTGCAACCAAATAATACGAGTGTTAATGTGCCAAGGCACTCTGCAAAATATTTTTTCATGGATAATTGTTTTGGTAAAGAAATTGTTGTCCAAAAATAGGGGTATTATATCTCTATAAAAAAAATATAAAGGACCCTTATTTGATAGTTGGTATTATTAAAAGATAGTAGTAACTTAGCTTTAGTGAAACGTTTGTCATTCATATTAATTCTACTATTTGGTCTAATTTTTACTTCTTTTGCTCAGCTAAAAACAACCGGTTCCGGCGATGACGATGCTGCAAAATATTTAAAATTTTATCCCAATCCCGCTATTACCACTATAGCGTTTGAATTCCTATCTTCCGACTACGATAAAAATTCTTCCATTGAAATATATAATTTCATGGGTAAAAAAGTATACGAACTAAAAGCAACCAGCCAGATCGTTACTTTACAGCTTGAAGATTTCTACCGTGGCATGTACATTTACCAGTTACGTGATGGAAACGGTGCTATCGTAGAATCAGGCAGGTTTCAGGTCATAAAATAAACCATCTTCCCCCTTTTTTCTTGTTTTTTTGCTAAAACCTGTCAGTTAATAAGGCATGTTCAGGCAGCTATTTGTCATTAGCGGTAATAAAAGATTTTAAAATTGTCAATTTGACTGCAAACACAGCATTGGCAATATGTTTGACTATTGTACCTTCGCAATCAATTTTTAAATATGGAACAGAAAATGCAATCAACAGAAGATATCAACGATTCGAATATAAACGTGAATGCGGATGCTGAAAACGCTTCAGGGTCTGATAGCGCTATTGAGAAATTACAACAGGAACTGGAAGAGCAAAAAGATAAATATTTACGCTTATTTGCCGAGTTCGATAATTTCAAGCGCCGTAGTGCCAAGGAAAGAATTGAGCTGTCACAAACAGCCGGTAAAGAAGTGATCAAGGATCTTTTGGATGTTGTAGATGATTCTGAAAGAGCAGAAAAACAAATACAGGCAAGTGCGGATCTGGCACAGATCAAAGAAGGTATTCAACTGGTTTTTAACAAGCTCAGAAATGTATTACAATCAAAGGGCCTTAAAGCGATGGAGAGTGTGCATACAGATTTCAATGTAGAAAAGCATGAAGCCATTACTGAGATCCCTGCACCAACAGAAGAATTAAAAGGGAAAGTGTTGGACGAAGTTCAAAAAGGATATTATCTTAACGATAAAATAATACGTTTCGCCAAAGTGGTGGTGGGGAAGTAATAAGCTGATGTGCTAATGTGCTGATATGCTAATGGGCAGTCAGCAGGTTTAGAAATTAGCACATTAGCATATCAGCAAATTAGCTAATTTATGAAAAGAGATTTTTACGAAGTTTTAGGTGTAGCAAAATCGGCTTCACAAGATGAGATAAAGAAAGCGTATCGCAAAGTGGCTATGCAACACCATCCCGATCGTAATCCCGGCGATACTGCGGCAGAAGAAAAATTTAAAGAAGCTGCATCTGCCTATGAAGTATTGTGCGATGCAGATAAAAGAGCTCAATACGATCGTTACGGTCACGCGGCGTTTAGCGGAGCAGGACGTGGCGGTGGTTTTGGCGGCGGCATGAATACAGATGATATCTTTAGCCAGTTCGGCGATATTTTTGGTGATGATAGTCCGTTCGGTAGTTTCTTTGGTGGTGGAGGTGGTGGTGGCCGTCGTGGTGGTGGTAATGCCCGTGGAACGAGGGGTAGTAATATCCGCATCAAGCTAAAACTCAATTTTGAGGAAATGGCGAAGGGCGTTACGAAAACAGTTAAAGTAAAAAAATATATTCCCTGCGCTACTTGTAGCGGTACGGGCGCAAAAGATAAGAACAGTGTACAAACCTGTACCACTTGTGGCGGTAGCGGACAAGTTAGAAAAGTGCAAAATACTTTTTTAGGACAAATGCAAACAGTTACAACCTGTCCAACTTGTAGTGGTGAAGGAACAACGATAACAAATAAATGTACCACCTGTAAAGGCGATGGAAGAGTTTACGGCGAAGAAACCGTAACGCTGGATATACCTGCAGGCGTACAGGAAGGAATGCAGTTGAGCGTTAATGGAAAAGGTAATGCAGGAGAAAGAGGCGGTGCAAATGGCGACCTCATTGTATTGATAGAAGAAGAAGCGCACGAACATTTACACAGAGATGGATTGAATGTTGCCTTTGATTTACACATTTCTTTTCCTCAGGCGGTGTTTGGAACAAATGTAGAAGTACCAACTATTGATGGCAAAGCAAAAATAAAGATCCCGCCCGGAACACAGAGTGGTAAAATATTCCGGTTGAAAGGTAAAGGGTTTCCTTCTGTAAATTCATACGATAAAGGCGACCAGTTGATACATGTAAATGTATGGACGCCACAGCATATCAGCGCAGAAGAAAAACAACAATTGGAAAAAATGCAGCACAGCGAAAACTTCCAGCCAAAGCCGGAAAAGGGAGATAAGTCTTTCTTTGATAAGGTGCGGGAAATGTTTAATTAAGCGGAGCTTAATAAATTCCAAAATACAAAAAACAAATTCCAAAAAATACAAGAGCCGAAGCCATAATTGTTTCGGCTCTTTACATTTATAATTTACAATTTATCATTTACCATTATTTCTTGCTGTATATTTTTTTAGCATCGCTCACCAATTTCATAAAATCGTTTTGCAAATAATTAGTCGGTTCGTAAGAAAATTTCGTAACCGATTCGATCGTTTTCCAATCTGTGTTGGCAACGTATTGCGATCCGCGTAATTTCATTCCAAATAAAATTACTGCAGTAGCAAACTGTAGGTCTTTATTCATTGCATTGAATGAAACATAATTACCCGGACAATCATATTCCAGCAATTGCTTTTTATTATCTGCTAAAGTATAGGTCAACAAAACCTTTGCCGGCATATTGTGCAGACTATCGGAAAGTGATCTTCTGCCGCTTGCCGGTGTAATTTCAAAAATGGCCATTACACTGTTTCCGCTTCCTATTTCTTCACTTTGTAAAGTAGCAGTACTGTCTTTAATATCCGCCTTTTTATTATCAAAACCGATGAGTCTGTATTCCTTAACTACATCACTATTGAAATAAACATTTGCTAAAACATCTTTTGCTACTGTGTAATTAGTAGTAGCCATTTCATTCATCAATACTTTTTCGGCTGCGGCCATATTATCTACATAGGCATAATTGCCATTGCCTTTTTTCGCCAATAAGCGTAGTGTGGAATCTTTAAGGCTGCCACTGCCTACATCAACACAGCTTAGTATTATACCGGTTTGACTTTGTTGGGTTATCAAATCTTCCAATGCTTTTTCTGAAGTGATACCTACATTAAAATCTCCATCAGTTGCAAGGATGATCCGGTTATTGCCATTTTTGATCAGGGATTTGATTGCCACCTCGTAGCCTAATTTTATAGCATCTGCACCCGGTGTTTCGCCATCAGAAGTAATTTGTTCTATTGATTGTATCAACTTTTGTTTTTCTGATCCGCTGGTTGGCTTTAGCCATTCTTTTACTGTGCCTCCATATGTTACAATTGAAACGATGTCAACCGGCCTTAAATTTTTTACCAATGAAAGAAAGGCTGCTTTTACAAGAGATAACCTGTTCGGAAGATCCATACTTGCAGACGCGTCAATTAAAAAAACAAGATTGGCCGGAGGTGCCTGATCGAGATTTATAATTTTAGCATTCACATTTAAATAAAGTAGCTGATGGGTAGGATCCCAGGGACAGTCAGATAATTGTGAGGTTACTTTAAATACATCCCCACTTTCAGGTGCCTGGTAATTAAGGTTGAAATAATTCAATAACTCCTCTATTCTTACGGCATCAGGCGGCACATTGCTTTGCGAATTGATATAATGGTGAATGCTACTGTAAGATTCTTTATTGATGTTCAGCGCAAACCCCGTATAAGGAAATTTAACGGTGTTGGCTGCTGTATTTTCAATGATAGAAAAATAAGAATCATCATCAATATGCGAGGTATGTTTTGATGTTTGTGTAGGATCTGTTGTGACAGATACTAATGTCTGTTTTTTATCGTCCTTAGAAGGGATCTCCTTCAAAATGATCGTTTGATAAT
>Ga0207016_1221_pt1 | contig 9300 bp, 8 predicted proteins | sample Alteio_BWMinCont_54_FD_153469 | JGI IMG/M metagenome (GOLD analysis project Ga0207016, IMG submission 153469) | Enriched cells from forest soil in Barre Woods Harvard Forest LTER site, Petersham, Massachusetts, United States -... | ecosystem: Environmental > Terrestrial > Soil > Temperate forest >...
TACGGTTGGTTTGGTGCCATTTTCACTTTGCCCTGCAACAGCGGACGTGTTGGGGGTTGCGGCAGGGTTCATTGTGGTATTGGCGGGGGCCTGTTGCCCACCGTTCGATGAGTCAGGAACGAGGCTTGCGGCAGGATTTGTGCTATCGAGAGCAGGTCTTGTCACGGTACCTATGGTTGTACCTACACTCCCGCTGAAATTTGCCTGAGCAATACCAGCTAGGATGGGTACCAAATCTTCTGCACGTAAATAGTTAAGATAAATGACTTGTGTATTGCTGTTCATGGTAGTTGAATTTGTCTTGTCAAGACGGGCAATTAATAAACGAAGTCGAAGGCGTTCAGTTTTGTTGCCACTAAGCAGAATTGAGTTACTACGATCATCCACTGCCATCATGGTTTGGTTTTGAGCTCCCCCTGCTGTTTTTACCAGTTCTTTCAGGGTGCTGGCTACATCCATTGCCAGAGCATATTTGAGTGGTACCATATCAACGCCATTGGCCGATGAGTTATCTACCTGTTTAATGATGTCTGCCAACTGTTTAATATTATTGGCACGTCCAGACAAAATTAACATGTTGGACGGTGCAAAAGCTGCAACACTACTCCATTGTGGCATCAATGGGCGTAAAACGGGTACGAGTTGCTCAGCGGGCGTGTATTTCACTGGAATGACTTGCACCAGCATGTCATCGCCGCGGGGAGGTGTTTTTATGCCAGACACATCGGGTGATAGTGTTCGTGCATCAATGTTGGGAACAATTTTAATGACTTTGTCGTTTGGAATGGCGCTAAAGCCTGAAACCTGTAGCATGGATAAAAAAACCTGATACAATTCCCTGTCAGATAAAGGTGAGCCTGAAATAATGGATATTTTTCCCTGAACTCTGGGATCTATCAGAAAATTTTTGCCTGTTATTCGCGAAATCTCTGCAATCACGGCGCGAATATCGGCATCTCTTAAATTCCATATTTTAGGAGCCGGAGCTGGAGCTGGTGCTGTCGCCAGATCAGGCGGCGATGCAGGTTGAGGAGCTGCTTCTGTTGCATGCAGTGTCGATGAACATAACAAAAATACAATATAAAGGACGGCGATTTGCATTAAACAACCAACAAAAAATCATAACTTGCGACATCATAACCAAATTTGACGAGATGCAATAGTGTTTTTTTAGTAACTCCCCACGTCATCCCGAGCGAAGCGAGGGATCTCCCTGCAGTGGCAGGGTCTTTAACATATCGATCGATATAAATCGCCCCACTCAGGATTCAATGCATTAATCAGATCATCTTTCTTTTTTCGCGACCACCCTTTGATTTGTTTTTCTCTTTATGAAGTCGTGCGTGGTGGTTTTGATAACCCATCACTGGACGGGGGTTTTGAGCTATTACTGCTATTTTTATCCAAGCGTTTTTCCAAGTCTGCAATTCTCGCAGCTTGTTGTATAACGACTTTTTCTAGGTCAGCAATCTTTGTCAAAAGCGTTGATATGATTTGTTCGTAATCTTTCATTCTGCTATTTGATCATAACCACATAATTTTTCAAGTGTTTTTTGATGTTATTTTGAAAAAATATATAGACGGTTATCAATTAAAACCTAAAGAATCGTACTTTTCAAAAATCTATGCCACTGCAGGGAGATCCCTCGCTTCGCTCGGGATGACGTGGGGAGTTACGATTATACTGGTGGCTATGGGTAGACTCGAACTACCGACCTCAGCATTATGAGTGCCGCGCTCTAACCAACTGAGCTACATAGCCAAAAGAAGACGTGATTCTGGCTTTTTATGTGATAAATGTCAAGACTGAAAGGTTATAATTTTTTAAAAAACTGAATGGTGCAAGGTAACTACTCGCTCCGTCTTTGCGAGCGAAGAGAAGCAATCCAGTGGCCTTATGCGATGCCGCGCAAGGACGGATGGGTGAGCAGTTATGGTGTAAGTATACAAGGAACACCGGGTGATGTTCCTTGAGCAGAGCATTGAACTTACAAGATTAGAAGGCTAAATGATGACTATGGATTTCTGCAGGTGCTGGTGCGTCTGCGTTATTTGGAGAATTAACAAGGGGAGAGTTGTTTCCATTGCCAGCTGGACCCATACACAAGTCCACCAGTGTTGCAATTGAACGAGTAATGAATGCAGTGACTTCTTTAAGAAGGTTTAAAACGAAGGCACCAGAAAAATATACCGCCTCGATAGCCAGTGATAATGCAGTCATACTCAAGCGGCCGGCGCCATTCCAGTCTCCCTGAATGGTGCCACTTAAAGCCATGAGCAAGAAACCAGGCACTGCGAGAGCTGAGGCTAAGGCAGTTTGAAGTTGCAGAGCAGGCAAGAGGCCTGTGGCTATAGCAGCCTGTTGCATTCCGAAGGGGGTTGCTTGAGTGTCTTCATCAAAACCATTGTCAACTGGCATTTTTTGATTAAAAGACGTAAAAAAACCGGGGTTTTTCTTGCTGTGGTAAAGAGACCAATTGGTTGCAATCCCATCATTGTCAGTTAGAGTTTCGATATGACCGTTATCGATCTGATCAATCTGATTGAGCATGTTTTTTATAAAATCAGCCATCTATGTTCTCCAGTTAAAAAAACTCATTGTACTTATGTTGATCATTGATGTCAACATTAAGTCAAAGTTATTTTAGTTTTTATCCGAAGCAGTTCAATTAATTCGGGGATTTTATCCTCTTGATAGGGTGTTATGGTTTGTGACGCCTGCCAAATACCATGCGGCCAGAGCATATCATGAGTAAAGCGTGCGACCACGTGGATGTGTAATTGGGGGACAATATTACCCAGTGTCCCTACGTTTAATTTATCGGGTTGAAAATGAGCTTTGACGATGGATGACAGGCGGCTGATTTCATCTATAAGGGTGTGTTGTAAGGCTTGGGGTAACTGGTCGATGTCCTGAATGTTGTCTTGTCGGGGGACGAGAATAAACCAGGGATAATTGGCGTTGTTTTTCAGAAAAACGCGGGATAGAGGCCAGTCGGCCAAGGTAAAACAGGTTGAGGTGATTCGGGGGTCTATTGAGGTGTTCATGGACGTTCCCTAAAAGTTCATCAGCCCTTTTGTGGGCAAACATCGCGAAAGAACTTCGCACAGGCAACCCCTCATCCGCCCTTTGGGCACCTTCTCCCCATGTCTGGGGAGAAGGGAATAAGGAAAGAAGTTCCCTAAAAAGCCAACTTAAAATCCTGCCAATATTTATTATATAAGGCAATGGTCTCTTCTCCCAGATCACGTTGAACGTGCGCACGTGCCATCATCTCATCAGTGGGATAAACTGTAGTGTTATTGCGAATATTCGCAGGAAGTAACATTTTTCCAGGAAGATTGGTAATCGCATGGCCTTCTATTATGGCAATTTTTGCTGCTGTTTCAGGCTTGAGCATGTAGTTTATAAATTGATAGGCCTCCTCGGGGTGTGGTGAATTCACCGGCATGGCTAGACAATCAATCCAAATGACAAATCCATCCTCGGGGTATACAAAATCTATCTGACTGTTTTCTGCATGGGCTTTAAATGCATCGCCATTCCAGGCTGAACCTGCGATCGCGTCTTCATCAATGATAATCGCTTGAATCCCGTCGCTGCCAAAGAGCTTGATATTGGGAATCAGGGTCAGTAATTTTTGATAGGCGGTTTGAATGTGAGCAGGATCGGTGTCGTTGGGGGAGTAGTTTAAACTCATGAGTGCCATGGCAAATACTTCACGCGGATCATCGAGCAACATCAATTGTCTGCGCCAGTGAGTATCCCATAGTGCTGACCATGTTCGGGGTGGCTCTTTAACCCAATGTTGATTATAAAAAATGCCGGTGGCACCCCAAATGATGGGTACGCTGTATTGATTGCCTTTATCATAGTCGTTTTGTGTAAAGCGGGTCTCAAGATTGTTGAGATGAGAGAGTTTGCTGTGATCCAGTTTATTTAACATGCCCTGTTTTTGCATGCGTTCGACAAAATAGGCCGATGGCAGTATTACATCATATATGGATTGCTGGCTTGAACGTAGCTTGGCATACATGGTTTCGTTGCTGTCATAGGTGGAAAAATTAACACGGATGCTGGTTTCACGCTCAAATTGTTGTATCACGCTTTTTGGGATTTCTCCACCCCATGCATATACGTTTACAACTTTGCTGGCAAATAAGGTGTTGGATATTAGCATGCATAAAAACAGGGTAACACCCCACGTCATCCTGAACGGAGTGAAGGATCTCCCTGATTTGGCACCATGCTTATCAGAGGCAAGCCCTAAATCCATGCCACAGACGAGAGATCCCTCGCTTCGCTCGGGATGACGTGGGAGGAGCCAGGTATATGTAGGGATCATGAGGATTTCCGTGATAAACGCCAGGACAGAATAACCAATACCATGGAGATTAGAAATGTCACCGTGCACAGAGCATTCAACTCAGGCGTGACGCCCGCTCTAACGAGTGAATAAATGGTTAAGGGTAAAATATTGAAGTCTGGCCCAGCAACAAAGTAGCTAATAATGACATCATCAAATGACAGTGTAAAACATAATAAAAAAGCGCTTGATATCGCCGGCCATAATAGAGGAAATAATACTCGTGTTAACGCGGTCAATCGACTGGCGCCCAAATCCAGTGCACTGGCATAAATATTAACGTCCAGAGTGTGAATGCGACTATTGATTGTGAGAATCACAAATGGAATACAAAAAGTAATATGTGCGATTAACAAACTGAAAAAGCCTAACGGGGTAGAGGTGATATTGAAAAAAATCAATAATGCCACGCCTAGAACCAAATCGGGAATAATAATCAGCAATAACAATGTTGCATAAAATGAGCGGTAGTATTTGTAATTGGGGTGTAAAAACAAATATACGCACGCAAACAACCCCGTCACGGTTGCTATTAATGAGGCAGTAAGACCCAAATATATAGAGTGAAACAGTGCCGACCAAAGGCCTTGATCACGCATCAGTTCCTGATACCAGCGCATTGAAAATCCATGCCATTGCAATGAAAAGCGCGCGTTATTTACAGAATAAAGAATCAATACAAAAATGGGGAAATATAATAACCCATATACCAGTAGCATGTAGCATTTTTGTGTGAGTGATTTCAAATGTCCTCCTTACGTTGTCGCCGTAAGAACCACAATACCAAAATCAGAGTCGCCGTTAACACAATACTGGTGGCTGAGCCCTGAGGCCAATTCTCCAGAACCAGAAACTGATTTTGAATCATGTTGCCTAATAATATAGAGCGGGCACCACCAAGTACATTGGGAATATAAAATAGCGTCATCGCCGGCAACAAAACCAGGGAGCAACCCGAAATAATGCCGCTGGCAGTATTGGGTAAGAATACGCGAAAGAAAATAGACAATCTGCTGGCACCTAAATCTTTGGCTACTTCAATTAGCCTGAAATCAAAGCGCTCCATGTTGGTGAAAATAGGCAAGACCATAAACGGAAAGAGCGTATAAACAAGTCCACTGATTACGGCAAAATTCGAATACAGTAACGACAGGGGATGATCAATCAGATGCAATTTTAGCAGAATGGCGTTTAATATCCCGTTTAATTTTAAAATCGCTATCAGGGCATAGGTGCGAACCAATGAGCTGGTCCAGAAGGGGATGATGATCAGCAGCAATAAAACAGATTGATATTTTGATTTGACTAATAAATAGCTGAATGGATAGGCCAGCAAAAGACAAGTGCCGGTCGTTAGAAATGCAATTATCAGCGAGCGTAAAAATACATTGGCAAACTGCCACGACAGCAGAGTGTCGTAATTGCTGAGTGTTAACGGCAGGGATACGAGATGCGCACTGTCTCTGGATAAAAAACTGGCTATAAAAACAAGGGCTAGCGGAAGCAAGCTAAATAAAAGCAGCCAGGTATAGACGAAATAGATGGAGAGAGGTTTAGTTTTCATGAGGGAGCAATACTTCCCAGCCGGTTAACCAATGAACCCAAACTGTCTCATTCGGCAAATATTCCAGTTTGTCATCATCTTCATCAAAAAATTCAGATGCATTGATAATTTTCCCTGAGGGCAACGCGACAGTCACATCAACCGTTGATCCTTTATAAATAATATCAACTATTTTGCCGGGCAACATGCCCTTTGTGTCAGGAATTTCGGTTTCGCTCCAAACACGAATATCCTCTGGACGCACAACCAAATGCAATTCATCACCCACTTTATAATTGCCGGTGTTTTTACAGTGCAGAGTAGTTGATTCGATTTCGGTGATCAAATCTTGCGCGAACAGGCTTTGAACCTTAATTTCAAAAATATTGGCTTCACCTATAAATTTGGCAACATGCAGATTACTCGGGGTTTCATAGACATCACGGGGCGTGCCGATTTGTTCGATATGGCCTTGATTGAAGATAACAATTCGATCAGACATTGACAGTGCTTCTTCCTGATCGTGAGTGACGAAAATAAATGTCATATCCAGCGTTTTTTGTAATTGTTTGAGTTCGTATTGCATGACCTTGCGTAAACGGTGATCCAGTGAGCTTAATGGTTCGTCAAGGAGTAATACTTTTGGACGATTGATAATGGCCCGCGCAATGGCGACTCGCTGTTGCTGGCCACCGCTTAATTGTTTAATGTTTCGTGAGGCAAACGATCCCAGCTGAACCAGTTCAAGTGATTCATTCACGCGCTGTTTTACTTCATCATCACCAATATGTTGGCAGCGCAAGGCAAAGGCAACATTTTCAAACACGGATAAATGCGGGAATAGGGCATAGCTTTGAAAAACGGTATGCACATCGCGCTTTTGCGGAGGCAGATGGTTGACGCACAGGCCATTGATATAAATCTCACCAGAAGATGGTTGTTCGAAACCGGACATCATACGCAACAGTGTGGTTTTTCCGCAGCCGGAAGGACCCAGCAGGGTTAAAAATTCACCAGGCTGCACGGAGAATGAAATATCATTTAATATGGCCAACGAGTTATATGATTTACAAACGTTTTTTATTTCAATTAGTGGAATCATATCAGTAGGCAATAATTGGTTTGACGGGTGTAAGACTACAAACTTCAGATACCCCTCCATTGTTACAGATCACCAGGCCTTGTGGATCAGTCCTGAAAACACCACCTTTCCATAAACAGCAGCCTCTCAGTTCCTGCAGATTCATCACGGCATGACGTGTGCAATAACAGGCAGAATACTCACCGTTTTTACATACCAAACGACCGGCAGAAGAGTCGCAGTATTGAACTCCGCCCATGCTGCCGCAACAGTTGTCGCAATTGTTGCCGCAATCAGCATATACGACAGTACAGGACATACAAAACAGCATGAAGGCTAAACGATATATTGAATGCATGATTTCATCTCATTAAACTATATTAAGAAGCATAGCACATATAATGACTAATCGCTGATGATGTAGGCATTGGATAAAAGAACATGAAAAAAGACTCATGTCCTTCTGTCCGTGCGTGTGGTTTATGGGCATTGAGAAAGGTCAATCCATAGGTAATGCCTCAGCCAACTCCAACTCCACCTTCACCTCATGATTCTCCAATTCTACCGATTCAATTTTCTGAAACCGTTGGGATATTTTTTTCGCCGAAGTATTCACTTCATTTACATCCTGATGAGCTAAATCCATGTGTTTGGTCAGTTTGTCCATGCGTTTTTCAAAACGCTGGAAATCATCTGCCAGGGCATGCAAATGTTTTTGAATGATGTGCACCTGTTTACGGGTTGCATCATCTTTTAATACAGCGCGGGCTGTAGTGAGGACGGCCATTAATGTACTGGGCGATACCAGCCATACCTTGAGCCGCTGTGACATGGCGATGACTTCAGGATAATTTGCATGAACCTCGGCAAAGATGGCTTCCGCGGGAATAAACATGACGGCACCATCGGTTGTTTCATTGGGAATAATATATTTTTCGGCAATGTCTTTGATGTGTTTTTGTAAATCCTGTCGAAATTGCTGTTGGAGGGATTTTCTTTCGACAGACGATGGAGTTGTATTCATCAGTTTTTGATACGTTTCCAGCGGAAACTTTGCATCAATCACCACGTTGCCGGTGGGTTCGGGTAAAAACAAAATACAATCGGCACGTTTTTTATTACTGAGTGTGTATTGCATGCTGTAATGGCTGGCGGGGATCATGTTGGCAATCAGGGCTGCCAGTTGCACCTCGCCAAAAGCACCACGGGCACGTTTATCAACCAGAATATCCTGCAGGCTAACAACATGACTGGATAATTCCGTAATTTTCTTTTGCGCTTCATCAATGATGGTCAAACGCTTCACCACGTCAATAAATGTGGAAGAGGTTTTTTCAAACCCTTCCGTCAGTCGATGATTGACCTGCTGAGTCAAGCTTTGCAAATGGGTCCGTATTTCCTCGGTTAAAGATTGCAAGTGAGAAGTGAGGGCGTTTGCATGCTGTTTAAAACTATGCCCGATTTGTTCGCGCACATCACTCATTTGTCGCTGCACGGTCTCTGATATCAACTGCTGGCTGCTTAAATGGCCCTGAGTAATTTTTTCATGGATGCCCTGTTGTCCGGATTGAAACATGTGTTGTAATTCAACATGCACATGGTGCAGTTGTGTGCTCAATGCCTGCTGTAATTTTTCATGATACAGCTCGGCCTGAACACGGTGATGGTTTTGACGGCGTAACAGCCAGAACAGCAATAGGATTTGCAAGGCAGCTACGCCGCCTGCGATCATGAGCAGTATGGGTAAATCGGGCATGTTTAATCTGATGAGTTTGTGGATTAGGAAGCTAGTATATAGGTAACTCCCTAGGTACGTCATCCTGAGTGGGTGCAACTCTCGTATAGACAGGCAAAATGGTGTAGGTTGGGCCTCGGCCCAACAGGAATGTGGCACATGATGACAATCTTTTACTGATTTGTCGTCGCCATACTGTATACGCGTCCAACGTTTCTGTTGGGCCGAGGCCCAACCTACTTTAAATTTGCCTATGTGAGAGTTGCTCCCTCCTGAGTTGTAAAGCGCAAACTATGTGTTAAAATAAACCAATAGATATTCAATTAATACGTGATGGAGAAGTCCAGTGCCGAGATTAAACCCGGACTTGGCCTATAAACAGCCGCCAGAGCGCAAAGCGGCGGTAGCAAGCAGTGTGCCATTGCCACAAGACTGGTTGGCTCGGCTGATTCAGGTCACGCTCGATAATCTCGAATCAGCGCCATCATTTGATCTTGCTGCCCGCATTAATCTCCATGTGGGAAGCGAATCAACCTATAGCATGAAAGATCAGATCATCGAGGGATTGCAAACG
>Ga0207016_1198_pt2 | contig 9277 bp, 3 predicted proteins | sample Alteio_BWMinCont_54_FD_153469 | JGI IMG/M metagenome (GOLD analysis project Ga0207016, IMG submission 153469) | Enriched cells from forest soil in Barre Woods Harvard Forest LTER site, Petersham, Massachusetts, United States -... | ecosystem: Environmental > Terrestrial > Soil > Temperate forest >...
AGCAGCAACCTTAAGTGCAGGGAACGCTTTGGTTTCCGTTGACCAACATAGCCGAATCGAAGAAATAAGAGCCATTCTGCAAGTCTCCATCAGAAATAAATCCAATCCCTAATTCCAATCTTGTTGCACTTGAGCTTATCGTCGCGGAGCTAGTCAGGGTTTCCCAATTCCCACTTCCAGAATGGTAAGAACTATATTGCACAGCGTTAACTCCATCATAGATATATATTCTGCAGGCGCTTGCTACGCTGCATTTCAACCTTGCGCTGAAACTTATCGTTTTACCCTGATATTCACTGTACTTCTCCACCAATTGCTGCACATACCATTTACTCGATACTGGGCTACCTGTGACGGTAACGCGCATTGATGTTGAACCTGAATCCAAGGTCGTGCTTTCGGAAGAGACTATGACATCACTGGCGGCATCTGTATTGACCTTCCATCGATCAGCAGTGTAGGTGCCGCTGGCTGGATTTGTAAAACTATTACCCCTCTGCCAAAACTCCATTCCGCCATCAATAAGAATATTGGGATTCGGCCAGGAACCATTGATGGTCGTCACTGTTAAGCTTGAAACCCGGAGGTTAGTGATTGTCGCTGACGAGACAGCAGTGATTGTCGAAACGCTCAAACTTGAACTGGTTAAGTTTGTGGCTGTTATATTGGTTACCGTTGCAGACGATGTCACAGTGATTGTTGATACATTCAATCCGGGAAATGTCACGGAAGCGCCCACGAGTAGATTTCCAGATACATTAAAGTCTCCGAGACTCCCCTGTGCATACGCAGACGCGCCCAGTAATTGTCTTGGCGATAGCTCATTGGCATCCCCTGCTACTTGGATTCCCAGATAATAAGGCTGGTTAAACTGAATACTGTTCATGCTGGTCGCCGTCCCAAGGGATACATTAAAGAGTCCGGTTGACACCGTCACGCTTTGGCTTTCTGACCAGATCGAAGTCCCACCAGTAAGAGTTGTGTAAAGTCGGAAAGTGAGGGTATATGTCCCGGAGAGTGCCGTGCCGGAACCGTTGTTCAGTTTCCCCTGGACATTAATGAGTTTGTTCCCCGCCCAAGCGGATCTCGATACGGCACAGAGAAACAACATCAGACTTGCGGATCTAAATAGTCGCTTTCGCATCTGGCCCTCCATTTTTTGCCCCCATTCCACAATCATCCCGATTTTAATGACTCGCAAGCCCGACGATTAACGCGATAAGCGCTGGATTGAAAGCGCCGTAGTTCTTTGAAAGTGACCTAGTTTTCCAATTTGTCAGTGAATAGATTTTAAAGGAGACCATTTTTGAAGAGATAGCCTGATTGATATCGCCCTTGTATGTCAGCAGCATCAAGCCATCGTATCCAGCTTTACGCAATAGCATTGCCACGCTGTCAGCAGAATATGCGGAGGTGATAGGAAATGTCCCATGCACGCCTAGACCCACAATCCCTTGATCATGAAGTTTCGCAACCATATAAGATTCGAGCTGCTGATTCGTCTTGGGGTCTCCTTGAACGCATACGACCCCCACTTTCTTCACATTTTTCAGTGACCAATACCATCCGTCAGGACTCCTCATCATTGCTGGCTGATTCCCCCGGACGAATCCAGAAATCAAAATCACGAAAACGATTCCGATCAAGCCTCTATGTTTCATTGACGACTCCGTTTCCCTGACATCAGGTTGCGTTTCCCTAAGCTACGGAACTATCATGCAACCTCGATCATCACCTTCAATTCGTGTAGAAACCACCTTGTGCGTATTCGAATCAATTTCAAATACATAATCGCACGCACCCTGTGGAATTCTGTGCTGATACAGATTTTCAAGGTGCCCGTTGGCTAATTGACGGCTACTTTTCAAATCTCCTTTGTACCCAAGTTTGAATGGGTAAATTTCGTATTTACGGATATCTGCCCCTACCATGTCTTTCAATTCGGAATTGAAGTTTTGCCTAGGGGATACGACTTGAGAAGGTGCACATGCTGTAAAACAGATTAAGATCATCGGCGCAATTTTTGACATTATCTTTTGCTCCTCAGGGTTTGCTGAGCTATGTAAGACCAATCCGTCCCCAATAACGCTGCGCCAGTTGCCAAGGCAGCCGGAGCCATTGTCAATTTATTTGTCCAGTATCCAACTGGGCTTCCTCGAGCCTGTTCAATGCGATTTATCCAAGTATCATGGAACGCTGCCGTTGCATTGCCACCAGGAAACGAGTTAATCCTTTCACCGCACAAACTTCCTTGAACGCACTCACCCGGGAAATTAGCAGGGCGATTATAGCCGGCAACGTCATATCCAGGAGGTGGTTGGCCTTGCTCGTTCGGATAGTAGGTGTGTCCTCCATTAGGATCCTCCGGTAATTCCTGACCCCCGCTTGCTGAGGGAGATGCTCCTGCAAACCACCGATAGCCTTCCGCAACAGATGCTGCAGACGCTGCTACACCAAACCCTTGTATAAAATTGCCTCCTTGCAACTCCGAGGTTGCTCCGCCTAGAGTTCCTTTGAGAGCGATCCGTTCAGCCCAATTAAAAGGCCCTGCATCGATTCCATATGTTAATCCTGCAGTTAACCCGCCTCCGACTGCCCCTGTGAGGGCATTCTGTCCTGTAGCCTCACTTATGGCTCCTCCAGCGATCTCGCCTTGCAAAACGGCATCCGCTGTACCCGCCAATAAACTACCGCTCGCTGCAAAAGTTCCGATGCCAGCCGTTGCTATTCCTAGGCCAATTGCCCCGACCTCGGCAGGGTGCTGGGCTGTGTAATTCCATCCCATCGGGGTGCTCGTGATCCAAGCGATAGGATTCACCACCTTAAAGACATTGCTGAAGAAACTTCCTCCGCCAAAAACACTATGAACAAAATGGCTGAACCATGAATTTCCGCTAGGATCGGTATAACGGAGTGGATTATTTCGGCAATAAGTATAACGATTCAAAGTTTGTGGATCATATGGGCTTTGAATTAATATATCCGGCGAAACAAATTGGGCCAGCAACGGATCATAATATCTGGCACCGTAGTAATAGATTCCCGACTGGCTATCGTACCTCTGGCCCGTAAATTTGTAGTCCGAGTCTTTCATGCCGGCAGTGTTAAAGAATCCTCCAAATGGATCGTATTGATTGGAGCGCACAGTCCCCTGAGTGCTGTTCAGTAATAGATTGGCGCTTCCCAAGTAATCAGGCATGTAATAGTAAACATTCCCACCAGAATCTTTCATTGCGATACGCAACGATCCTGCTGTTATATATTGAATGGTTGTTGAACCGCTTATTTCATAGATTTGCCCAACATAAGTGCTACTAGAAATAGTTGTATTGGTTGAACTGATGATCTGCTGAGTTCTATTTCCTTCAAAGTCGTAGGTGTATTGCGTCACTATGTTATCGGGTGTAATGACCCTGATCGGGCGATTTTCAAAGTCGTACTTGATCCACCGCCCACCGCCCAACTGCATGTTTCCATTGGCGTCTCTATATTGCTGCGCATAACCCCACTGCCTCAGGCCTAAGGCGATCAAGTTGATATCCACTGTGGTGGTGCCTACCAGGTTGACGAAGCTCGAGACTGACATCTTGGCTGGGCCGTATTGGGGTCCTAAAGACAGAGCCGTAAACGGACTGGTGCTTGTGATAGGACCTTGATAGCCGAGATAAGCCTGGTAGTTTACAGACGTACTCACGGAGACAATCCACTCACCCGCCGTATTGGAAGAAACGTACGAGGCGCTCTGGGAGATGTTGCCTTCCGCGCCGATCAAAAGCGGACCACCCAGTTGTGTGGTAATAGCAGTGGCGATAAAGATATTGTAGGTAGGACTCCAGGGCGACACCGTCTGCGCGGTAGCGCCCGGCGGAAGCGTCAGAGCCAGAACGCGGATGTTATATTGCCCCACTTGAGTCCAAGTATTCGAAGCGATGACAACCGTTCCGGATGGGACGTAGCTTGTTTGAGGGTAGACAACCGCCCCTGTTCCCCAGTCAATTTGGTATTTGACCTGATTACCCGCCAGATCCCAGGCTTGGAAATTGAACCCGTAAGACACATTTACCTGTCCCGAGACCATTCCACTGCTTGTAGGAATAGGCGTAAGTGGTTGATCAGGTGAGGTATTCGATGCAGACTGGAACCTCAGTAAAACCTCTGCGGCCGACAAAACACGGGAATGGACATTGATCTCGTCCAGTGTACCCACAAAACCGGTTCCGACCGTAATTGGATTTGCGGAGGGAAGCATAGTTCCTGAAGCCGCCTGCGTGCTTTGCAGGACTCCATCCACATACATTTTGATCGTGGAACCGTCGTAAGTCATCACAAGATAGCTCCAGACATTCGTGGTGACTGCGCTCGATACGTGAACAGCTGCGCTGCCGGAAGTCAGGCTTAATTGAGCGTCCATACTCCCATCTGGATTAAGCCTGGGGAAATAAAATGATCCAGGTTTCGACATGAGATAGCCCGTAGTCCCCAAGGACAATGGGCGAACCAGCAACTCGACTGAAATTGCTGCTGTGGGAGAGGCTGTTGCCGAACCTGTCAATTGCGCGACACTGGCCCCGTCCAGATACAACCCTGTTCCTAACCACCCCGCCGCGAGGGAAGGTGATCCTTGAATGGCAATGAACTGGCTCGTATTTTCAAAGCCCCATGAACCCGACGTGTTGTCCGAATTAAGCGTCATATCGCCGAAGCTATCGTATTGATAGGTTCTGTACCCGTAGGGACCGCTGGAGACAGTAACTCGGTTTAAATCGTCGTATTGGAAAACCTGATTCATACCCCCAACGGAATCCGTGATGCCTGTGATATTCCCCACGTTGTCATAGCTGTAGGAATAGCTTTGTAGGGTTTGAGATGCGGAAGTCGTTGAGATAAGGGTATTTAGATAAAAATTATTGGGCTTATACGTGTAGCTGGCCGTGATGCTTGAGCCGTATACGAGGGTGCTGATTTTCCCCACGGCATTGGGATCATAGGTCATGGTGGCATATCGTAAGCCGCTCTGGGTGTCCTGCGTGGAGCTAATAAACACTCCATCGAAGTAACTTTGGATTTTATTATTGTTGGGGTATGTTACGGATGTTTCCCGCCCTAAATCGTCATAACCTAATTGTGTGTAATACGTGGTTCCGTTTATAAACCGTGCTTTTTGAGTGACATGCCCCAGGTTGTCATAAGAAAAGGTCTGGATCCCTGACAAATCCGTAACTTGAGACAACCTTCCCTTGCCGAAGCTGCCGTTATCATATTGGTAAGTGAGTGTGGTCGAATCCGGATAGACTTTGGACACCAGACGATTGATCCGATCATAGGTCATCTGAATGGGCTGGCTTTTGGCATCCGTCTGCTGCGTTAGATTACCGTTGGCGTCATACTGGTACTGCCAAGCGCCCATTTGCGGGTCATTGATGGTGGTCTTGCGGTTGAGCGTGTCATAGGTAAGTATCGTATTTTGACCGAGAGAATTTGTGATCTGAATTAAATTGTCTAACGTATCGTACTGGTATGTGGTACCGTTAATCAGGCCCTGATTATGCTCATTGACCAAGGTGATATGCCCATATGCGTCTTTGGTGTAATCCTTTGCATGACCGTTCGCATCGGTAACCGTTTGTGTCCAATTCTGATAGCTCGTGGTTGTCGTTGTACCATCCGGTGCCACTATGCTAGTCAAGCGTGCCAGACCATCGTAAGTCATGGTGGATTTTGGGATTGAAACATTTTCACCCACATAAAATGTTGATACTGTTATTGTGTATGGAAGATAGGCGTTCGCAACGAGGCCACGAGTGTCAAAATGAACCATGTCCGACACGATTTGAGTGCCTGTACTACCCGCCACTTTCGTTTCACGTTTTCTCCCCATTCCATCAAAAAAGGTGTAGGTGTCCAACGTCGCACCCGCACTCGAAAAAATCCGCGCATGGCTTATGATCGATTGCGGGGGAGTTGCGTTGATGTTATACGCGTAATTTACCGTCGGCAAGGCTAATGTGTCGCTCGAATTAATAACCGCAATCAACCGGTCGTAACCATCGTATTGGTATTGCGTAGTTTGATTGTTCGTGTCTTTGTGACTGGATATTTGTCCATTATAAGGATCAAACTGGAAACTTTCTGTTAGATTCAATGAACCAGATGCCTGGGTCGACGTCGATAAGAATTGATGATAGATCGAATCGTAACTTAACTGGAGATGATTTCCCTTGGACCCACTGGTGGCATTCCACATTGCATCGTACTCATCCGTTATGTTGCCATAAGTATCGTAGCTGCTGATCACAATGGGATCTGAGCCACCGGATAACCAACTTTCGCTTTTTGTAATGAGCCCTTGAGTCAGAGTCTGGCTGGTGGTGCTCGTGTTATTATCATACGTAAACCAGCTTTCTGATGCCGTCGTCAGATCGGTTTTTAGAACTCTTTTATGAACCGGAAGTCCTACCAAGTACGGCGCGGTGCTAGCGGAGTAATCGGTCAAAATGGTCCGTTCATCACCAGCGAGACTCACGTCACCGAGGTCATATTCTTGGGTCAGGTTCCCATAGGTATCGTATTGATACTGAATCTCAGAATGTTTAGTTCCGATATAGGTGTCCACTTGAGAAAGAAACGGGAAATAGATGGCTGCGCGCTTGTGTACTGTTAACGTAACCTGGGCCTGAACTGCAGAAGCTGTGGAGACATATGTGTTGGGTGGGGTCGGATCATTGATCGTTCCGGCAAAAGTCACATAATTCAAACTCTCTGAGAAACGCATATCTCTGGCTCCTTGATTAGTAGTAAAATCCACTCGCGCGGATCCGTCGTTACACCCATCGCTAATAACAGTAGCGCCGTAACAATAAAAATTACCCGGTGAAAAGAACGGCCCATTATTAATGGCCTGCGCAAAGACACCGGCGTTTAACGCGGTGCCAAAGAATGTATATGCGGGGTTTGGCGAAGCAAAGGATCCTGAAAACCCTAGAGGTGATGTAGTCCCATTGGCGGCATATAACGCCGTCGAGGACGTCGCTACGGTAAAGGTGTCCGTGATAACGGTAGATGTAGAAGACCAGGTATTGACGGTCTGAGAGAGAAGATTCAGGGAGGAATCGTAAGCATCAATTTCAGCGATTTTGCCCTTAAAGATATTTACACCATCCGAATTATTCGATTGTTGTAAAAAGTGTGTGGCCGTGGAATTTCCCTGCGTGTCTGTCGAGAAAACCGTGCTGAATCCCAAGAATTCTCTGGTCGCCCAAGGTAGTTTTTGATACAACCCACCCACATATCCGTACTGTGTGGTGATCGTACTACCCATACCGTCCGATACGGTAACGGAACTGGCGACTATTACAGGAAATGGAAGATTGTGAGTATTGGAGGATTGGTAAGTCTGATATGCCACGTTGACAGAACCGCCCAAAGGATTTTGAACCTGGGTCATAAGATTAATTCGCGGGCCCTGGCTGATACCTACGTAAGTAGTGAGATCATTCTTGATAACCGCAAGATCGCTTTTCCCATCATTGTTGTAGTCGCCCGCTAAAAGCGTGGCTTGTGCTGAACCCGCAGGAAAAGAGAAGTTTCCCCAAGCGGATGATCCAAACGCGAATCCCGTAGCCGTGCTTATGCCGACCCAGGTGTTTCCGTTACTGCCGTCATAATAGGCAACGTCACTCAAACCATCCCCATTGAAATCGCCGACCCGAAATGTAAACGTACTGACAGCGTTACTGCTCCACTGTGAGAAGACGAACGAATTGCCGGTGCTTAAGCCCACCCATACTCCAGGCCCATGACTGCCGCTGACCGAGAAGGCGACATCGCTCAAGCCGTCGCCATTAAAATCGCCAACGACCATAGAAACCGTCGCAGTACTCCCAAGGGATTCTGTACTCCATTTAGTAAAACTGTAGGCCGGTCCTGTACTAAGCGCGACCCAAACATTTCCATTCGCACCGTTATATGCCACAACATCAATCTTGCCGTCTCCATTAAAGTCTCCTGTGGCAAAGAGGCAACTTGTACCGGCACAATCAGTATGCTGAGCTGTCCAATTTGAGTAGGCGAAGAATTGTTTGTTGTAGCCCGTCTGATTGAGGCCAACATTAACAGTGTCCGGTGTGCTGACTAAGACGACGTCTGCATATCCGTCTCCATCGGCATCTCCGATACCGATTAGATTCATTGGGTATGCGGCGGAACCAGATGGTCCCCATGGATTGAATGAAAGAGAAGACCCATTGGATAGACCAACAAATTGATTAGTTAGATTATTTGGATCGTATGTAAAGACATCGCTGTATCCGTCATTATTAAAATCAGCCACTGATGCACCCACATAGGTTTCTTGTCCCCATGTGCTAAATGATATGGAATACCCATTGCTGATCCCGATGTATTGGGTCTTATCAAATTGACCCGTCACATATGGCGACTGAACATAATAAAGGTCTCCATTCCCGTCTCCATTAAAGTCTCCTTCGCCAGCAATTCCCTGAAAGCTTGCGTTGAGCGGGGTTATCGTATGGGTATTCCATGTGCTCCAAGACAGGGAACCGCTTGTGTCCTGATAAGTAAAGGACGTCGAATGCACTTCCGACAGACTTGGAACGGATTCTGTGATGTTGGTCAGTAAAGAGTCGTTGTTGGAAGCCGTTTGATAACTGAATGCATAAGTCCGCAGAAGCGTGGAACTTGAATATATTTGAATATACTTCAGTCGTTGTTGATTCTTCTGTTCATAGCCTGCCTGAAATCCGCTTGCTACATCTTGTCTACCTTCTGTCATAAATTTCACTGTATCGCTACCGTAGACAACAGTCCTGGGAATATAAGCGGAAACACCGCCCGTCGTTCCTGAAGATGCGATGGGCACAATGGGTACTCCGATGGTGGCTGTACCGGTCGATGTGAAAGGAGGATAGGTGATCTGTAGATTATTCCCATTTGGATCCGTTATGGCAGACAATCCCCAGTAAAAGAATTGACCGGAAGCGTTCTCGGCCTCCGGTTGGAAATCGTAGCGCTTTCCGTCCTTACTCCAAACACTCCACGTAGGGGTGCTGAGAGCCGTGTAATAACGAAATCGCAGAAATCCAACCTCTATTTGTGTTTTATATTCGTTGTAAATGCCCGTAGAGTCAGTACCGGTACTCGTAAGAACCAAGTCACTTGTTTCCCCTAAAAATGCAAAGAAAAAAGTGTCAGTGCGGTCATTCAAGTAAGTCGGTATACCGCTTTTCGTACTTCGCTGTATCGATCCAAGGCTCAAATC